>Ga0207990_1001640_pt1 | contig 11151 bp, 10 predicted proteins | sample ETNtaG_8_FD_185780 | JGI IMG/M metagenome (GOLD analysis project Ga0207990, IMG submission 185780) | Marine microbial and viral communities from oxygen minimum zone, Eastern Pacific Ocean - ETNP201406SV75 (SPAdes) (version 2) | ecosystem: Environmental > Aquatic > Marine > Oceanic ...
TGTCTGCGACTGCTCTTGCGGTCTCTCTGTCTGGCATGCAGTCGTATCGCTTCGGCAGGCAGGTCACACTGCCCTTCGCCACCAGCGACTACCTGCCGACATCCCCTCTCAAGATGCTGTGCAACAACTTCGAGAATGGCCTGCACTCACTCGTCCTCTTGGATCTCGACCCCACAGGGATGGGGCTCGAGCAGCCCCGCCCCATGAGCCCAGCCGAAGCGGTTGGGCTGCTGGAGAAGATGGCGGAAAGGCTAGTGGACGAGGAAGACGGACGACGCGGCCGTCTAGAGTTCCCTGTAAAGCAGTGGAACGGAATTCTCCTCAGCGACCTTGGTACAGAAGAGGAACGCGTGTTGTCCGGGCATCTAGGCGACTTGTCCGGGCAGAAAGGAGGGATGGTCCACGCGTTCATTCTCCCGGCTGAGTTCAGCGGGATGGAGAAAGATGCCTTCGAGCGGCGCAGAACCACCTGAGAAAGGTGCGACGCACTCAAAGATGGGGCATGGTTCGCGTGTGTGAGGGATACCATGGCGAAACCACCTGCAGAAGTCAGTTTCCCAGGTGACAAGAGTCGTCGCAAGAAGATACGGATGCGCGGGATAAAGCAGGCTTCCAAGGAGATTCAGCAGCGATTGGCGGGGAATCTCGAGGGGCTCCTAGACGATCCTGAGGTGTTCATGCCTGAAATCAGAGGGGAGTTAGATCGTTCGCTCTTCTCGAAAGACAAGATGGTTAAGACTCTGAAAGAGCTCACTACTGTGGCTTCCAAGTGCAACGATCCTCGTTGGCTGCGCAAGCGCATGGCGAAAAGAAGCGGTGACCCTGTCTGTAACGCACTGGCAGGCAGCCTACTGGCCGCTTCAGAAGAGGAACACACCACCGTAGCGGTGTTCAAGAATCCACTCTACGGCGTAGCCAGTTACATTCGCAGAGGCAACGGAAAGCAGAGTCACTTGGCGGGGATCCAGAACTACACACACCCCAAAATGCGTCTTTTGGTATGGGACGACCACGCCAAATCGGGTCAGTGGTTCTTCTCATGGGACGGTGGTTTCGTCTTCACCGGCTCCGAGCCGAATCCGCCGGACGAGTGGGTTGACTGGAGCTTGGACAATGCGTCCATAGATCTCTCTGGTGATGATGTCCGATGGAGCAGTGGGCTCGAGGAGGCTACTGTCGGCGACGGGATGCTGACCGAGGCCGGGTGGCTGCGTCTGGAATTTCTCAATGGAACCGTGGTCGGCCTTTCGCAGGCCGCTTTGGCAAAGAGTGAGCAGCAGTTCGCCCAGAGTGTAGCGATGGGGATGATGCCGCCACGCCTGAGCGATGTGGCGAAAGCAGAGTGGATGTGGAGGCCTGGGGGGTGGCCAGAGGAACGCGATCTTCCCCTGGAGAGTGAGGAGAATCTCAGCGAGGTCATCTCTGCTTGGATGCGGATGTCCTTCGACGACGCTGCTTTGGTACGTGCTTGCAGAAGCAGTATACTGAACTCGATAGGGGATGGTTACGTCGTCGGCACGCACTGGTTCGCAGAAGAAGCGCGTGATGGCTTCCTGGAGCATATGGTCGGGAACTCAGAAGAAAAGGGGGCGGTGGCTTGTGTGTTGGATTCCTTGAACACGGGAATCCACGTCAGGACTGATGGCCTAGTGTTGGAGTTGGAGGAGGATGTGGTGCGCCTCGAGGATTCGTCCTGTCATCACAACCTAGTCGCATTGTGGCCGGACCACGGACTGACTGTCTTGGATGAGATGTACGGAATCTCGGGTGAGGAAGCGGAGTCGATCCACACCAAGCAACAACAGCGGAAGCAGGGCTTCGGAGCCTTCCTGCGCGAGCTCGGTGAAAGCCTCTCTACAGCCAAGCGTCTGGAGAGACTACCATGGGACAGCGAGGCTTTGCCGACTCCTCTCAACTTCGCTGATGAGATGGTCCGACATGCCGTCGAGAACGGCGTTGCCGCGACTGTTTCTAAGGCTCGCAAGGGCAAGGGCCTCGAGATGGCGATGGGGTGGGCTTGGCTCAATGTCCATGAGAGGACTGAGTCGGACGCCTGGCGATTCGATGAAGCCAGTCGAGACAAGGGCGGCGACTGGGTACCGGCTCTGAGAGCACTATGGGACGCTGCTGAAGACCTGCTTCTAAAGGACAATCTCGATGCGGTTCAGGACTACGAGGCTGCGATGAAGTGGCTCGCAGAGACCAGCGGCGCGGGTCCGATGCCCTGATCAGGCTCTGGACTCAAGGAATGTGTTGGCCGCAGCAAGCGCCTGATCCATGTCAGCCCACAGGTCCTCGACGTCCTCTATCCCGACGCTCATCCTAACGAACCCCGGGACTACTCCTGCCTCCCTGCGCACCTCTTCGGGCACAAACATGTGGCTGGTGTTGAACGGGCACTCGACGAGGCTCTGGGTCCCACCAAGGCTGGTGGCCTCGAATACGAGTTCGAGCGCCCTCATGTAACGCAAAGCGGCATCGTCGCCCCCCTTGACGACATAAGACAGCATCCCGGTTCCCTTCGGCATAATCCTCTGTGCCACCTCGTAGTCGACGTAACTGGGCAGAGAGGTGTGATTGACGCTCTCGATCATAGGATGCGCCTCCAGTCTCCTCGCGAGCTCGGCGGAATTGGCTGAGTGGATGGGCATCCTAGCGTGGAGTGTACTCATCCCCCTCTCAAGCAGATAACACATATGCGGGTCTGCGGCGCCCCCCAGATGCACCTTCTTGGAGAATACCTCAGCCACTAGATCCTTGCGTCCGACAACGATACCTGCAATCAGGTCGGAGTGGCCGCCGAGGTACTTGGTGCCCGAGTGGATAACCAGATCGAAGCCCATGGAGATGGGATTGCAACCCCACGGCGTCGCGAAGGTGTTGTCCACTATTGCGATGAGGCCGTGCTTCTTGGCAATCGCAGCCATGGCCTCGAGGTCGCACACCTTGAGGACAGGGTTGGTCAGCGTCTCCACATAGAGCACCTTGGTGTTCTCCTGAATGGCTGCCTCGTAAGACGAAGGGTCCCTCATATCAGCCATCGTGACCTCGATGCCGAATCTAGGGAGGTCCTCAGTCATGAATCCGTATGTGCCGCCGTAGCAGTCGGCGCTCGCAACCATGTGGTCGTCCTTTGAGAGCAGGGTCAGTAGCGTCGTGCTGACGGCAGACATCCCGCTCGCGAAAGTCTCCCCGTCCTCCGCCCCCTCAAGGGCAGCGACCTTCTCAGACACGGCCTCGGAGTTCAGGCTGGAAAGGCGGCTGTACAGCGCGGTGTGCTGGGCCCCGTCGGCCCAGCCCTGGTAGCGCTCGTCGGTGAGTTGGTAAGTCGAGGTCAGGAAGATCGGAGTAGAGGCTGCTCCCTCGATGTTCTGTGTGCCTGACCAGATCGCTCGCGTAGCAAATCGCTTGTCGGAGTACTCGTCGCTCATGATGCTCCGAATCGTGGTTGTGTCATCAACTATATGCCGGTAATATCAGAAAAATGTCGAATAAAAACTGTAATTATGGAAAATTATCGACTAAATGACGGAATATTTTATTTTATACCGTCACTCCCGAAAATCGTGCCAACATCTGAATTGGACGTCAAAGATGCTAGAATAGTGGCGATGCTGAAGGAAGACTCGAGAGCCAGCACCCAAGCGATAGCCGATGCGTTGGGAATGCCCAGAGTCACCGTTCACGACAGGATAAGGAGGTTGCAGGAGAGGGGGGTTGTGCGGCGCTTCACTGTAGAGTTAGGGAAAGAGGAGTTAGGCTGGAGGCTGCACGCTTTCATCTTGGCAAACTGGGCAGGTGAGAGGGGGCAGACCGACAGACGAGATGTGGCTCAGGAGATCTGCAGCATGCCGTTCGTCGTGGGCTGCCACATAGTGACCGGGCAGTGGGACTTCATCATCGAAGTCCTAGCAAGGAACATGGAGGACCTCGGTGACTCGATCCTTGATGACCTATCAGCAGTTCCTGGAGTCGGACACACCCAGACTCTGGTTTCGTTCTACAGTTTCGATGGAGAGGCAAGGGCTCTGAGCTAGACCAGCCCGATGGCAGCGAGCACCGAATCCAGATCGGCATCAACCACTGTCGACTCAGCAAGCGAATTCTCGACAGCGACGCCGGGGTCTTTCAGACCGTGCCCGGTGACGGTGACCACGACAGTGCTGCCGTTTGGAATATCACCTCTGGAATGGGACTTGACAATGCCGGCTATCCCTGCTGCAGAGGCTGGCTCGACGAAAATTCCAGCCGTCCTAGCCAGCATCCTCTGCGCATCGAGAATCTCCTCATCGCTGACCATGTCTATTGCGCCTGAGGATTCGGTAGCTGCGTTGACCGCGTGCTCCCAGCTCGCTGGATTGCCGATGCGAATTGCGGTTGCCACCGTCTCGGGCCTCTCAACGGGGGCTCCGAGTACGATCGGTGCTGCTCCCTCGGCCTGCCAACCCATCATCCGGGGTAATTTGGAGCTATTGCCACCCTCACGGTACTCCTTGTAACCCATCCAGTAGGCCGTGATATTGCCGGCGTTGCCGACAGGTAGGAAATGCATGTCTGGAGCTTCGCCTAGAGCGTCACAGACTTCGAAGGAAGCCGTCTTCTGACCTTGGATACGATATGGGTTGATGCTGTTGACCACCTCGACGTCCTCCCTCTTGCCGAGTTCTCTGACGATTTCTAGAGCGTCGTCGAAATTGCCTCTAATCTCAAGGGTCTGAGCGCCGTGAATCAGTGCCTGGGCCATCTTGCCGTAGGCTATCTTTCCCTCAGGGATCAACACAAGGCATCGCATGCCGGCGCGCGCGGCGTATGCTGCTGCCGAAGCGCTGGTGTTTCCGGTGCTCGCGCACGCCACTATGCGTGCACCTCGCTCGGCCGCCTTGGAAACGGCCAGTGTCATGCCCCTGTCCTTGAACGAGGCCGTGGGATTCAATCCCTCATACTTCACGAAGAGATGGAAATCGCCGCCGAGCTTGCTGACGATTCCCGGTGCCTCAATCAAAGGAGTCCCGCCCTCATTCAGAGAGATCACTGGTGTGTCTTCAGAGACTGGCAGGAATCGGCGATAGCGGCGTATCACGCCATGCTCTCCCATGCTCCAGCCTGACGGGGTTCAGCCATGAACCTCACCCGGCTGCCCGAGTCGGCCCGCGATGTTGAGGCAGATTGCAACGACGGGGCCGATGAGGACGGCGAAGAGGATGGTCCCAACCCAGAAAGTGCCTCCTAGGAGCCAACCCAGAGCCAATACGCTCACCTCTATGGCGGCCCTGACTCTGCCGATTGGAAACCCGGACACCTTCTGCAACCCGGTCATCCAACCGTCCCTCGGTCCCGGCCCCAGATTTGCTGTGAGGTACAGGCCACTGCCGATTCCGATTAGCAAGACACCTGCAAGCACCTGGAAGAGCGCGATTTCAAAACTATCGGGGGTAGGCAGACGGGGTACCATGACCTCGATTGCGGCGGCGATGAAGATGACGTTGAGTATGGTGCCTATTCCTGGCTTCTCCTTCAGGGGAATCCATAGAAACAGGACGGCTACGCTGACGAGGAAAGTCGCTTGGCCGACAGACCTATCGATATTCTTCGCGATTCCTTCAGCCAGAACCGTCCACGGGGTGTTGCCGATCCCGGCGGCGATTAGGATGGCGTCTCCTGTGCCGAAAATCCAGAGTCCGATAAGTAGGATGGCGAGGGTTTGCGCGCGTGGCCTCGTGGTCATGGGGTCGTCCGCGCTCCACCATGTGAGCGGGACTTCCTTCGCTGGCCTGAGGAGGGGAAGGAGACGCATGGCCCACGATGGGGCCTCAGCCTTGAACCCAATAGGAATAACCGGATGTGCTACTAGCCTCCCACGCCGCTATCTGCGGTGTGTCGTATGGATGATCGGCGAGAATAGCCTCGATGAGCGCCTCCTTGTTCTCGGCACTGGTCTTAATCTCTAAGCGCCACTCTTCGGAGCTCTGAGTGGCCCCCTCCCAAGAGTATACGGAGGTGATTAGGTCTCTCTGAACGCAAGCGGCGAGGCCGTTTTCGACCAACGCCGCGGACCAAGCGCCGACAATCGCCTCAATCCAGTCCCCTGGAAGGGTGGTCTGGACAATCCAAATGACCTGATTCATGGCACTGCGAAGGGGATGAGACGAATCAACTCGATGGCATAGTTTGAATGTATGAGGTCCCTGAGCCTAGGTACGGTGAGGTCATGCAGGAGTGGACTCTGCCAATCGACACGGGTGAAATCCCAGAAAGCGGCACTCACTTCGACGTAATCGTTGTCGGGGGAGGGCCGGCGGGTGCAGCGGCTGCCTCATACAACGCGTTGAACGGTTGCAAGGTCCTGCTCATCGAGAAAGAGGTCTGGCCACGAGACAAGGCATGTGGTGATGCGGTCGGCGGTAAATCGCTCTCTCACGTAGAAGAGTTGGGTGTGAAGAAGATGGTTGAGGCCACCCCTCATTTCCGTGTCGACTCGATCGTCTTCGGTAGCGCCAACGGATCTGAGGTCCGAGTCATGCTGCCGGAGGAGGCTTACGAGAAGATGCAATCCGGCTACGCTCTGCCGAGGGTGCAATTCGACTACATGATGTTCAAGCGAGCTAATGAGTTAGTGTTGGAGGGTGGTGGCTCGGTGATTCAGGGATTCGCGGTAACAGAGGTCCTGCATGAAGGGGAAGGAGAGGAGGCGAGGGTTGTCGGGGTGACTGGAAAGTTCGGCGGGAAGCGCTCGGAGGGTCCTGATTACTCGTTCAACGCGCCTCTGACGGTCGGGGCGGGTGGCTACAACTGCCCCGTAGCCACCATGGTGAGCGAGGGGGTACACGGTGAGCCTTTCATGGATAATGAGCACTTCTGCGGCGCCTACCGTGAGTATTGGGAGAACGTTGAGGGATTCTCCGGATCGAGTGGCCCGATCGAGATACACTTCATCGAAGGCGTGATTCCCGGATACTTCTGGCTCTTCCCGGTGAGCGAGGGTGTGGTCAATGTTGGGATCGGGATGGTCATAGCCGAGCAACGAAAGCAGAAGGGGATACGAAAGTCATTCAAGAAGATGCAGAAGTTCGTGACCGAGGAGCATCCCCGATTCAAGAAACGTTTCGCAAACGCCACCCTTGTTGCAGGCTCGGGGAAGGGTTCGCTGTTGCCCTTCGGTTCGCCGCGCAAGAACCCCTCCTCCTTCCAACCGCGACGCGTTGCCATGGCCGGTGCGATGTGCATTGGTGATGCAGCGAGCCTCGTGGACCCATTCAGCGGAGAGGGGATAGGGAACGCATTGGTGAGCGCGAAGATGACGTCGAAGTTCTTCGACCGTCAGACGCACTCAGACGGCTTCCCAGAAGAGTCCGCAGTCGAGTACATGACAGAACTTTGGGGTTCCCTGGGTGGAGAATTGACCAACTCTTACAAACTGCAGAAGTTAGTCAAGAAGAAGCGTCTGATGAACTGGTTCGTCAAAAGGGCCGCCAAGAAGGAAGCGATTAGGGAGATGATGAGTGAGATGATCGCCAGCAAAGAGGAGCAAACGGTGCTCTGGAGCCCTTGGTTCCTCGTCAAAACCCTGCTCCTGCCATGAGGTGATTGGATGGCCGAACTGGATGCTTCGCTCGATGGAATCGAGGTGGTGTTCCTCGACCTCGATGGGACGCTCTACCTCGGCAACCAGCTGGTCGAAGGAGCCTTGGATTTCCTCTCAAGACTGGAGGAGTCGGGCATCCGGAGGTTCTTCCTCTCCAACAACTCGAGTCGTTCTGTCGCCCAGTACGTCGAGAAGCTACAGGGAATGGGAGTCCCAGCGACATCGGATGATGTTCTGCTCTCCACACACGACTTGCTCTCGTGGCTCAGCGTGAACGGCGTTTCGCAGACCTATCTGGTCGGGACAACCGGAATGCGGCAGATGCTTGAGGACGCGGGTGTCTCAACCGATTCTACGGATCCGCAATACGTCGTACTGGGTTACGATACCGAGATCACCTACGAGAAGCTCAGCACGGCTTCCGTTCATCTCCACAGAGGTGTCCCGATGGTCGCAAGCCACCCGGACACGGTCTGTCCTTCACCTGATGGCGGTCTGCCAGACACGGGGGCTTACATGGAGCTCTTCGAAGCGGCCACGGGGATCCGCCCGGAGCATGTGTGCGGAAAGCCAAACGCAGGGATGATCCTGCACAAGGTCGAGTCCCTAGAACTGCGCCCGGAGCAGTGCGCGATGATCGGTGATCGGCTCTACACGGACATGGAGATGGCAGACAGGGCCGGGGTCCACGGTGTACTGGTGCTCAGTGGGGAGGCCACAATGGAGGAACTCGAGGCTGCTCCGCAGGCCCCTTCCTTGGTGGTCGGCTCCGTTGACGAGCTGGCTCGATAGAGGGAGAAACCCTCAATCACGGCAGCCCCTGCCGAATTCGTGAGTGAAGGACTGGTCACAGTAACTGGAGCGAGTGGTTTCATCGGCAGCCACATCGTCGCCAACCTGCTAGCCCGCGGGAGGACAGTGAGAGCGACAGTGCGGGATTCCTCTGACCCAATTAGAGTCGACCATCTGAAGGCGCTTGCGAAGGCCGACGGCGGGAGCCTCGAGATAGTCGAGATGGACCTGTTCGATGCGGCTTCGGTGAACGCCGCCATCGCCGGGTGCACCGATCTGATACACACCGCAGCCGCAGTGAGGATCAGTGCCAAGGACCCGCAGAGGCAGATTGTCGACCCGAGCGTGATAGGAACACAGAATGTGGTTGCGGCAATCGATGCCGCGGGAACGGTCGAGAGGTTCGTGCACACTTCGTCCACCGCCGCCATCAGACCTATGAGGTGGAGAGACGGGGAGACGCTGACCACCGAGACCTGGGCTGATGATGCTACGCTCGATGGCAACCCGTACGGACTGGCGAAGGTCGAGGGGGAGCGTGTGGTCAGGAATTGGCACGCTGCATCAGACCCGCAGACCCGTCCGCGCATGGTGACGATACATCCCAGCGTGGTGTTCGGGCCACCGATGAGCAAGATTCACCTCCGCGGTTCACTCGCTTTCGTGATGGCGCTCGTCCGACGAGAGTTCCCGGTGGTGCTACCAATGCAGGTCAACATAGTCGATGTGAGGGACGTCGCCGAGGCCCATGTCAGGGCATTGACTCAGGGTGAGGACGCCGGTCGCTATCTCACAGTTAGTGGGGACATGCAATTCAAGGACATCTCGCTCGCACTCAGGAAGGCCCACCCTGAACTCAAGACACCCACATTCACCCTACCGTACCCGGCGGCACTGGTGGTCTCAATCTTCCACAAGAGGCTGAGTCTTGCCTGGGCTCGCCAGCACCTCCGGCGGCGGTTATACTGGGATGCGACTCCGGCGGAGAGAGATCTAGGGATGACTTGGAGAGCCCCCCAAGAGGCTCTTCTGGACTCTATGCCAGTAATTCTAGAGAACGACTGGGTATAGGATTGGTTTTGAACGGGGCTACTAACCGAGTGTCGTGACCAGAGTAGCTCACCTGCTCGTGTTGCTGATGCTGAGTTCTACAATCAGCGGTTGCCTGTGGTGGGGGGAGGACGAGGTCGTCGAAGAGGAAACAGGTCCGTTCGATTTCGATCAAGAGGTGCCAATCACCACGTGGTACCACTACCCCGGGACGGTGTCGGAGCCCTGGGCTGTCGATGCCACCGATAGTGCTGCGGTGTCTGCGGCAAACATCACAGCAAACCTGAGTGGGAACAGTACCCCCTACTTCGCCAACGCGACCTACTACGGAACCGGGTTCGACACATTCGAGCCGACCATTGGAGTCACTTCTTCGGGAGCCATCTTCTTCACCAGCTGGAACGGGCTAGGTGACGGCACTCACATCATCCGCTCACGTGATCAGGGGCAGACATGGGAGGATGTCGGACCGTTCGGGACCGTGGACGAGGACTCGGGGCAGACCCCTAACTCCAACGACCCCTACATCTACGTGGACAAGTTCACTGACAGGCTGGTCAAGTTCGACATGCACGCACTCGCTGCTATGTTCGTTGAGTACTCCGACAACGACGGGGACTCGTGGAGCGTCCCGTACCCCGTCGAGGGGTACTACGTGACCCAAGACCACCAGAGCATCGCCTCGATGCCTCATTCGAACGCGATTTCTGGGGAGGTCGTCTATGTCTATTGCATCAACACTGGCTCCCCCGCTGCCGGGGCCCAGTGCTCGCGCTCGCTCAACGGCGGGCTGTCGTGGGATGTGCAGAGGATCGGCTACCCAAGCAGCAGCTTCCCGCAGTGCTCCGGACTGCACGGCCATGTCGCTGGGGGAATCGACGGGGCCGTCTATCGAGGCAACCCGTCATGCGAGGGTCCGGCGGTGTACCGCTCGCTGGACGGTGGCTATTCATGGACTGAACACACAATCACGACCGAGATCGGGATGCAACAGGGCTGGCACTCTCATGAGGTCGCAACCGCCGTGGACGATGCCGGGAACCTCCATGCTACTTGGATCGGCACCGACATGATGCCATGGTACGCCAACTCAAGGGACCAAGGAGACACTTGGAGCGAGCCGATGATGGTCGCGGCCCCTGGGGTCAATGAAACCGGTTTCCCCACAGTGTTCGCCGGTGCGGAGGGGCGTGTGGTAGTAGGCTACATCGGCGAGGTTAACGATGTCGAGAGCAATGCCTCGAACAGCGGTTGGTCGGGTTACATGGCGATTATGACTGATGCGTTCGCCGAGCGACCTCTGATTACCAGTGTGGCAGTGAACCATCCGGATGACCCCTTGGACATTACCTCAGACTGTGGTAACGTCCGCTGCGGTGGCTTCGGCGATTTCATAGACGTCGAAATCGATGATGAGGGGAGGCCTTGGATTGCCCTTTCTCACAACACAGGCGGCTTCGAGGAGGCTGTGATAGGTACCCTGACAGAGGGGCCTGCCCTGTATGGAGAGTTGGCGTACCTGCCTGTGATACCAGTCGGGGGCAATTCAACCCTCAAGATGGGATGACAGGTTGCCGTTCATCTGATGTATGCGTGCCATGACCGCGCATCGTGCGAACCGTAGCTTGGCTTCTCGTCCTCTTGATGCTATCAGCGCCTCTAGGGGGCTGCTTCGGAGAGGAGGAGGTCAAGGAAATAGAGGAGAATGTGTTCGATCTGCTATGTCC
>Ga0207990_1001653_pt1 | contig 11083 bp, 10 predicted proteins | sample ETNtaG_8_FD_185780 | JGI IMG/M metagenome (GOLD analysis project Ga0207990, IMG submission 185780) | Marine microbial and viral communities from oxygen minimum zone, Eastern Pacific Ocean - ETNP201406SV75 (SPAdes) (version 2) | ecosystem: Environmental > Aquatic > Marine > Oceanic ...
CAGTTCTTAATACCTTCTTTTTTCTTTTCACGTTTAATGAAAGATGGTTTTCTGTAATATTGTTTTTCTCTATACTCTTTCAATATACCAGCTTTAAGTATTTTCTTTTTAAGTACTCTCATTGCCTTCTCTACATTACCGTGTCTTACTTCTACTGTTATTGCCATATCTATTTTACCTTTAATAAATCTTTAATTGGTTCTGATAAATTTTCAGCTTTAATTCTTTCACCTACTGCAACATCTTTTGCTTCTTCAGCTTTTTGTTCCTGAAACTGGTCTTTATTTTGTGCTATTCTTGCTGGTAATACTTTAGTTATATTACAATAGGTACAACATACATCACCATATAATTGTGTTACTTTATCATCACTATCATTTTTTCCAAGTGGTGTTGGATTATGATAGTCCATACCATTATCAATTTCAATCTTACATATACAACACTTCATTTGTTCTGTAGCTATCATATTAATTTCACCAAAATAATTACTTGTAATATTAGAATTGCAACTGGTAATATAGTTCTAACTAATTCCATTGTATGATTATACTCATCCAATTTTCTTTCCAATTTATTTCTTTTATTATTTCTTTTCAAATATTCTGTATAAAAATCTTTCATTATTATACTGCCTCCTTTTCATATGAAATCCATTTAATTCTTCCTTCTAACATCCTACAATCTGTTTGTTTGGAAATTGGTTTTTCAAACATTGTCTTTGCGTCACCAGGTTTAAACATCCTATTATGTGATATTGTAATATGTGGTGTACCTTTATCAATTCTTTTTAATCTTTTATATGATTTAGTTAAATACATATCACTTACCCAAAATGCCTCTATATTTTTATTTGCTCTTATATGGTCAACATATACATCAACTTTTTTATCAATCAATTTATTCAACTTATCAAAATCTCTATTATTTGGTTTATATGCAAGTGTAATATGGTCACTTACCTTAATATCCATTGTTGCTTTTCTTCCTACCTCAACACAGGATTTCTTATTTAATACAACTGCAAAATATCCATTATTCATATTCATAATTCTTTCTAGTGTTAGCGAAGGCGGACCACTAAATCCGCCTTCAGGACTTACACTATGATTTGAGAGATTTAGACAACATCATCTTTATCTTCTTCGTCATCTGACTCACTCTCATTGTCTTTCACTTGTTCTGCTACTTCGGCTTTTCTAGACTCTTCAGCAATCTGTTCAGCAGTTGCCCCAGCGTCCACTTTACCATATAACTCTACAAATGAATTCTTTGTATCATCATCAAATCTATTAGTACAAACTTCAATAGCTTTTTGTTTATCATTAAAGATAGTATAAGCTTGTATGATATGTACCAATCTTCTTGTTGAGATAATCTCATCAACACCGCCATCAAAATAAGTTTTTCTGATAACGTCTGCCCAAGTAACTAGTTTTTGGCAAAAGTCTTTATTCTTTTTACCACTTTTTTCCAGATTTTTAATTAAGATTCTTTCTTCTATCTTAACACTTGGATATTTTTGTTCAAATGTGATTGGAAATCTTTCCAAAAATGCCTCATTAAGAACATTAGTTCCGATAAACTTACCGTCTTCTGAACCTTGTCCTTTAGTGTTAGCAGTTGCTATCACATTGAATCCTTTTAAAGGTTTTATGTACTTATTAATCTTCTTAACAAAGATTCCAGAACCTTCAAGAATTGGTTGTAAACACATTATCTTATTACTTGCAAGGTCTATCTCATCAAGTAAAAGAATTGCGCCTCTTTCCATTGCTTCTATAACAGGACCATTTTGCCATACAGTTTGACCTTCTCTTAATCTATAACCGCCAAGCAAATCATCCTCGTCTGTTTCTATTGTTACGTTAACTCTAATAAGTTCACGTCTGTTTTCGGCACACGCTTGAGTAACTCCCAAGGTTTTACCATTTCCTGACAATCCTGTAATAAAGACTGGATAAAACATTCCAGATTTTATAATAGATTTTAAATCAGGTTGATTACCAAATGATACAAATGTTGTTTCCTTTTTAGGAACAATATCTCCTGTTAAAGATGAAACAATATAAGCAGCTTCGCTAACTGTATCATTTTTTTCTTCAACAACTTTAGGTTTAGATACTACTTCTTTTTTATCTACAACCTTATCATCTATGTTTGGTAATTTAAACAAACCCCTACCAATTTTGTAGTGTTTATTTTTTGTTAACCATTGTGGAGCATATGCATAACCAAATTCTTTATTGGCAGCTTTCAACTCATTTTTAGTTAACTCATCTTTGCCATACATTTTAAATGCGTGTATTACAAAGTCTTTTTGTTTTTGATTTAACATAGTGTTTTCACGTCCTTTCATATTCTTATAGGTATATTATAAAGGACTTTTTGATAAAAGTCAACCCATAAAATACCCTTATTTTTCAATGTTTTTTTCATTATTTAAGCAACCTCCGCTATAAATTTGTTTAAAAGTACTCTTGAAACTAAACGATTCTTCATAGATTTTCCGAAGATTCTTTTTAGTTCGCCTTTTGTTCCTTTATTGATTTTTGCTGTTTGCAAATCAAAATTCTCTACTCTTAATGCTCTTCCGTCTAATAGGAAATACTTGTCATATCCTTTACTTGGAACATCAACACTTTTTTCTTTAGTCATTTGTTTTCTTAATTTGTTTATTCTATTTTCTTTATCTGACCAATCTTTATAATCATCAATAAATTTTTCAATATCCCAACGTCTAACTCTTTTAAGTATATAAAATCCTACATTTGTTACTCCCCAAGAATTTTTTAAAATTTCTAATAACATTGATGTAAGTTCTCCAGAATAACGACCTGGTATATATCTTTTTTTCTTATGTTCTATAACTACTTGATTATCATAATCAATATGTTTACTTGTCCAAGTTTTACCTTCTTTTTTCATTCTTCTTAAATCTAATTTATCAACTACATCCTCTTCATTTAAACTTGATATATCTACTATCTGATTATTTCTAAAACTGTTAGCACCGCCGTCTGTTAATGTTATAAACGTAAGTTTTTCAACACCATATTTTTTCTGAAATCTAGGTATCAATGTATTACATACAAGTAATGCTTCATTTAATGGAGTATTTCCTAAATTATATTGGTCTGGCATACCGTAATTTGTTCCTTGTGATATTTCAAGCGAATCTCTTCTTGACCATCTAGTATCATAATCTTTTGCCATATGATATAAGTATGTTAATGATTCTTCTAATTCAGTTTTTGTCATTCTATGACTAGCACAATTTACTAGTTTAAAATCATCAAAACATAAGTCACCAAGTTTATAATTCCAAAATGGTTTTTCTTTATTTTTTTCTTCTTGTGTTTTTCTCCAACTTCTTTCACTTGTAAAGAAATAAACCTCATAAGGTATATTAACTTTATTAACAAAATCTATCAAGTTAATTAATTGTTCTACAGTATTCTTTAAACAATCACTCATTGAACCTGACCAATCAAGTAACATTATCATACCGTGGTTTTTACCATCTGGTATAATTGTCATTCTTTTAAATATGTCTTCACTAAATTTGTAATCTTTTAATTTTAATGGATCAATAACTCCAGTTTTATCTGTACTTGCTCTCTTATAAGCAGTAGCAGCTTTTTTCATTTCAAATTCTTTAACAAGATACATTACTGTCTTTTTATTTTTTTTTCTAAATGTTTTAAATTTATCTTTTATCCATAATTGATATTCTGGAACAGAATCCCATTGTTTTCTAGCAGCACTAATATGATTTCTAAAGTCTTTTAAAAATGTTTTATATGAAGTTAAACACATATCAAGATTAGGTTCTGGTAATTTACCATAAAAATAACTTGTTTTTTTATCTAACAATGAATCTTTTTTTTGTTCAAAAGAATCATTAGTAATTGATTTTAATTTCTTTTTAGGGTGTTCACCGCCAGCACCTTTAGCGTGTTGTGTTGGTTCTGCTTTTTTAATTTCTTCTTTATCTTTATCTTTATCTTTTTTTTCATCACTATCAGCAGTATTATTTTGCTCATTTAAATCATCTTTTTTCTTATCTTCTTCCGACTCTTTAGACTCACCATCACTCATTTCTTTTTCATTTGATTTGCCTTCACCTTCTGATTGGTCTTCAGGTGGTTTATCATCTAAATCATAATTTACTGTTATTGGATGGTCATCAAAATTTGGTAATTTCTTCATTTGGTCTACTTGTTTTTTCTGCCAATTAAGCATTTCTTTAGCAACTCTAACAACATCTGTAAATGATTTAATTGCGTCAACTTTTTTCAACCATTGTTTTGCTTTATTATCAAATATAAATGGCAATCTATCACTTGATTTTGACCTAATATTAATCTTATCAATTATCATTAAATCTTTGTTTATATTTTTACCCTTTAAAGCAAAGAAGTTTTGTTTTTCTAATATATCAAATCCATTGATATAATTTCTAACAACTCCTGGGTATTTCTTTTGAATTTTTTTATCTATTCTTGTATCTTCTAATACATTAACGTAAGTTCTTAACTCATCATCATCTTGAATTTTTTTCCAACCACCTTGTGGTGTAAATAATGCGTGGGCACATTCGTGAGCAATCAACATATCATATACATCACCTGATTGTTCTTTAAATATAGGGAGAGTTAACACACGAGTCTTTGTATTAAAACTCGCTGTTGATACGTTGTTATGTTGTATGATTATATTTTCTGTTGCAAGTAGTTTTGCTAACTGACTTTTAGTGTCTAAATTAATTGTAGTGTGTCCCTTTGTCATTTTCTATACTAATCCTATCACCAATTGATATAAAAGTCAAGGCCTAATAAGCCTTGATTTTACTGGGTTTTTTGACTAGTTTTTTTGAAAAATGAAAATTGGCTCGTATTTTGCACCTGATTCTTGCGAGGATAACTGTAATTTGTATGTATCCGTATGTGTAAATCCTTCTTCTACAGCGATTCGTACTGTATCATCTTCAAAGGTTTTATGTGATTTAATATTCGCTACATTTAATCCCATATATTTACCTTTCTTTAATCCTTTATATGCATTTTGTATTGTTTTTCTTAAAAATCCATTGTTCCAATCTTCAGCACCTTCATATTGATTAAATGATTGTCCATCTTCTTCACCATATTGTTCCCAATTAAAATAAGGTGGACTTGTAAATGCAAAATCTAACGATTCTTCTTTTGGTTGAAACACCTCACTACCACACTTGTTTAAAAAGTAATGTCTTTCTGATTTACCAAAGTCTTTCTTAATCTCTTGTAATCCTTTAAACGTTTTTTCTGCTGGATCAGTACCTATATAATTAATATCTGATATAATAGCACCTAATATACGACCACCATATCCCATTGACATATCCCATACCATAGCACCTGGAAATGCAAAATGTGAGTATAAACACGCCGCCGCTGTAGGTCTAAAATTAGATACACATTGAGTTCCTGTATATCTTCTTAATAAAGACCTCATAACACTTTCTGATTTATGTTTAGATTCAGCACTTGCACCTAAACCATCATCAAATAAATTAGCCATAACAGGCATTAAATAATTAGGCGTGAATTTGCCAAAGAAACTACCTGTTAATAATTTTTTAATACCTTTTTTAAAGTGTTCTTCACTTTTATATATCTCCATAGGAGTTTTCATCTTACCACATCTGATACCAAAACTATGTGGCATATATGACCACGCTAAAGACAGACCTGTTTGATTTGGTTTAATAACTTTATCTTGCGTTAATAACCCTTTGAAATCTGTAGATTGTAATGTTTTAAATTGGGATTCTCTATACTGTTTATCTGTAGCATAATAAGGAAAACCTCTTTCTTGCCAATAAGAATATATCTCATCTATATTAGATTGTAATTGTTCTTCATTTTTAATCACACCTTTTAGATTTCCTTTACTTGTAATATTCTCTTCGCCTTGAATATCTACAAAATCACCTAAAGTAGCTGCCCCTTTTTTATCTGTTAACTTTTTCATCTACCTAATTTTGTTCTTCTCTCCCATATTTTAAAACTCTTCATTGCTTTCTTTTTTGCCATATCTAATTTCATTTTACTTGCAAGTTCAGTAAAATTTCTACCTATCATATGGTCATATTCGTGTTGAAATATCCTACTCATTTGACCATCTAAATTTCCTTCTTTCAAATCGCCCTTTTCATCTGTATATTTTACTACAACTTTTCTTGGTCTTGCTAAAGATAAAAATAAAAAAGGATATGTTAAACAACCTTCTTTCAATACTACAGTTTCCATACTTGTTGATATAATCATAGGATTAAAACAAGTCATTTTTAAACCATTTTCTACTTGTAAATGGTCACCTATTACAAACATATTAAAAGGTAACCCTACTTGATTAGCAGATAATCCTATACCACCATATCTTAACATTGTTTTAAACATAAGGTCAGATACTTCTTTTTTATCCTTAAAATTATGTTCTTTTAATAAATCATCCGTCCAAGGTGCTACCGCTGACATAACTCTAGGGTCATTTGATGGCAGTAATCTTAATTCTCTTTCTTTCTTTTCTAATTTAAATTCTGTCATATTATATCCTATCTAACACTGTAAAGTTTTGGTGTTTTTTATACTTAACTATATTTGTAAATTTATCAAACATTATATCTCCTTTATGTGAAATAATAAAAACATTTTCGTTAGATAATTTTTGTATTATCTTAAAGAAATCATCTGTACCTGACATATCTAAACTTGAATCAAATATCTCATCTAATATTAACAAGTTAGTATTTGTACTATTTTTTAAACGTGCAATATCTCTCCACGTAAATAATAACGCAAGGTCTATTCTCATCTTTTCACCTTCGCTAAAATTATTATAATTAAATGTATCTCTAAATCTACTCTTTACTGTTTCATTAAACTCTTCATCTAAATGGAATGATACATAAAAATCCATTGCTTGTAAATACTTATTAATTAAGTTGTTCATAATAGGTATATACTTTTTAATAATTTGTGCCTTAGCACCTTTATCATTTAATACAACTCTTAATACATCTTGATACTTTTTATCTTCAACAACTATATCTAAATCTTCTTTACAAACTTTTAATGAGTCTTTCATATCTTGTAAATCTTTTCTAATCTTTATTATATCAGCGTCCTTATTTTGAAACACTTTTAAATCTTCTTCTATATTATCACTATGAGATTTTAAACTTTCTAATGAAGTTTCTACCTTTGATAAATCAACATTTAAATTATATATTTTTTCTGATACTTTATTATATTCACCTACTTTAGTTTCCATATTTACAATCTCTTGTAATAATTTTTTCATACCTTCTTTTAATGTGTTAATTTTCTTTCTCTCTAGGTCACACTTTTGATGTTTAAAAGTTGGGTGTAATGGTTGTGTACAAGTAGGACACACATCATTTTCTTCAAAAAATTTTAAAGATTTTCTATGTCTAGTTAAATTATTCTCAATCTTTGCTTCTAATTTAGATAATGTGGTTGTCTTCATATCAACCTTATCTCTATCTTTTACACACTCTTTTGATGAAATAATATTTTCATTAAGTTCTTTTATCTTCTTTACAAATGCTAACCGATCCTCTTCATTTTTGTCTAATACCTTTTTTTTGTGTGTTTGGACGTCTATATCCTTATGGAGAAGAGTATCCAAGTACTTTTGTTCAGTCTGATACTTGGTTTCTATAAGTTCACAATGATGGCGGACTTCTGTTATTTTATTCTGTAAATCGTTTTGTTGCCCACGTAAGATGTGGTCCATTCTAGTAAATGCTCTTATGTCTAAAATCTCTTCAACTACTTCTCTTCTAAAACTTGCTCTCATTTTCATAAATGGTTGATAGGAAGAAGACCCTAATAGTACTACTTGACAAAATGACCTATAGTTACACCTCATAATATTTGTTTCAAGATATTTTTGATAATCAATAGTACTTGCGTCTTGACTTATTAATTCTCCATTACAATGTATTTCAAAAAAGTTAGGTTTAACTCCTCTTTTAACAATATATTCTTTTGGTCCTACACTAAAATATAATTCAACCTCACAACCACCATTATTAATAGTATTCACCATTTGGTCTTTCTTAATAATACGAAACGGTCTATTAAATAATGCAAAACATAAAGCGTCTAATAGAGTTGACTTACCACTTCCATTTGAGCCTATAATTAAAGTTAAATGAGATTTATCTAAATCAATAACAATTGGAACATTACCAGTTGATAAAAAATTCTTATAAGATATTTTCTTAAATCGTATCATAATATAAAACTTAAAACCTATTAGAAAAACTTCCCACGGTTGGGAGTAGTTTCTGGAAGAGCTCTAATATTTTGACGAGGCTCCACCATTGATTGTTTAGAAGGGTGTGTAAAGTATAAATTACCAGATACACTTATTCTTTCTCCTGGAGTTCTAAAAGGTATTACTTCGTGTCTTAACGGACAAGGAAACATCCACATATATCCTGGTTCAGGATCATATGCACAGGTATGCTCTGCCCATTTTGTAGGATTATTTTCACCATATTTAAATAATACACCACCTGGACCATAACTAGTACCTTCATATTTTTTTCTTTCTTCAGCTAAATCTGGTGTTTTTAAATATATAACCCAAGATATCATTCCAGTATGTATGTGTTCAGGATTATATTCTGTTTCTTTCATATAATTAATCCATAAGCTTAATAATGAAAATGATTTTGTCCATTGTGGTTCTGAATATTGTGTCCTACACCATCTACAATTTCCTTCAACATATTCATTTACATAAGGTTGAAACTCTTTTACGAACCACTCCTTATCTTTCTCATCATAATCTCTTTGGTCAGCTAATACACCTGCTAGGTGGTTATTACCTGAACCTACTTTTTTTGGTTTGCCTCTTTCTAAAAGTCCTTCTAGTAATTCGTTATGGACTTTATAATGTGCAACATATGGTCCAAAATTTATATGTCCCAATGTTTCTACCTTCCTATTACTAGCTACATCCTCTACCTTAAAATTAGCCATTTTCTCCTACCTCCGTGTATAGTTCTTTAGTATAATCTTTTAATTTTTGTTTGTCAAGTGTTGTATCAAGTTGGTCAATATACTTACCTAAAAATGTAAGTGTATCTTCACCTTGTTCTATTATATCTTCTCTTACACTAGATGTTACATCTCCTGAATCTTCAAAAATATTTAACTCATATATGTTCAATGTATTATATAGTCTTGCAACAAACTTATCATACATATCATCATCTGTTTTTTGAGATATAAACATTTTAATAAAACTATTATCATATCTTTCTATATCTAATTTATTATAATCTGTTTTTGTATCATCATAAACTATTTTCTTAAATATTCTTAATGGATTAGATATTCTTGTTAACTCTCTTGTTTGTGTGTCAAAAATATGAAACCCTTTTGAGTCTTTATAATCATTCCAAGTTATTTCAAATTGTGTACCTAGATAATAAATGTGACCATCATCTGATTTTTTATGAAAATGTCCTGATATAACTTTTTCAAATCTTTTAAATATAGATTTATCTAAACCTTGTTCGTTCATAAATCCTCGGTTCATTTCAAACCCTTTAATTTCTAAATGCCCCATTAAAATTTCAGAATTACTATGTTCAATTGCGTGTATAGATTCATCATAAGTTTCATCACATATCCAAGGCATAAACAAAATGTTTAAACCATCAAAGGTAACTTCTTTTGGACTTGCATAAACCCAAGGTTCATTTACACCATCATATGTTGTACAAAGTTCTGTAATTGCATTTACTTGATTTGTATTCTTATAATATGTATCGTGGTTACCTAATATAATATGAGTATCAACCTTTTCTTCCCATAATCGTTTCATAAATTCTTGCCTAAAAAAATGAGCAGTCTTATAATTTATAAACTTACGTCTATCAACTACATCTCCTAAATGTACTAGTGTTTTTATGTTGTGTTTTTTTATAAAAGGAAAAAATATTTCATCATAAAACCTTTGTTGATAGTGTGCAAAATGTGGACTATCATTTCTGCAACCAAAATGTGTATCATTTAATAGTGCTATTTTCATTGATAATAATTCTCCAATATAAAATCGTGATAACTTGGATGCTTTTCAGCGTCTTTATTCCACATTTCTTTACGTACATCTAATTTCTTTATATATGGATTCATAAATTCTTTTATTTCATCCTTACTCTTATGTGAAAGATATATTAAATTAGGTAAATCTTGTGGTGCCCAATTAAACCCAGCTGCTATATAATGTAATCCACTATTACCAGCAAATTGAGGAGGGTCCACAGGAAACTCCCATTCAATATTTCTATGTAAAGCAGCTTTTAAATATCCTTGCAAAATTTTAGGTTCCATATCAACTAAACTTTTTTCCCATTCTCTATTGTTATTTGCTTTCCAATATTCAGTATCATTTCTTGTTGATAAAGCATAATGCAACCCAACAAATTCAGCAAACCCATAATAGATAGATTTACAAGCAAATGTAAAGTTGTCTTTGTCCCATTGTGTAATTTCACCTCTTCTTAAATTTCTTACAAGTGCTATTAAAAATTCGTGTACTGAAAACAAACCATTACTTTCTAATGGTTCAACAAATCCATTAGCAAGACCTATAGCAACAACATTTTTTACAAATAATCTTTCGTATATACCACACTTCATTTCAATGTTTTTAAATTCGTGTTCTTCCTTACCAAACCCAGGTCGTACTTTTGCTAAATGATTTTTAAATTCTTTTAAAGCAGTTTCATCATCTACAAATTTATCTGAATAAACATAACCTGTACCAACTCTACTCCACAATGGTATATTCCATACCCAGCCATTTTCTATTGCTGTGCAATTGGTAAAAGATTCCACTTCTTTAGTTTTATCTACATAAGGTATCTTGGTTGTCCACGCTTTATTATTTGGTAGTTTAGGGATAGGTTCAAAAGGTACTTTTAATGCACCTCCTAAAAGCATTGATTTAAAACCTGTACAATCAACATATAAATCTGCTTTATGTTTGTTTAAGG
>Ga0207990_1001655_pt1 | contig 11083 bp, 9 predicted proteins | sample ETNtaG_8_FD_185780 | JGI IMG/M metagenome (GOLD analysis project Ga0207990, IMG submission 185780) | Marine microbial and viral communities from oxygen minimum zone, Eastern Pacific Ocean - ETNP201406SV75 (SPAdes) (version 2) | ecosystem: Environmental > Aquatic > Marine > Oceanic ...
ATCCAGTCCGGTCATTTCTAGGTCCATCCATACCAGATTGAGCTTTGATGGTTTGTCCATTAGCTGTTCCATTCCGGTGCGGCTGATATTAACGAACAGGGCCTGATAATAACAAAGGGGAACAGATCAAAACAACCGGATCTGTTCCCCTTTAGAGGAGGAGTTGGTGGAAAACGGCTAGCTATGCCCTTTCCACCCAGAAAGGAGGAGAAAAGTACTGTGCTCAGTATAGGGTTTGAAGATTAAAAAATAATTAACTAAACATTAAAATTTTTTAATATCCGGAAGTCCAATAGAACTTTAAAAATCAATAGGTTGTTGATTTTCTTTGGCCCGCATGTCATTTTTTGGACCAGTTTTTGAGAGGGGCTCTTAATTTTCAGGCCCCTTTGGATTGTGACGAAGCAGGTCAGCGAAGGAAGGTTTTCGGATCAAAAACGGTTTTTTCGTAAGTTTCGCGGATTAATTTTAGGTTGTTAGTCACCCAGAGATCAGAAAAGTTGGGGGGGAATTGCGCGAAATGTTTGATTTGTGCGCTCATGACCCGAGTATTACGGTGCCATGAAATATTTTTTTTCTTTTTGAACAATTGGGCTGCTTTAAGAATTACTTCTACGGCTTCTCCGGGGTTACGGTTGGCAAACAAGCAGAGCCCAAGCCCGACATAACCGAGCCCTTCTTCCGGTTTCAGTGCGACAGTTTTTCTGAAGGTGTTAACGGCTTCCTGAAATTTTCCGGTACCACTTAAAAAATTGGCGAGGTGGAAATGGGCGTCGAAGCTTTCGGAATCGGCTTGAATCGCAGACCGGGCGGTGTCGATGGATTGCTGGAACTGGTCGAGTTTGAAATAGGTGCCTGCCAGTTTCAGTCGGGCGTAGGCGGCCTGCTTTTTGTTGGTATTCGTTGTGGCGAGTTTTTTCCACGCCTGGGCGGCTTCGTCTAGGAATCCCTGCTTGTCTAGGGTTTGCGCTTTTTTGAGCCAGTGGTCCGGGGATTCCGCCAGTGCCGGAGCCGCAACGATTCCCACAAGGATCCAGGCGGGAACAATGTGACGGAACAGGCGGTTCATAAGTTGGGTGCCCTTAACTGATCAGGGTTTGTTTGAGTGGGGTGGTGCTTTTCGGTTCATCGAGAAGCATCTCTTTCGATTCGATAAGTTGGCGTAGGGCTTTCTCAAGAGCGCGGACGAACCGGTCCTCGTTTATCGTAATTTCCCGAACATCCTTGGGGTGCAGGTAAAAAATATTGGAGACGGTTTGCTGGTGAGTGTGGAGTACGGCCTTTTGAATGTTTACGTTGAATTGGGAGAACACTCTGGCCATCACCATGAAGGTACCGAAAAGGTCGTGGGTTTCTACCTTGATCGACCGGCCGATAATACTCACCTTGAGTTTGACATCCTTGATCTTGCTCTGCTCTGAAGAAACAGGCAGAGAACGCCCCTCAAGGACTTGGGACAGAGGTTCTTCGTTGACACAAACCCGCTTCAAATCTTCACGCACCTGTTTCTGAAGGAAGAAGATGTTGTCATAATCGATAGGTGTGCCGATCGAGCTCGTCACCTTGAAGACGTCGAAGACATGGTCGCGGAGAGTATGGATGTCGGCCTCAACGATACTCAGTAGATTGAAGGCCAATATAGCGGAAAACTGGTAGAGCAGTCCGGGCCGATCCTTCGAACAGATGACAAGTTCCGAAACTTGTGCCGGCTTGAATAGCAATTCCGCGGCGAATTGTTCCTGTGACTGGGAGAAATCGTTGTAAATTTCGAGATGCGACTGCATCTCCCTGGGAAGGCGCACCATTTTCAAGAAATCCGTTTTGACTGACTGGGGCACATCCTGTCGTTTTTTGTGGTGGAGTGTGTACTGGTAAAACATTTTCAATTGCTCGACCTGTGAAGAGGACATTTTCATTTTGGTACCACCCCGATCGGAATAGGTCAGCAAAAGAAGCATTTTGAGCCGCTCAGGGTCGTGGTCGACCAGATCCCAAATCATATCGTAGGTATCGTCTTCTTCCGGGTCGAGCAACAGTAGGTCGTGCATCATCAAATGTTTTTCGACTAGAAACGCGATATCATTTGCACGTCGACTGTTTTTGATATAGCCCAAGTTTTCCAAAATGGAAGGAACCATGCGGGCGCCGAGCAGTTCTTCGTTCTGTCCTTCGGTGCGAGCTCCTTTGCCGATGTCGTGCAGAAGAACGGCAAGCTTCAAAGTCGTTTTGTCCCGCAGCGAATGATAGAGATCGACTAGAAAAGGGTCGGTTTCCTTGTCTATTTCCATTCCGTTCAGAACATCCAGCGCAGAGAGCACATGCATGTCCGTTGGGAAATGATGAACGTAAATATCCTGTAACAGTCCGCAGACATTTTTAAATTCCGGAAGATAAAAATTCCCCAGCAAGCCGAATTCATGCATGAGGCGAAGCGCTTTAGCAAAGTATTTTCCGTTGATGACACGCTTGAAATAGGATTGGACTTCCCGCTGGTCCTCCCGGTCGATGAATATAGGACACATCTGATCGATATGGTGTTCGACTGCGCGGACGATCGGATAGGATAAAAAATAATTTTTCTCCGCCACCCAAGCGAATATTTTGAACACGCTTTTCGGATACTCGGAAAACAGCACCTCCGGTTCCTTTTCCAGAAAAATCTGATCCTCTGAGTTGACCGCGAAATGACGGGAAAGATTTTTAACCTTCCGTGTATCCGAGGTCATGCTTTCCCAGAACAGGTTGCGACTGTACCGCTTCAAGGGGTAAGCCGCTTTATAAAAATATTCGTGGAAAAATTCCTTTACCTCGAATCCCATCGATTGCGCGATCTTTTCCCAGACTTCATAACTCATCACGTCTCGGTGCGCTCCTTTTTGGTGGCAGTGAAGAAGGAGCCGAACTTTTGCCAGGAAGGCGAAAGCAGTTTGCATATTCTTGAATGCAGGCGCGCTCAAAACCCCTCGGTCGAACAGTTCGTCAAGAAATTCGAACTGGTTACCCCGCTCCCAATTTTGTTTCAGCCGAGTCAGTACCAGGGCCCAGTAAAGGCGGCGCAACTCTTCTTTGACGTTGGGTTCCTGTTGAAATACGGTATTTCGCACGTCGTAACAGTTTTTGCGCTGGTAGCAGTGATTGAGTAGGCTTTCCCTGTGAAGTCGGGCTGCTGTCTTAACGATGCTCTTGAACTCTGAATAAATGGCGCTATTGCCCGCGATCAGCCGGCTTTCAAGCAAAGAAAAAAAATCCGTCAGCTTTTCTGCATCCAGATCTTTGCCAATAGTATCGATTTCGGCATAACAGAAACTGGCCGAGGTCTGAAAAATATTCTGGTGAATGAAAAGATACTCCAGATGTTTGACAATTTGCTCGGCGTCCTCTGCTCCCTCATTGGTGAGATCGGGTTTGGATACGATCTGTATATCCACGTCCGACCGAAAATAAACTTCTTCCCGCCCGTATCCGCCGCGAGCGATCACTGCGATAGGCGCATCTTCAGGTTTTAATTTTTTCTGGTGGGTTTGATTGTATAACCAGACGGCGACGCGAAACGAGGTTTGGAGGGCTGTGTCGACCAGTGCGGAATGATTCAGTAGTAAGAGATGGCAGTTATCGGTATGGGGCAGGCTGTCTTTAAGACGTTGGATCTCGGTGTTGACCAGTGGAGTGATTCGGTTTTTGAATTCTAGGTAAAATTTTTGCGGCTCGGATTTTCCCGGATCGGGAAAGTCTTCTAGACAGATCAGACCATCGAGGGAAGCCTGCAGTTTGCTGCGGTAGTTTTTGCTGAGAGTTCTGTTGGATTGATGGAATTCACTCATGGGACGCCTGCATGGTCACCGGTTGAGCATTGCAAAATAGAAATTCCTAGAACGAGAGTTAACCGATAGAAACATAGATCAGAATAAACTATTTCTCTTTTTTTTCAAGGAGATACCGCTTATTTTCTGGATTGAGAAAACCAGCCGGGGGGGGGATCATTCAATTCAGGTTTCGGCCCATCAGTTCGATGAAGGGTCTCAGGTTCTGTATCAAATTGGCAAAATTTTTGGGTGTTAACGACTGTGGTCCGTCCGAGAACGCATTAGCGGGGTCGGGGTGCACCTCAATCATGAGCCCGTCCGCCCCACAGGCGATGGCTGCTCGCGACATGGCCTCGACCAGGTCCCAGTGGCCCGTGCCGTGGCTGGGGTCAATGATGATGGGCAGGTGCGATTCTCGCTTGATCACCGGAACGCAGCTCAAATCCAGCGTGTTCCGGGTGGCCGTTTCGAATGTTCGGATTCCGCGCTCGCAAAGTATGACGTCGGGATTGCCTTCCGCGAGAATGTATTCGGCCGACATGAGGAACTCTTTGACCGTCGTCATCATTCCACGCTTGAGTAGGATGGGTTTTTTTAGATTTCCCAATTCCTTGAGGAGGGAGAAATTTTGCACGTTGCGTGCCCCCACCTGCATGATGTCCGCATACTTTGCTACCAGATCCACCTCTCGCGGGTTCATCACTTCGGTGACGATGGGGAGTCCACTTTCCTTTCTCGCCGCGTCAAGGAGCTTGAGCCCTTCTTCTTCCAGTCCTTGGAAGCTGTAGGGCGAAGAGCGGGGCTTAAAGGCCCCACCTCGCAGAAAATTGGCCCCGGCTTTCTTTACCAGTTTGGCGGTCTGGCAGATTTGCTCACGGTTTTCGACCGAACAGGGCCCGGCCATCACGACGATGGTTTTTCCCCCTATGGGAACGCCTCCAACCTCGATGATTGACGGTGTGGGTTTAACCTCCCGGCTGGCCAGCTTGTAAGCTTTCAGAATGGGGATCACGTTTTCCACGCCGGACATGGACTCGAGGGCTTGAAGCTGGTCTTTACCCCGTTCATCTCCGACGGCGCCGATGACCTTGCGCTCCACGCCGACGATCTCGTGGACTTTATAACCCAATGCCCGGATTTTATTTTCAACCGCCTCGACCTGATCGGGAGAGGCATCGGCTTCCATTACGATGATCATTTTTTTAATTGAAGGGGGAGTAAAATTTAACGCTAGCATACGGCAAAATTTGAGTCAAGAAAGACCAGGAAACCCGGGTTGGGGCATAAAACAGGTGTTTTTTTAAAGCGGCGTCCATCTAACTTTACACGTGGTGGTTTCTTTCATCCCACCGCTCATGTGTCGTACAATTACTTTTTGACAGGTTTTAGGAATTATGCTAAACCAAGCGAAGTTAGTAGCCCCCCCCAGTAGGAGACTCGCCTCATGGAAGTCAGAATCGATAAAGACACTTTCCTTAACGGAGTCCAGAAGGTTCAGGGAATCGTGGAGACCAAGGGCGCGATGCCTATCCTCTCCCATCTACTTATTACTACCGAAAAAGACCGCATCGGTATCCAGGCAACCGACTTGGAAATTGGTGCTAAGGGGTATTATGCGGCCAATGTCATTTCTTCGGGAGAAGTGACCCTCAATGCGAGGAAATTGTTCGATATTTTACGGGAACTCCCGAGCGAAGAAGTTCATATGATCCGTGAGGACAACCATTGGATTACACTCAAGTGTGGCAAATCAAAATTCCGCTTGCCTGGAATGCCGGCACAGGATTTCCCCCCTTTCCCCGATTTTAGCCAAGACAGCTTGATGCAGTTTAGTAGTAAACTCCTGAAGGAAATGATCCGCAAAACCTTTTTTGCGTTGTCACCAGATGAAACTAGGCAGGCCTTGAACGGTTTATTGTTGGAAAAGGAAAACGGGAAGGTCAATATGGTAGGGACGGACGGGCACCGGCTGGCCGTCATCCAGCGCAAGCTGGAGAAATCCGCCAAGGGTGATAAACAAAGCTACCTCATCCCTAAAAAAGCCGTGGCCGAGTTGCTGAAACTCATCGAGGATGAGGAGTCTTCCTTCTCTTTTTCATCGAAAAATAATCACTTGGCCTTCATTCATGGCGATCAGGTGATTGTTTCCCGAAAAATCGACGGTAAATTCCCAAATTACCAGCAGGTCATTCCGTCTGATAACAAGATTCAAGTTCAAGTCGACCGAAACGTTCTGCAACATGCATTGAAACGAGTCGCTCTTTTGGCGGACGAAAAATCCAAGATGGTCCGGTTTGATATTCAGGCGGGCAACATCACCTTGGCAGCCGACACGACGGAACTGGGCGCCGCCCGCGAGGAAGTGGCTGTTTCCTATTCAGGCGAGGAGGTTTCTATTGGACTCAACGCCAAGTATGTTCTCGATGTATTGAGTGTGATCGACGATGAGGAAATCGTCCTTAACCTGAAAGACCAGAACTCTTCCTGCCTCATTACTTCGACTGGCGATAAAGAATACCAGAGCATTGTCATGCCCATGCGCCTGTAAGGCAACTTTGCTTACAGGTCGAAGAACTGGTCCAACTTTTCGTCGCTCCGCGGCATTTTCCCTGTGACCCCTTCCCAGATTTCCCTGGTTTCCATGCACATGTAAACGTTCAGGTCGGCGGAATGTTGCTTGAGGTATCCGCGTAAGGTGTCATAGGCTTGGTTTCTGAGGGGCCTCAGATAGCGAAACTTCCCATCTTTACTGGGAACATGTTCTCCCGTGAATAGCCGGGTGTCCTTGTGGCGTTCCCGGACGATCTGTTTAAGCGGAGCGCGGTACCGGAAACTACCAAGGCTCACCCATTCAATTTGTGAAGGCGACAGCACCTGAAGTGTTTCATCGATCAAGCTACAATACCCCTTCTTCCATCCGGGAAAAAGGATGACGGGATCTAGGTGGATGCCGATCTTATACCCCTTTTCCGCACATCGGCGAGCTGCTTCCAACCGTTGTTGCAGTCCGGGTGTTCCTTTTTCTTCGCGGTCGATGACTGCTTGTGGGTTCAGCGACCAGGACACGATTACGTTTTTAGGGTTTTCGTGATTCAGTAGATTTTCCACTCGATCTGATTTCGTTTTCAACTCCAGCACGGCATTTCCCCTCTGGTTAAAAAAAGGGATCAGGTGACGGGAGTAAGGAATCACTTCGTCCAAAGCGAGACTATCAGTCAACTCTCCCGTGCCTACTCGAAACACGCGATCTGGATGAGCCGTGAATACCTCATCAAGTTCCTCCAATAGATCTTCGATGTTGACGTACGCGATCAGTAACGGATTGTTCTGTAAAAAATCTTGCAGGAAGCAATACGAACAGTCATAGATACAGTTTTTAAGCAGGTTGACGACGTAGTAATTACAACAGACCATTCCTGGGCTGATCCCCGGGCATTTTTTAAGAAACGATCCCTTGAACCGGGTCAACGCCAGTCGGCGTTTACCCGCTCCAAACAAGTCGGGCGACGTCTGTCGGATTTCCTCCACTGCATCTTCGGCAGCGATGTTTTGTCGGACTGGAGCGCCTGGGAACCGACTGAGGATCTCCCGGGTCAGGGGGTGATCGGCGATCGATCCGTCGACATAGATGGTTTCCGGGATAAATAGCATAAAACTTAAAACAACGCAGGGGTTTTATAAATGATTGATTTTTTTGAGATTATAATGCACAATGCATTTGCTTTTTTATTAAGGCATCTGTTAGCTGTGCTCGCGACTTATGTTCCTGAAGGCTGTTACAAAATCAATAACCCGAACCCGTTACAAACGCAAGCCCCAAAGGTTCCTCGTCTAGGGATCTTCGCCGTGAGACCGGAAGCCAATTCGTTTTCAACTCTCTAACGCTGACGTTGTGTTATGGAACCTTCTTCATCTTTGAAGAATCAGAAATTGCCAAGGAGTCGGCAACTCGTTCCCCCGATCTTGTTCAGCTTTTTGTTGGTATTGTCCGTTGGACTCAACATCTATTTTCTAGTTTTTCAAAACAGCTCAGATTTGTTGGGCAACGTGCATGCTACCGAACCGGAAGAAGCGAAGAGAGTCAAGGTACCGACGGCCGCGTTGGAAGACGATGCAGTAGAACCCAGGCTGCCAGTGGTGGCGATCCGTGAGGAAGAACCGATATGGAAGGATCGGCCTAGCGATGAGCAGGCTTTTAATGTGAAACGAACCTCGCTTGATTCATCGGGTCACTTTCCTGGAAGAAATATTCAAACGTTGCGGGTTAGGATCAAGAACTCCCTTAGTTATACCATTTGCCGGACCATGAATGCAGATGAGTGTGGTCCGTTTGCCGCCCAACTAGGGCGCTTGCTGGTTTGGGTCCTCGATGTCAACCGGGACTTGCGTAAAGGAGACCATCTGGACGTGGTGTACGAGCGATTGGATAACCAGGGTCAGTTCAAGATCCTCCATTTGAACTATGAGAGCGGTTATCTAGGCAAGACTCTGGAAGCCAATTTTTACAAAGCGACCGGTATGACGTATGGGAGCTATTTCGATCGGGAGGGTAAAGAGATCCCTCAACGCATTGTGGGAAAACAATCGCCGATTGCCGACTACATAGAAATCACTTCCCTTCCTGGAGACTTCCGCAAGGGACGTCGGGGTCACCACGGTACCGATTTTAAAGCCGAAGTTGGAACGCCGATCCGCGCCACATTTGACGGAAGAGTTCTCCGCATCAATTGGAATGTGCGGGCCAACGGATACTGTGTCGAACTCGACCACCCGGCGCAAGGGATCAAGACTCGGTACCTGCATCTAAGTCGGGTGCTCGTTAAACGCGGGCAGTACGTTAAACAAGGCGAGGCCATCGCCCAATCCGGAAATACCGGTCGCTCCTTCGCCCCCCACCTCCATTATGAAGTCCTGAGCCGTGGCAAAAAGAAAACCATTTATAATCCATTCGACTTCAAATACCATAAAACCTACCGTCGGAAAATCTCCAACCAGGAAACCGATGATTACCTGATGATAATTCGTCGCTACGACACGATCCTTCAGGCAAACGAAGCTGCCGGGAAGACCCAGGTGAGTTAAAGCCCCTTTCAGACATCTAGTACCTTGTGACCGGGGCGGGAGTGTGTACCAATGCCTCGTGCCGGCAAACAATCCAGAAAGAGCAGAAAGAAAAGAAAGCCACCGATACAGGTACGCATCGGTAAAATTCTGCTTGATCTGGTTCTGTTTTTTCTCGCCTTCACGGTGATTCCCGTTCTAACGTACCGGGTAATCAATCCACCGACTACGGCGTTATTATGGATGCGATGGGCCGAGGCGGGATACGTGGAATCTCATCCCAGGTTTTTCAAGCGTTGGGTGCGACTGGACCGAATCTCTCCTCACCTCGTCCGCGCCGTTATTGCCGCAGAGGACCAGAAGTTTTTTTATCACCGAGGATTCGACTGGCGGGCCATCGAGGGGGCGATCAAGGTCAACCTGTACACGGACCGTACAGTGGGCGCCAGTACTATTTCCATGCAGACTGCCCGCAACGTTTTCCTGTGGCAAAAACGGAATTGGCTACGTAAATCGCTGGAAGTCTGGTTTACAGTCCTGATCGAGGCGCTCTGGACCAAGGAGCGCATCTTAGAGGTTTACCTGAATGTGATCGAATGGGGAGACAGCCTGTTCGGATGCGAAACCGCGTCGCGCCATTATTTTAAACACGCTTGCGAAACCCTCTCTCCGGTCGAGGCGGCTTGGATGGCTTCGGTTTTACCCAGTCCACGGAGCTGGTCCGTGATAAATCCGCAACCTCATGTTGCCGATCGCCAGTCAAAAATTCTTAGAGCGATGAACCATGCCCAGATCCCGGTACGCTATTAGCGGAAACCATGATTAAGATCCAAATCTCAAAGACGCTACAGGAGAAAATCCGCAAGGGGCATCCTTGGATATTTCATTACCAGGTGCAAAATGAAACTGCTGGAGGAAAGCCGGGAGACCTGGGTGTGGTATACGATTCTAACAATCGGTTCCTCGCGATCGGGTTATTTGACCCCGAATCTGACATCCGCCTACGCATTCTGCAACTTGGGAAACCCACCAGTATCGACGCCGCGTTTTTTGATGGCCGACTGAAACAGGCTCTGGTGCTTCGCGAACCGCTGGTGGATAAGGACACCACCGGTTATCGAATCATCAACGGCGAGAACGACGGATTTCCTGGGCTCGTGCTCGACCGCTACGAGAATACGGCGGTTCTTAAACTGTATACCTCTTCTTGGAAACCCTATTTAAAGATTTTATTACCGCTGTTTAGGCAAAACCTGCCCATTGACCGGTGCGTCCTGCGCTGGAGCCGCAATATGGGGGCTTTAACGAAGGGTTCTGATGGATGGGAAGATGGGCAAGTCCTTTTTGGAACGCCGGTGGCCGGTCCGGTTCGATTTCTCGAGCATGGGTTCAGCTTTGAGGTTGATGTGCTAGCCGGACAAAAGACAGGTTTTTTTTTGGATCAGCGAGACAACCGTAAGCACGTTCTTTCCCTGTCAGCAGGAAAATCTGTTTTGAACGTGTTTTGCTACACTGGAGCTTTTTCTATTTACGCTTTGGCAGGAGGATGCCAATCAATTTTAGAAATCGACTCCAACCCCATCGCTCTCACCGTTTCGAAGCGGAACCTCCAGTTGAATTTTTCCGAACGGGTCTTTGCTCCAGAGGAATTCGATCAATTGCGGGGAGATGCTTTCGAAATGTTGGCCAGACTCGAAGCTCAAAATAAAAAGTTCGATTTGGTGCTTCTTGACCCGCCAGCGTTTGCAAAAAGAAAAAAGCAAATTCAGGTTGCGTTGAGTGCATACGCTCGCTTGGTGGAAGCGGGAACCAAACTTGTCTCGAAGCGAGGCATCCTTTTTGCCTCGTCTTGTTCGGTTCATGTGAGTTCTGTAGAATTTTACGAAGCCGTATTTTCAGGGATCCGGGCGGCTGGACGGAGCTATCGGGAACTGCGCCGCACCGGGCACGCATTGGATCATCCGGCGACGTTTACGCAAGGAGTTTATCTGAAAGCAATTTACTGCGGGATAGATGGCTAGATCTTTGATTTTAAATAGATTCCTAGCCTAGCGGGTGTCGGCGTGAGGGGCCTGCTCGGTCTGTTGCTTTAGGGTGCTGCTGGGCGCTGAAACGAATTGGTTTTCGAAAAAAGTTACTGTTGGTAACTTACCTTTTTTTTCGTTTTGCTTTTTTCTTTGCTTTTTTCTTTGCTTTTCTTTTTGGTGCTTTTTTCTTTT
>Ga0207990_1001658_pt1 | contig 11077 bp, 8 predicted proteins | sample ETNtaG_8_FD_185780 | JGI IMG/M metagenome (GOLD analysis project Ga0207990, IMG submission 185780) | Marine microbial and viral communities from oxygen minimum zone, Eastern Pacific Ocean - ETNP201406SV75 (SPAdes) (version 2) | ecosystem: Environmental > Aquatic > Marine > Oceanic ...
AGACTCTCGTTCGATGCGACGGGTGGATATCAGACCGATGAAGCGGGAAGCTGCCGCCAGGATCGCGTTGGGAGCACAGGGCTTCTGCGATCAGCCTCCTTCGGGGCGGGTCGACGTGCGCCACTTCCGACGGGTGCTGGGCCGCCTGGCCCTGCTGCAACTGGACTCCGTTCAGGCGGTCTGCCGGTCGCACTACCTGCCCGTCTACAGCCGGTTGGGCGTCTACGACAGGGGCCGCCTCGACGACTGGCTCTGGAACTCAGGAGAGATGTTCGAGACGTGGGCGCACGAGGCCTCCATCCTCCCCGTAGCGATGGAACCGGCGTTGCGGTGGTCAAAGAGGCGTGCCTCCGAGGGAGAGACATGGCAGGGCCTTCATGCCATGGCCACCGGGCACGCAGACTACGTCAATGCGGTGCTGGCCGAGGTGCGAGAGCGTGGGCCTGTCAGGGCCCTGGACCTGAGCGATCCACGGCCTCGCTCAGGCGACTGGTGGAACGGACGTTCGGACGGCAAGCGGGCGGTGGACTGGCTCTTCCGTATCGGAATGGTCGGCAGCCGACGGGTTGGCAACTTCGAGCGGACCTATGAGCCGCTCGAAGGGGTGGTCCCGGCCACGGTCCTTGCAGAGCCGACTCCGTCCGATGAGGCGGCACAACGCGACCTGCTGGAGGTCGCCGGTCGCTGTCAGGGAATCGGTACGGCCGGGGACCTGGCCGACCACTTCCGCATTGGGGTGACAGAGGCCCGCCCCAGGCTGGCGGAACTGGTTGAGGAGGGTCGTCTCGCCTCCGTCCACGTTGAGGGCTGGAAGGAGACTGCCTTTTTGCACCCTGGGGCTACACGCCCCAGGAAGATTGCGGCCAGGGCCCTTCTCTCACCGTTCGACCCCGTTGTCTGGTGTCGCCCGAGGGCGGAGAGGTTGTTCGGGTTCCGCTACCGGATCGAGATATACGTTCCTGCCGACAAGCGGGAGTTCGGTTACTACGTGCTGCCGTTCCTGCTCGGACAGGATCTCGTCGGCAGGGTGGACCTCAAGGCTGATCGTGGCGAGGGTGTGTTGCGGGCACGAGGCGTGTTCGCAGAGGACGGTGTCGACCACGTGCATGTGGCTGCCGAGTTGTCAGCAGAACTGGATCGGCTGGCGTCCTTCCTGGGCCTGGATGGCGTAGAGGTGGGTGGGCGGGGCAACCTGGCTGCGGCCCTCCGGTCGGTTCGCCGATGAGCGCTCAGGTGCGTTCCCTGCGCCAGGCGGCGTAACGGGCCACATGGCCCAGTGCGGCAACAGCCCGGTCGGCTGAGCTGTAGCAGAGTCGCCCCGAGTCGCGCACGGCTGCGACCATCGGGTTGTCAGGCCTGGCGGTCGCCAGTTCGGAGGCGACAAGGACCGGCTTTGAGTTGGCAGCCGAGGCCTCGGCAGCGGCCGTGGCGTACAGGTGCTCCTGGCGTTCGTGGAAGGCCACGATCCGCTCCAGGCCGTGGTCCGGGTAGAAGGGTCCGCTCCTTGTGAGGGCAGCAGTGTTCCCCTGGATCCCGAGGCCCAGCTGGATGATCGAGTCGACATCGGGGTGACCGGCCACCAGGTGCAGGAGGTCCGGGATAGTCTCGCGGGTCTCACCGCCGGCCAGGTCGACCGGGTTGTTCCGGCTCCAGCGAGGCGGGAGAATCTCGTCGATCGAGGCGAACAGGTCATCCGGAAGGGCGGAGAGCATCAGGTCCGGATGTGCGGTGACGGCATCTGCAGCGATGACACCCCAGCCTCCGGCGGTTGTCAGCACCACGACGTTGTCGCCCTGCGGAAGGGGTTGGGTTGCAAACGTGGCTGCCGTATCGAAGGCTGCCTCGACGGTCGGAGCGCGCAGCAACCCGGCCTGTCGGGCCATTCCATCGAAGATCCGGTCATCGCTGGCCAACGACCCCGTGTGGGATGCCGCTGCCCGCTGTCCCCCCGAGGTGGCTCCGCCCTTGATCACGACCACGGGTATCTGTGTGCTCACCTGGCGGACCCGCTCGAAGAAATCGCGTCCGTCCGGCAGTCCCTCGATGTAGCAGAGGGCCACGTCGGTCTCGGGATCGTCTGCAAGCCATTCCAGGTAGTCGACCAGGCCGGTGGATGCGGCGTTACCCGCCGAGACGGATCGGCTGATGCCGATGCCGGTCTGTTCAGCCAGGTTGAGGAAGGCCGAGACCAGGTTTCCCGACTGGGAGGCCACGCCGATACGTCCACGTGGGGGGAAGGGAGCGACTATCTGGGCACACAGGCCCACAGGCGTCGAGACCACTCCCTGGCCGTTGGGGCCCGCCAGTACCAGACCCAGTTTGTTGGCCAGCGAGGCCAGACGGGCTTCGGCGGCGATCCCCTCGGGGCCCGACTCCGAGTAGCCACCAGCGGCCACGAATACGGCCCCGACGCCCTTCGCTGCAGCCGAGACCAGGATTTCCTCGTTCACCGACACAGGTGTGCAGATGACGAGCAGGTCGGCGCTGTCGGCCGGCACCTCTTCAACCGATGCCAGCACCGGTCGGCCCAGAACCGTGCCCGCCTCGCGGCCAACGGCGTACACAGGGCCCTCGTAGCCACAGGTGAGGATGTTGTGGAGTGTCACAAAGCCGAATTTCCCCGGATGACTGGAGACACCTGTGACGATCACCCCACGGGGCTCGAACAGGGGGGTGAGGTCCACAGACATCAGGTGGTCTCCGCCAGTTCCACAAGGGCGTCGACGGCGACGGGTCGACCGTCGGAGATGATCAGCGGGTTCAGGTCAACTGACCTGATTGTCTCGTCCCCGGCCAGGGAACCCAGTGCACAGAGGGTGTCTGCGAGGGCCTCCCGATCTACCGCCGGTTCTCCCCTGAATGGCCCCAGAAGTGCCTGGGTCGCAAGGGAGGCGATCAGGTCGTGTGCATCGGCCCGGTCCAGGGGGGCAAGCCTGAATGCCACATCGGCCACCGCCTCGGCCAGCACGCCGCCGATGCCCAGCATCACGCACGGCCCGAAGCTGTCATCCCTGACGAGCCCGGCTATCAGCTCCCTGTTCCCGCTGAGCATCGTGGAGACCAGGACTTCGACCCTGCCGTCCTCGGGGGTGGCCACTGCCAGCAGTTCTTCTGCGGCAGATTCGACCTCGGATGCTCCGGCGAGGCCAAGGCGCACCAGACCGCGTTCGGTCTTGTGGGCAATTCCGGCACCGCAGAGCTTGGCAGCCACGGGAAAGCCCATGCGGGAAGCCACGCTGGCGGCACCAGCGGGATCAGGTGCAACCGCCCAGTCCGAAACGACCACACCGGCAGCGGCCACGACATCGCGTGAATCGGACTCGGAGAAGGTAGCCACGTTGAAGCTGGGTCAGGCGGAGACTGCCGCGTAACCGGGCTTGATCACGCTGTTGATGATTTCGAGGCGCTCGTCGAAGGGAAGGAATGCGCTCTTCATTGCGTTGATGGTGAGCCACCTGAAGTCATCGAGGCTCCAGTCGAAGGCCTCGTTCAGGTCCGTCATCTCGGAGGTCATGGAGACATTGCTCATCAGGCGGTTGTCGGTGTTGACCGTGACCCTGAACCCGAGGTCCCGCAGGATCCCGATGGGGTGCTCCGCAATGCTGTCCACGGCGCCTGTGTGGACGTTGGACGTGGGGCAGAGCTCGAGGGGGATCCGTCGGTCCCGGACGAAGGACGCCAGGCGCCCGAGTGATGCCCCTTCGCCTTCGATGTCGATGTCATCGATGATCCTCACGCCGTGACCCAGGCGCTCTGCACCGCAGAACTGGACCGCCTCCCAGATGGAGGCCAGGCCGAACGCCTCGCCTGCGTGGATCGTGACGTGGAAGTTCTCCCGCTGCAGGTATTGGAACGCCTCCAGGTGCATGGTTGGCGGGAAGCCCGCCTCGCGTCCGGCGATGTCAAAGCCGACAACGCCCCTGTCCCTGAAGCGAACCGCTGCCTCGGCCACGCTCACCGAGTCCGTGTCGGTCCGCATGGCGGTTATCAGGGTGCGCGCGGTCAGGCGTGTGCCGGAGGAGCCGTCATCGAAGCCAGCCAGTACGGCCTCGATCACCTCGTCAACTTCGAGGCTCCCGGCTGTGAGGAGGGTCGGGGCGAACCTGACCTCGGCGTAGACACAGCCGTCGTCGGCAAGGTCCTGCGCACACTCTGAGGCCACGCGGTGGCAGGCATCGGCGGTCTGCATTACGCCGACCGTGTGGGCGAAGGTCTCAAGGTAGAGGTCCAGGTCGCGTCTGGCGGCACCCTGGCGGAACCAGGTCGCAAGGTCCTCCACATCGGTTGTGGGAAGGTCGCGGTAGCCCTGCTGTTCGGCCAGGTCCAGGACGGTTGCAGGGCGTAGGCCGCCATCCAGATGGTCGTGGAGGAGCACCTTGGGTGCTTGACGGATCGTGTTGAGGTCGATCGGCATGTCGCAGCCTAACCCCGGTGTGTGGTAGGTCTTCAGGCGAAGCCGCGCAGGGGAAGGTCGGGGCCCCGCTGCAGCCAGTTGTCCTCTAGGTAGTCGGCCGTGTCGTCGATCACGTGCAGTGTGTAGGCGAGCCGGGAGTCCTCGGACGTGTTGGGTGCGCTCCAGTGGGGGAGCAGCCCCGAGAAGGCAATCAGGGTTCCGGCCTCGACCTCGACGGGGATGAGGCTGTCCATGTCATAGGGAACGGGGTCGATCACGTCTGTTGTGGTCCCGGTTCCGTCGAGGTGGAAGCGAGTGCGTGCCGGTTGGCGGTGACCTCCCGGTGTCACCCAGAGGCAGCCGTTTTCGACGGTCGCATCGTCGAGGGCGAACCAGAGACCAGCCACCGTCTGGGGCTCGGTCCACAGGAAGCTGTGGTCGCAGTGGCAGATCACCTCACCGCCGATGTGGGGTGGCTTGAAGATCACCATGGACTGCAGGAGGAGTGGATCGACGAAGCCGAGGTCGGACACGAGTGCTGCCAGCTCAGGTGTCCGTGAGAAGTTGTCGAAGACCGGGTCCAGGTCGTGCATGGCGTGGCCCAACTTGTTGAGTGCCCGGTCCATGGGTACCTGCAGGTTCCCTTCGGAGTCGAACGCCCCTTCCTCGAAGAAGGGCCTGATCACACCACCCGAGGTCAGGAAGTACTCGTCCTGGGAGTGGGTCCGCTCGGTAGTTGAAAAGACCGTGGTCGCCTCGCCGGGGGAGCGTGCGAAGCCGTCGACGAGCTCTCCGATTCGGTCTGTGAGAGCCGATATCTGGGTTCCCGGGACGAAGTTCGAAAGCACTACGAAGCCGTCATCACGCCAGGCAGACGCCTGTTCGACCGACAGCGACACGTCTGCCTACTCCTGGCCCTTCCGGTAGCGCATTCCGTCGGCGGCCGGCATGCGCAGGCGGCTCGTGGCGAACACCAGCACGAGCAGGGTGGCGATGTGGGGTGTCACCGGCGGCAGTTCGCTCATGACGCTCTCGGTCACCGAGTACCACCAGAGGACAAGCGCTGAGATCAGGAGCAGTACTGTCGCCCCTACGGGTTGGCTGCGTCGGAGTGCACGGAGTGCGACGAGGCCGACCGCCACCCCGGTCAGGAGCAGGAGGGCGTGGACGGCGGTTCGGTCACGCAACTGCAGAGCGTCGGCGAAGCCGAAGAGGATCGACCCGAGGAAGGCGCCCAGGGGCTGCCAGTTTCCGAAGATGACCGTTGCCAGGCCAATGAAGCCGCGGCCCTGGGTCTGGGCCTCGCGGTAGATGCCGGTCTGTTCGATGGCTATGAACGCGCCACCGAAGCCGGCCATGCCTCCGCTGATGACGACCGCTGCGTACTTCATCCGGTAGACGTTCACCCCGAGGCTGTCGGCGGCGACCGGGTGCTCGCCACATGAGCGAACCCTCAGGCCGAACGGTGTACGCCAGAGGAGGTACACGGTTCCCGGCACCAGGGCGAGGGCCAGGAGGGTCGCCCAGGAGACGTTCGAGGTGACCCCGGATGCAACGGCGCAGAGGTCGGAGACCAGGAACCATCCACGGTCGGCGATCCACCCGAAGGTGTCCGGGCTGGCCCAACCGAAGACCTCGCCTCCGGACAGGAAGGGAAAGTCGACGTGTCCGACGCTCTCCACCCGTGGGGACTGGGTGATTCCCCCGCCTGTCTGGGTGGCGAAGATCTCGCGGGAGAGGAACCTCGTTATCCCGGGAGCCAGGATGTTTATTGCCACACCGGAGATGATGTGGTCCACCCCGAAGCCGACCGTGGCGACGGCGTGGAGGAGGCCGCCGGCGGCTCCACCTGCGATTCCGATGACTATTCCCCACCAGGGCCCGAACTCGAGTGCACCCCACGCGCCGAACCAGGTGCCCAGGATCATCATGCCCTCGAGGCCGATGTTGACCACGCCGGCCCTTTCGGCCCAGATGCCGCCCAGGCCTGCAAGGAGGATGGGGACAGCACGCCGCAGCGTGGATCCTGCGGTTCCGGCAGAGATGAGGTCGGTGGTCTCGGGGCGCGCCAACTCCTGGGTAACAGAGAGGACAAGGACGAGCCCCAGGATGGCGATCGTCCATCGGAGGACGCGTGACTCCTTCAGGGGAACGGGGTTCATCGATCGACCTCGGCATTTGCCTGGTCGTCGCTGGCGGGCAGGGGACCTGAGGTGGCAATTGCCGTGTCGCGGGCCTCCTGTGCCTGCCGCACCCTGCTGACCACCTCGTAGGCGACAACGGCTGAGAGGACAACGACACCCTGGAGGATGGAGACGATCTCCCGGGGGGCGTCACCCCGCACATCGAGTATGGGAGCGGCGCTGTCAAGCCACCCGAACAGGAGGGCACCGATTGCGATTCCCGCCGGATGGTTCCTCCCTATGAGGGCCACGGCGATGCCTGCGAAGCCGAGGCCCTTGGTGAACGAGAGGTCGTACTTGAAGTCGTCACCAAGGATCTCCGGCAGGCCGATCAGGCCGGCAACGGCACCGGAGAGGAGCATGGCCCGGATCACGGTCGCCTTGGGGTCGACACCGGAGGCCTCTGCAGCAAACGGGTTCAGGCCCGTGATGCGCAGGTCGTAGCCGGAGCGGGTCCGGGTCAGGTACAGGTGGAAGATGACGCCGACCACCGCGGCGACGATGATGAAGCCGCCCAGTTCACGACCTCCCTTGATGTCGCGGGTAAAGGTCTGGAGGAGTCCGTTCAGGTTCGGGAACCGTCCAGATTCAGCTATCTCGCGGGTCTTCAGGTTCAACGTCGTGTCGTTGGGGTCGGCCAGCCATGTCCGCATCAGGTATCCCACCATCGCCCAGGCGATCGCGTTCAACATGATCGTGGAGATGACCTCGTGTACCCCGCGGGTGACCTTCAGGTATCCGGCGACGCCTGAGAACAGCGAGCCGACGAACATCGCCACGATGATGATCATGAGGATGTGCAGCGGAGCGGGCAGGCTCACGGCTGCGCCTGCTGAGGCAGCCAGAAGGGCGGCGATCGTGTACTGGCCCTCGACTCCGATGTTGAAGAGGTTCATCCGGAAGCCGACGGCCACTGCTATTCCGGCCAGGTAGAGGGGCGTGGCCCGGTTGCTGGTCTCCACGAGGGTTTCCAACCGCATTCCGAACGAGAGCATCTCAGCCCAGGCGTCGATCGGGTTGGTGCCGACCGCAATAAGCACAGCAGAGGAGATCAGCACCGAGAAGGTGAATGCCGAGACCGGTGCGGCCAGGGCCATCACGATCCGCCGGGCGGTCATGTTGCCGGTTCCCTGTCGTCGACTTCGGCACCGGTCATGTGGCTACCGAGTAGGCGTGGGGTGGTGTCTGCCGGGTCCAGTTCAGCGACGATTCTTCCACCCAGCATGACGACGAGGCGGTCAGCCAGCCCAATCAGCTCGTGCAGGTCAGCTGAGACGAGGAGAACGGAAAGGCCTTCGGCACGTACGCGTCGGAGCTCCTCCCAGACGGCGGCCTGGGCGCCCACGTCGATTCCCCGTGTCGGGTGGGCTGCAATGAGGAGCAGTGGGTTGGCTGCGATCTCACGGCCGACGACCAGCTTTTGCTGGTTGCCGCCGGAGAGTGCCCTGGCGGTTGTGTCGATGCCCGGGGTTCTCACGTCGAACCGGTTGACTATCGCCTCGGTTGCCTCTCTGGCACCTGACCTGTCGATAAGGGAACCCTTGGCGAACGGTTCGACGGTCTGGTGGCCGAGCATTGCGTTCTCCCAGAGGGGAGCGTCCAACAGGAGGCCTCGTCGGTGGCGATCCTCGGGGACGTAGCCGATGCCGGATTCACGGCGGCGTCTCACCGGCCATTCGTCGATGTCCTCACCGCGGAAGGTGAGGGATCCGCCCGCCAGTTGTCGTAGGCCGAGTATGGCCTCGATCAACTCGCCCTGGCCGTTCCCCTCGACACCGGCCACCCCGAGGATCTCACCGCGGCGAATGGCCAAGTCAATGTCGCTCAGGGCCTCGCGTTCGTCGTCGCCAGTCACCGACACACCCGCCAGTGCAAGCGTCACGTGGTCGTCGATCTGATGGGTTACCGTGGACGGAGACGGCAGGTCGCCCCCGATCATCATCTCTGCAAGCTCCTGGGCTGTCACATCTGCTGCATCGACGGTCGTCACGGTGCGTCCGGCCCGAAGCACGGTGATCGTGTCGGCGATCTCCAGGACCTCGGTGAGCTTGTGGTCGATGAAGATGATGGTGTGGCCCTGTGCCTTGAGCTCCCGGAGGTTTCTGAACAGCTCCTCGACCTCCTGGGGGACCAGTACGGCGGTGGGCTCGTCAAGGATGAGGATCTTCGCTCCGCGGTAGAGCACCTTGATGATCTCGACCCGCTGTCGTTCGCCGACCTCAAGAGTGTCGACCATGTCGTCAGGGTGGATGTCGAGGCCGTAGGAGGCCCCCAGCTCCTCGAGGCTGGTCCTTGCCGCCTCGAGGTCAATTGCCCCGCGCCGTTTCGGCTCTGCACCCAGGATCACGTTTTCCAGAACGGTGAGGTTGTCGGCCAGCATGAAGTGCTGGTGCACCATTCCGATTCCGCGGTCGATTGCCTCACCTGGTGACGAGAAGCTGACCTCGTCGCCCGTTACTGTCATCCGACCCTCGTCGGGGGCAAGCATTCCGTAGAGGATCTTCATCAGGGTTGACTTGCCGGCGCCGTTCTCTCCGACCACGGCGTGGATCTCACCTTCGGCGACGCTTATGTGGACATCGTCGTTGGCGACGACTCCGGGGAACCGCTTGGTGATTCCAGTCAACTCGACTGCAGTGGCTGGTGGCATCAGGCGATCGGGATAGGTGTGGCGGGGTTCAGTAGAGGATCTTGTCGAAGAACGCGCGGGTGCGCTCGTGGGTCGGATTGGAGAAGATCTCCTCTGGGGGCCCGGACTCGACTATCTCACCCTCGTCGATGAAGACGAGGCGGTCGGCTGCGGCCCGTGCGAAGCCCATCTCATGGGTTACCACGACCATCGTCATGCCCTCGGCGGCCAGCTCCAGCATTACGTCGAGGACCTCCTTGACCATCTCAGGGTCTAGCGCCGAGGTGGGTTCGTCGAAGAGCATCACCCGTGGTTCCATGGCCAGTGATCTGGCGATGGCGACCCTCTGCTGCTGGCCACCCGACAGTTGGCGTGGGTAGGAGTCGGCTTTTTCAGGTATCCCGACCCGGGTCAACTGGCGTTCGGCCATCTCCTGGGCCTCGGTCCTGCTGCGGCCACGGACCTTTCGCTGTGCCAGCGTGATGTTCTCTGTGACCGTGAGGTGGGGGAACAGGTTGAACTGCTGGAAGACCATGCCAACCTCGGCGCGGACGTGGTCGATGTCGGTTGAGGTGTCTGTCAGTTCGAAGCCGTCGACCAGAACCGTTCCCGCTGTCGGGACCTCAAGAAGGTTTATGCAGCGCAGGATCGTGGACTTGCCGGAGCCACTCGGCCCTACGATCACGACGACCTCGCCTTCGTCGACTTGGAGGTCCACGTCACGTACGGCGTGGATCGTCCTGTCGAAGGTCTTGGTGAGGTCACTGAGCGTGATCATGTCAGCGCTCCCCCCTGCGGTCGCGGGTCATTCGCCGTTCGAGTACTCCGAGGAGAAGGGAGAGGCTGAGGGTGAGGATCAGGTAGATGAACGAGACGACGAAGTAGCCCTCACGGAACTTGAAGGTGCTGGCTGAGAACTGACGTCCTCTCTGGGTGATCTCGAGGACACCCAGAACCGAGAGCAGGGAGGTGTCCTTGAGGATGGCGATGAAGTCGTTTCCGAGCGGGGGGATGATCGCGCGCATCGCCTGGGGCAGGACAACTGAGTTCATTGTCTGGCGCCTTGTCAGGCCCAGTGACCTGCCTGCCTCGGTCTGGCCCGGAGGAACGGACTGGATGCCACCCCGGAAGATCTCGGCCATGTAGGCGCCGTAGATGAGTGCAAGGGTGACTGTCGCCCTCATCTGGAAGGAGAGCTTGAACTCCCAGCCGAACCATGCATCCAGGCGGCTGTTGAGGAGGTCGGTCGTCTCGGGGACAACGATCAGGGCGACCGTGAATATGAGCGGCAGGATGGGGATGCCCCTTATGAACTCCACGTAGGTGCGTGAGACATTGCGGGCGACCACGTTGCGGGAGAGTTGGCCCATGCCTGCTATCAGGCCGACCACCAGTGCGATGGCAAAGGCCTGCAGGGTGGCCGTGACGGTGAGGCGGAGGCCTGGGGCGATGCGGTCCCAGGCCAGCTCATAGTCGTCGTTGGTGGCTATCTGAAAGGCCATCCAGAGGAGGATCGACCCGATGATCGCTCCCCACCAGGGGAAGGTGTCCCACCACGGTCGCTCGTCGGTAACCCGGGCGGAGTTGCGTCGCAGGTCGGGCCGCGGGTCGGCTTCCACCTCCTGGTCCTGTATCGACGAATCTTCCACTACGTCTCCAATGGCGAAATGGAACGGAGGGCGACCTTAACCGAAGCCGCAGACTCCGGAGGCTGTCGGGTATCCCTGTACCTGAAAACGAAACCGGGCGGGGCCGAAGCCCCGCCCGGTATTCAGTTATGTGTTGTTGTCAGGGGGTCATCCTGCGACGAAGCAGGCACCCTCATAGGTCTGGTCCTTGGTGATGTCTGACACGATCGGGCCGTCACCGATC
>Ga0207990_1001661_pt1 | contig 11053 bp, 1 predicted proteins | sample ETNtaG_8_FD_185780 | JGI IMG/M metagenome (GOLD analysis project Ga0207990, IMG submission 185780) | Marine microbial and viral communities from oxygen minimum zone, Eastern Pacific Ocean - ETNP201406SV75 (SPAdes) (version 2) | ecosystem: Environmental > Aquatic > Marine > Oceanic ...
ATTGCTACGGCCTGCCAGGTAATTTCTGTACTGTCATTATTATCTTCATCATGGATATACTTGGTCACTGGCATGCTGAATGGAATAGCCAGGTCTTCATCAAAAGAAGTATCGGGTAGTTCGATGTCCTGGACAAAACCATACTTTTCTTCCCACGCATCCCCGAATCGGAAATAAGGCCGGTCATTTGTCGGTATAACTTTCAACATATAATAAATTGAATCCGATAGATTATCATGATCAACTACAGTAACCCGCATTTGAAAATTTCCCGTATCCCGTGGTGTAGGTGTCCAGATTATAATACCGTTAGTATCTATATCCGGGTCAACTTCTTCAAAATAATTTGTTGCACCATGAGGATACCAGGGAAACCAGTTTGATTCATCCGTTTGTATGTAACCATAGTATTGAAATTGTTCACCTATTACTGTGCCTGTATCTGGATCTACAACAACTATTGGTACCTTATATTCATTATCTTCATAAGCATAGATAGTCGAATCAATTGTGATAACCGGTCTTGTATTTAAGCGGTAAATAGTGTCGGAATGAACAGTTTCTGAAACATTCCCAGCCGAATCCACAGCCCGAACAAGGAAATTATATTTATGATTATGTTTTAATCCATAGTCATCTCTATCCGCTGACAATTCCACAACCATATCAAGTTCATTACTTCTCCAATCAATTAGAGTATCAAGGAAAACATTTTCTGATGAGTAAGTATTGATTCTATAATCATAGTTACTGATTCCCGACCCCTTAGTGGTCTCACCGAGAGTGTCCACATCAATATCATAGGACGCACCAGTCCAGCTGGCTTTGAGGTAATCATTCGAAATCAGTGTATCCAGTGGCAGTCCCTCGTTATATACATTACCGCCGTTTATTGCAGATATGATGGGCTTATACGGATCGTATTCTAAAATTGTCGAACTGCTGTCATAATATGTCTTATTACCCGCACGGTCAGATACAGCTGCCCGAATTTGGATTATATCCTCTTGTCTTAGCTCTGCACTCGTGTCCAATTCCGCATCAATCTCAGCAAAAGTGCGGAAGTATGGGAAGTTATTACCAGGTTGCCTGATACTATCCGCTACCATATGTTTACTGGCCGGAATTGTATCCCTGGGTATAGGTACCCATACAGTTTGGTTACGGGTTACATTTTTTAGTTCAATGTGTACATTACCATAAGGATTAATAAGTAAAGATGCATCATCAGCAGGGATTGGTACCACCACGGCGATGCTGTCCGTGATACCATTTAGCCATCCCGGTGTTGGCGTCGGGTTTCCATACCCGCTTACCAATCCGGTCACTAAAGTATCTGGTACGATATTGTCTATTCTAAAACGTGATTTATTCTCTATATCAGATTCTAGTGGTCCCGAATAACTCCCAATAGAATTTACAGCCCGATCTGTCCCCTGAATGGTTACGGTCATGAGGCCATGAGCGGAATCTGGCAATTCTAAATACCAGACAACGCTTGAATCACCATTGATAAAATATGGGGTTCTTTGAGCAGTACTATCAATTACACCCAATGAATCCTGTAGCAGGGCTGATAAGCTACTATCAAAGGAAGAATTAGTTAATGTATTTTCTGGATAACTAAAATCAATTTTCAATGTCGGATTAAGAAGATCTGGAAGCTTTCCAAATTCCTCATCCAAACTAGCAGTTATCCGAATGATATCTCCGCTTTTACCATGGGCGAGTTCACCTAAATAGTCATCCACTTCATCCGTTAACAAGGGCTTATTTATATTCACATAGCTCAGGCTACAGACTGGTGCTGAATTATCTACAACCAGTATGGAATAATTTAGAGTATCCTGGTTATTGGAACCGGTAACACTAAATGTATTTGAAAAATAATGACCCGTGGAAGCATCACTATGATCAGCGGCACCAGCATCACATAGAGTTTTTGTGTCATGTCCAACAATAGTTTCATCACAACCAGTAACCGGTAACTCGTTCCCAGCCATATCTTTGGCAGTTATCGTTACATATGTTGAGCAGTAGGCGACTAATGATGCCGGACTAGCAGTAGGAATTTCTCTCACATAGAACCATTTGGTTGAATCATCGACACCATTGGGAGAAAAAATGGTCATGTCTTCATCCACTATATTTGCCAATTCAGCACCTTCATCGACATGAGAAGTAGGTAGATAATCACGAAACTCAATACTAATTTTCGGTTTCTGGTCCGGGTCGGGCCTTACTCGTTCATTAAAATAGGCCCAACAAATAGTATCATTATACCCACTGGATACTACATCAAATTTGTAATCGATGTACACAATTGGACGGGTAACATCGTAGAGTACACGAGTGGAAATATCTTCTGACGGGTTATCAGCCATATCAAGAGCAGACCAGGAAATATCATAGAGGCTGCCATCTACGAGATCATCTAGATCATTGGTAAGTACAAGATCTATGTTTACAATAGGACTATCTTGATCATCTAAAGCATCCAGTTCTGTATCAGTTAACTCGATTTCATGGACGCCACCATTATCCTCACCACTAATGCCTGTCCAGGTGATGCTGCCACTGAAAATATCCTCACTGAGCGTATAGGACACAACACTGGTGTTTACAAATCCATTGCTTGCCGGAATTGACCCTGTAAATACTGGTTCTGTATTATCTATTTCAACAATATCTGATCCAGTAACTGGATCGATAAGATTATTAGCCTTATCATAGGCCGTCGGTGTAATGGTAATATTCCCATCCACATCATCGATCAATTCTAAAATATAATCGTATTCAAAGTTAGACGTTGCAGCGGGGTAAGGATCATTGCCAGCTGGTAGATCTGCAGCAAGAGTGCGCGACATTTCCGCTGCAGTTAAGTCATCAGGGCTAGCGCCTTCCGGGGGAAAATCAATGGCCAGAGTAGGATTGATATCGACCTGAATACTGTCATTAAACCGGGCTCGTATTCTTAAATATTCATTGTTAAAAGACACAACTTTTTCAGAGCCAGTTACTGAAGAAGCGGCGCCGTCTGCTGTTTCCTCAAAATAGGTATAGGTCACCTTTGGTGCATAGGTGTCGATAACTATATTTTTCTTTTGCGCAAGGGCATTATCATCTCCCACTAGCGGCAATGTTGGAGTACGGTCATTTGGCTCTAAAATATACTGGTCAGTAAGAGGAGTAAGGTTATTTCCCGCTAGATCCGTTAGTCCGCCGCTATTCGCGTTTATAACCAGAGACGATGTAGCAACGTAATTCAGGTCATCCTCAGGGTGTTTAACAAGGACATTAGGAATCAACCAGTCATCAATTAAATCAACATCCTCGCTGGATTCATCAGCTTCAATGGTATAGGTATAGTAGAGTGTATCTTTACTGGGGACCAGCTGTTGACCAATACCGCGGAAAACAGCCAGATTTGAACTTCCCCCAGCGTTCAGTTCCAGGGTAGAATTCATATCACCTGTACCCACATTCCTCATATGCTCACTGGCAACCACGCTAATATAAATAAGCTGATCTTCATCGGCTTCACCATCTTCATCAATCTCACCATCACCATCATTATCAATACCATCTCTTTCATTGTAAGCCAGGTTATCGTTGAGGGATGTTACTTCAGTAATGGTAGGGACTGTCAAATCTACCTTGAGTCTGGTTGCACTTTCCGCCCAATCTGTATAGTTCCCGGCCACGTCAAAAACTCGTGCTGCGAAACTAAGGTTCTCGCCATCGGCATAACCGGTAATATCTTCTACAAAAAGATAGTCACCATCTTCAAGCCAACCATCTTGGGGAGAGCCTGGATCGTATGGAAGTGGTACTGTTTTTGGATCGCCACTATTATATTCACTCTGGGTTATATTATACGACACGTCGTAAAGATCATTACTGGAATGCTCACCGGTAACTGCATCCACAGTAGTAACGGTATATCCTAATTGGTCATAAATAGTGTTTCCACTCTTTTTCCCCACGATTAGAACAGCACCACCAACTAAGGTCGGATCATCCGTTGGCAGCGGTGCCGTAAGCCTTAGGCCCGTATTGTGGCTGTTCCAAAAACCGGAAACTGCATTGATATCTGGAAAGGGTGCGTTTGTAACAATGGATAAGGTTGTCATCCCGGCATTTGGGGGATCCTGATCGACTATTATAGGTGTTTGATAAACTATAGTCTCAGTTTCATTACCAGCGAGGTCGGTGATCACTGCGTAAAATGTTAATGAACTTAGTTCAGTAAACTGGAAATTAACGTGCACATTATCTTGGTTTTCAAAATCATCAGTCCCGATAGCTGCATTACCCGGGGATGCATCAAACGTTATGATTTTATGTGCATCATCCGCATCAGTCAAGTCGCCGAATAGAATAGGTGTGGCCGGGTTGCCTAGATCTAAGTAATCTACTGGAACGTCACCTATCATTACTGCCTCTGCTTTTAACTGAATTGTACCACAGTTAGTACCGGTCCCATTGATGGCAGTATTGCAGTCAGGGTCAGAAGCATGAGCCAGTGACATATCAATTTTATAATCATCATCTAATTGATAAATAGTAATATCATCAGTCGTATTGCGGAAATAAATACGAAAATGAATTTGCTCAGAATTGTAGTTATAGTAACCATCTCTTTGTTCTGTGCCGGTTGTGAATATCTTTTCAATAGACATAGGCCTCTGATCGAATTCGTTGCCAGCGACATAAACTTCAAACGGATCAACCCCATCAATGAACAGGTTTTTATTTTCATCCAGGGAAAACTTTAGGTTCTCCCCATCAGCAACTGTATTATCATTCGGTTTGGGGAGCAGTGGACTGTCTATATTAATAACACCATGTGTAAGTTTATTACCACTGGTCGAATACATACTGCCGCCATTGAGGTCAATTATTGCTTCATTATTGGTAAGTTTAAGTCGCAGTGTCCCTGCGGGGGTATTTCCAAGAGTTGTCTCATTTTCCATAGGCGTATAATTGAATGTCAATATATTTGATCCAGAACCGATGTCATATTCGGCTTTACCAGTTTCTTCATCACCTGTTTTCAAAGAAAAGAATGGCGTACCAAGTACTATAATATCTCTATCCGCTGTTAGCTGGATTTCAATTGGTAAACCATGTGATTCCGGTCCCCACCAGCCATTCTCAGTATCTGAATCAACACTAGTGATCATGGGTCGATCTACATCATCAATTACCAAATCATTATCAGGTTCCCAATCAATATAATTACCGGCTACATCCTTTACCCTGACTAGAATTTCGACAAATTTAGGATCCGCGGCGGTCCATACCGTTGCTACTGACCATTCGTCCTGGTCAGAATCATAACCAATAGTAGGATCATCATCATGTATTGATAATTCCTCAATACCTATTTGAGCAGGCAGCAAAAGACTCCCAACACTAATATCAAAATTAGTACTATTTATAATCTCTTCAGATCCAAGTGGTAACCACCCCATACTTTCCACATTGCCCCATAACTGCACGGTACTACCAATTTCACCAGTGTTTTTTAAACCTACGGTCAGCCGTTCTGCATCAATATTCCAGAAATTATGGATATCCTCGCTGATTCCTGAACCCACAGTGACTGTAGTTTCCAGATTAGTAGTGGTTTTCCAAGAATCTGTCGCAGCTGTAGGTAAGGTCTGATCTATAATCAGTTCCGTGTTGCTCTGTGTACCAGTTGTGGCATTGCCAAATCTGTCTGTTGTTATCGCGTAAATAATTATAGTCTCACCCTCGTCAAAATTATCCAGTGCTTCAATAGCGGCCGCTTCAATTTCTACGGTTATAGATCCAGTACCATATTCTGAATCCTCTACTATATTTTTGGAACCCAAAACAGCTATTGCTCCGCCACTTTCTATCCCGCCAATGATCTGTACAGTGCCAACTGGGTCTTGAGTGCCTTCTTCTACAGGGAGGGACGCATCACTTGTTGTGCCCGGATCATATCCCAAAGGTACTTCGACCTGAATCTTGGTGTTAGATGCATTCCAGTATCCCTCCGCCACATAGGAAATATCGCCAAACGAAATTGTCGGAGGAGGATCTGTTGCCAAATCAACAGTATAATCCGTAAAGGTGGTAATAGTGCCAACAGTAAAATCCGTAGGTGCTATGCCATCAACCACAATGGCTTGACCATCCACCAGATTTTTACCAGTCGGTATAGTGAAATCAGTAACTGGGTTGCCATGATCATCCAGAATTTTGGCCGTACCGTCCATAGATAAATCTGTTACATCCAGAGCAACTATATTATCATTCTCGGATGAAGGACTAGTTTCATCTGCATCACCAACCGAATAATTTCCTTCAAGGTAATCGTCAGTCATAGTAGAAAGTGGAAAATCAATGTCTGACGCATTATGATTGACCAGCAGGTCACCGCCAGTTATTGAACCATCACCGGTAAATTCAACCTTGATATCGATCAATTGTCCGAATTTTTTATTGCCCGAAGCAGTTGAAGTAATTTGTTTCACAGTAATGGGTGTCGTGTCAACTGTCAGGGTGGCTGCAGCACTACGGGATGTTGATGAAAGATTATTAGCTCTATCTACTGAATATGCTCTTATGTTTATCAGTTGGCCATCTAAGTCACCCTCTGCAAGCGTAGTTTCTTGGCCAATATCAACGGGCGGATCGGCTAAAAGCGCTAATGTTTTGATCGGTACCTTAATGGTTAATGTTCTCGTGCCACTAGGGTCCCAATCTGGACCGGTGATTCTGTAACAACTTATATCCTCATCCCGCCATTGATCATTAAGATCATCCCAAATTTTTATAAGCTCATTAGGTTCCTGAGTACCGACTGCCTCAGTAAGCGCTATTTCCTCCCATCCAGCAGCATTAATATTGGCCTCCAGTTGTATCGCACCATTTTCCATAGTCAAATCATCGGGATATACAACAGAGACTTCTACATGAGTATTTGTTGTATTAATATAGCCCGGGTAACTATCAGGATAATCACCACCTAACGGCGCCAAAGCAACCGACTCGGGTCGATCCGGTCGATCACCATCAACCCAAATTTCAGTGTTTTCACTAATATTGGTGTATTCGATTTCCAGGTCAGTTAGTACATTCTCCGCAATATCTTCCACCTTATAGTTTCCATTTAATGCGGGAGTCAGCAACTCACCACCCTCTACATCGAGTGCCGTAATCCCTAAATGATCGCCTTCCTGCACATCAAAGTAATGACTAAGATTATCATCTAAAACAGCATTCAGTGGAAATGATATATTCCTACCAACCAAACCAAGGTCTACTGGCATTACGGCATTGGTTAGGATGACATCTTCACTAAAAACTAGCTTAACATAAATCCGGGATCCAATTCCGTAATGAGGTGTTGTATTCGTAAGTGGATCTTCAAGAATATCTTTATACGCTGTAGTGGTCGCACTTTCTAAAGTGGGTAGTACACCATCTACCTTAATATGATAATCATCAGATAATGCAGTTACCGGAGCGAAGCCGGTGGCAATTTCATTGGCTTTTTGTTTGTTATCTTGGGACCAAGTAATCTGGGGATTATCTGTCAGTCTCACAGTCAGAGAAACTTGATCAATTTCCAACCAGGAATTGGCACCTGGATCTGTAAAGTCATCTTCCTGGACAGTATAACTTGCTACTGGATCTGAATAAGGGGCCCCGGATGCATTATATGCGGACAATGTTGGATTACTGGATGAATTTGCGTTTAAGGTTATAGTTGCTGAGCCATAGAGCCTTGTATCTTCATTAAAACCTAAGGTAAACAACATTATATCGTCCTTCTTCAACCACTTCGTAGTACTGACCGATGGTGTAAGTAGTACATCATTAATTTTAATAGTTTCAATACTTTCCAAACTAGGTGGAGTTACATCAATTAAGATATCGTCTTCGTCAAAATTATCAGCAGGTAAATCAGTCAATATCAAAGCATTACCATGGGGGTCATCTACAACTGTGACATTAGTAAGATCGATAGTGCCGGTTGCTACTAAATTTGAGCCACCAGTGTCACCAGTGTTTACGATGTAATTACCTACCGCACTCGTTGTACTGAATGTATTGATTTCAATGTCGCGATCACTATTTAGGCTAATTACAGGATAACTATTGCCAGATTGGATGACAGTTTCATCAGCACCAGCCGCTGATCCATTCTTAAAATATATTGTTATCGGTATCGTTGATCCTACACCGTATGTGCCATTTGCCGCGTCGCCAGCATCTATTTTAGCAATGATCGGTGCTGTTGTTTCAACTGTTAGTGTAGCATCCTCTTGTAATAAAAGTATATCATCAGATGAAAATGTGGCCGTAACGGACGAATTTTTCCAATAATCGGCAGTAGTTGTCAATGCATCATACCTACTCGCGTTTACCGGGAAAAGATAAACATCCAAAACTTCTAAATTACCTGATTCCCCCCTTAACGGATGATCAGAAGTTTCACCTGCTCCTACCGTATATACTACAGTTGCCTCTGATTTACCGGCGACTGTAGAAAATGAAGATATTTCCAGCGGGTCATCTATAGCGTCCAGATAAACATGCATTTCATAATCAGCGGATAGTTCTATTTCACCATCAAAAACAACTTTTATGTCTATTGTTTCACCAAGGCTATAGTCTCCTGTGTTTGAAGTTGAGGTAATTGACTCAATTTGCGGGGCCGCGCAATCAATCGTAATATTTGGCAAATTGCCATTACCATCAATTTCATAATAGCTATTGCTAACTTCAACAATTTCATTCCCAGCTTGATCTTTCCATTCACCAACTGAACTAATACCGTCATCTTCAATTGATAATGAATTAGGCTTTGTATCATGGTCCACTCCATCCACCGGATAGTCTATATCTAAATAATATTGGCCGGCATCTGATGTTAAATCACTTGCGGTAAACGCATCAACTGTGGATGTCTGATCATTGTTATAAGTAATAGTTGTTCCGGAACCAATTACAATTTCATTAAAATACATTCTATACCTTAACTGTTTCCCTTCACCGTCACCCACGATTTCGTTAGGGTCTAAATCGTCAAAAGACCCAGTGGGGTCACCATTTACATCACCGGGATCTACCTGTAAATTGGAAACAGATGTGATTGTTGGTTTAGATATATCATAAATAAAATTGCTTTGAAGAGCAGCATAGCTGTCATTGTTGCTGCCGCATGAACAATTTCCGGCAGCATCGAAGATCTGATATTCTACTGCATATGTTTGTCCATCTATTAACGTAAGGCTCGTGTTTATTACTTCTTGCTGAGATGCTGCAAAATTACCATTATCTATAGTATAGGATTGGGCTCCACCAGCATCCGGTGTAAATCTGATTTTACTAGTAAAATTACCAGCACTTTCACCTAAGAGTTCGCTTGGTTTAAACCCTATTTCTACATTATCATCAGCAATGTCATCAAGAGGGGTATCCCCATTAAAATAAAATTGTGTATTGTTAGAAGCAGAGGGTGCAATCCAGTCCTGATTGTTTGGACTACTTAGAGAAAGCCATCCTTCATCTGATGATATAGACGGGTTGGTCCGATCAACATACAAAGTAGCCGAACCATCGAAACTGATATCCAAAATATCGCCTGATTCCGGACCCTCAGGGCTGAAAACTTGAAAATCTACATGCTTACCATCTATGGAAGCGTCTAGTATAAGGAGACAAGCATAATATAACCTATAAGTCATAGAATATGTATTATCCGCATTTTGAGTCCCAAAAGTGTTGTCCGGATGAGCTCTTATATTGTCCGTCCCTGAGGAACCATCATTAGTACATCCGCTTAAAGAAGTAGTAACATTAGAAAAAGATAATGAACCTATATTGTTAGCAGAAGCGAATTTTAATCGGGGAGGGCTCTCATAGTAATTAGGATTTGTTATATGATCATTATCGACTAACGTTACTGTAATTTCAAGATAAGACGAGGTATTATTAAACTTACCTGCCACGGACCGTGCTGAAAAACCATTAGACTGGACAATGGTAGCTGTTGCTGTCCACGATGCACTTACAGGATTGACTGCAATTAATAATAAACACAATACGATTAGTTTCTTATTCATTCAGTTAACAGTTTCCTCAAATCCAATTGTAATACTATAAAACAGATTAAAGAGTGATCGCTAGCACAAAAACGCCTTCGAGCCAGCTGGCCGGACCTTCAAAGGCCACATCTTCCGAGTTTTTAGCCCCAGTACTGCCAGTATAGCGCATACCAAACCGAACTCCCAGAGCATTGCCTATGGTAAGACCGTAGGTACTTTCCACTATCATTCCGACACTGCCGCTAACGAGCCCACCCCCTATTTTAACCTGACTGGCTCCGGCAGGAATCGATACAAGACCTATGAGCGTCATCCCGGAATAGGTGGCCGTGGCTGGTGGATAATAGTCCTCAAACTTCACCGTTCCCAACTCTGCCCCCAACCGGAAACGTATTCCCATGACCTGCATCAGCACCGGCATTTCGACTCCAACCCTGAAATGGGTAAAGGAATTGTAGGTATAAAGTGAATGGCTGACTAACCCGGGGGATGCACCATGAAGAGTCAATGTATATCCCATTTTCATGGCGACATCGGATAACTCAGTACTGGAAAGTTCTCCTTCATCAAAATCTTCTTCTTCGAATTCACCTTCGTCAACGAATTCGTCTTCCCCCTCTTCTTCATCAAAAAAAGCATCGGGATCTTCATCGAATTCTTCATCATCTTCCAGGAATTCCTCGTCTTCCTCAAAGAATTCCTCATCTTCCTCGCCCTCATCACCCCAGAAGATTTCACCGCTGTCATCCTGGGCATAGGTAACACCTAATGGTGTTGCCAGGAAAATAAATAATAATAAAGGCGTGTAACCTAGAAATAAAAATGGGGCAACATTCGCTACCCGAACACGTTTACGTAACATTATAATACCTCATTCGGTTATTAATGTTTTTACTGCAACAATGCCGCGGGACAAACTAACCCCTTACCAAATCGGTTATTCACCGACAGTATAATATAAA
>Ga0207990_1001667_pt1 | contig 11027 bp, 6 predicted proteins | sample ETNtaG_8_FD_185780 | JGI IMG/M metagenome (GOLD analysis project Ga0207990, IMG submission 185780) | Marine microbial and viral communities from oxygen minimum zone, Eastern Pacific Ocean - ETNP201406SV75 (SPAdes) (version 2) | ecosystem: Environmental > Aquatic > Marine > Oceanic ...
CAAGAGAGCGCCATACCGGGCGTGGTAAATTATTACCGCGTGATCGTATTGATCGATTGCTGGATGCGGGCTCTCCATTTTTGGAATTCTCGCCTTTGGCAGCATACCAGTATTATGATGCCGATATACCTGCGGCGGGCGTGATTACTGGCCTTGGCCGAGTTTCCGGCCTAGAGGTCGTGATTGTTTGTAATGATGCGACAGTAAAAGGTGGAACCTATTACCCCCTTAGTGTGAAAAAACATCTGCGAGCACAAGAAATTGCACTACAAAACAATTTGCCGTGTATTTATCTAGTGGATTCTGGTGGCGCTAATCTGCCTAATCAAGACGAGGTTTTCCCTGATCGCGATCATTTTGGTCGAATTTTTTATAATCAGGCCAATATGTCGGCAAAAGGAATTCCTCAGGTTGCGGTTGTTATGGGTTCTTGTACCGCTGGTGGCGCATACGTTCCTGCAATGAGCGATGAAAGCATAATTGTTAAGGATCAGGCGACAATATTTCTCGCTGGCCCACCTTTGGTTAAGGCGGCCACTGGAGAAGAGGTAACAGCAGAAGCCTTAGGTGGTGGCGACGTACACACCAGAGTTTCAGGTGTGGCTGATCATTTGGCGGACAATGATGAGCATGCACTAGACTTGGCACGTAGCGCTATAGCCAATTTAAATCGTAAGAAATTGGGCTCTGTCGCAGAAATAGAACCGCAAGAGCCTTTATACGATCCACAAGACATTTACGGGGTTATTCCAACCGAGTTGAAAACAGCATTTGATGTGCGTGATATTATTGCTCACTTGGTGGACGGCAGTGAATTTGATGAATTTAAAGCGCGTTACGGTACAACACTGATAACAGGTTTTGCGCATATCGAAGGAATGCCTGTAGGCATTATTGCAAATAATGGCGTACTTTTTTCTAAGAGCGCCTTGAAAGGTACTCATTTTATAGAGCTTTGCAATCAGCGCGGTATTCCACTTGTCTTTTTGCAGAACATCACCGGTTTTATGGTAGGTGAAAAATACGAAACCGGCGGCATTGCAAAAGACGGCGCGAAGATGGTAACCGCTGTCTCTTGTTCGCGTGTACCCAAATTTACTGTGATTATAGGCGGATCTTTCGGCGCTGGAAATTATGGTATGTGTGGCAGAGCTTTCGATCCACGCTTTTTGTGGATGTGGCCGAATGCACGCATTTCAGTGATGGGTGGTGATCAGGCGGCTGGCGTTATGGCCACGGTGACACGTAGCAAAATAGAGCGCGATGGTGGTAGTTGGTCTGACGAAGATGAGGCGAAATTCAGAGCGCCAATTACACAAAAATATGAGCGCGAAGGACATCCATATTATGCCTCGGCACGACTTTGGGATGACGGCGTGATCGATCCAGCAGACACGCGACGTATTTTGAGTTTAGCACTGGCGGCAAGTTTAAATGCACCAATAGACGAAACGAATTACGGCGTGTTCAGAATGTAAACAAGGTTTTTGGATAACTTATGAGCGATGACATTGTAGTACTGGATATTGAAAACAGGGTAGCAAACGTTACTCTTAATCGTGGCGTTATGCACAATGCTTTTGATGAAGCAATGATCTCACAACTTAGTGCAGTGTTTGATGAAGTGTCTGAGCGAGATGATGTTGTTGCCCTTGTATTACGTGGCGCTGGTAAGAGTTTTTCTGCCGGTGCAGATTTAAACTGGATGAAGCGTGCAGCGAATTTCACCCAAGAACAAAATAAAGCTGACGCACTTGCTTTGGCGGACATGCTGGATAAGCTTAACAGTTTACCAATACTTACGATTTCTTGTGTACAGGGTGCAGCCATGGGCGGCGGCATGGGGTTGGTTTGTTGTTGTGACATTGTTATTGCCGATGATACGGCGAAATTTGCCTTATCGGAAGTAAAGTTAGGTCTAATACCGGCGACGATTTCGCCCTACGTTTTGGCAGCAATTGGCGTACGCCAATCGCGCCGATATTTCTTAACTGGTGAGCGTTTCGGTGTTGAGCAAGCGCACAAGATTGGTTTAGTGCATATTATTGCCGAGCACCAAAAAGACATGTCAACCCAACTCCAATATATTTTAAAAGAGGTGCATGCAAATGGCCCTAAAGCAATGGCCGCTTCAAAAAAATTGTGTTTAGACTTTGCCGGTGAAACCATCAACTCCGAACTGATTAAAGATAGCGCTAATCGCATTGCTGCAGTCCGATCAGGCGATGAAGCCAAAGAAGGTTTGTCGGCCTTCTTGGAAAAACGCAAAGCTGAGTTTTGAGTTTGCGATACGCTGTAGGGGGTAGCATATTTTATGTTTAATAAAATACTTATAGCCAATCGCGGCGAAATCGCTTGTCGCGTTATAAAAACAGCGCAAAAAATGGGCGTTACAACTGTCGCGATTTATTCCACAGCCGATAGGCGAGCACTACATGTGCGTCTAGCAGATGAGTCTGTTTGTATTGGTGAAGCGGCGTCCAGCGAATCGTATCTTAGGGGTGATGTCATTATTAAAGCCGCACTAGATTATGGTGCAGAAGCAATACATCCAGGCTATGGTTTTTTATCAGAAAATGCTGAATTTGAGCGCGCATGCGCCACCGCTGGACTGGTGTTTATTGGCCCTTCTGCGGATTCTATTTCTGCGATGGGACTAAAAGATTGCGCCAAAGACATTATGAGTAAAGCAGGTGTGCCAGTTGTGCCAGGGTATCAAGGCGAACTACAGGACGATAGCTTTCTTGCCGAAAAGGCCGAAGAGATAGGCTATCCAGTTTTGATTAAGGCAGTTGCTGGGGGTGGCGGCAAGGGCATGCGTTTGGTTGAGCATGCAGACGATTTTATAGAGGCCTTAGCAACGTGTCGACGTGAGTCAGGCGCTGCCTTTGCTAACGACCACTTATTAATAGAAAAATATCTTATCCAGCCACGCCATATTGAAGTGCAAATATTTGGTGATAGAAATGGAAACGTGGTGCACTTGTTTGAGCGTGATTGCTCTTTACAGAGACGCCATCAAAAAGTAGTGGAAGAGGCGCCTGCACCAAATATATCAGATAGATTTCGCAACGAAATATGTAGCGCAGCTATACGAGCGGCTCAAGCTATTGATTATTACGGCGCGGGAACGGTTGAGTTCATCGTTAAGGGCGATACTTTTTATTTTATGGAAATGAACACTCGTTTGCAAGTTGAGCACCCAGTAACTGAGATGATTACCGGACAAGATTTAGTGGAATGGCAGTTGCGAGTTGCCTATGGAGATTCGCTACCTTTAACTCAAGACGATATTGTTATGAATGGACATGCTTTTGAGTCGAGACTTTATGCTGAGGATCCGGCAAAGGACTTCATGCCACAAACTGGCCGTGTTCATCATTTTTCTTATCCTGGTCAGAATCAATATAGGCGTGTTGACACGGGCATTGAGGCCGGCGACTCGGTAAGTGTTCATTATGATCCGATGGTGGCTAAGTTGGCAACATGGGGTGAAGACCGCACCTCCGCAGCGCAAAATATGGCTAAGTTACTGCGTCATACCTATATCAGCGGTTTGTCAAGTAATCATGAATTTATAGTGAACGTATTTGATCATGATGTTTTTATAAATGCCGTTATTGATACTGGTTTTATTGCGCGTTATGAGCAAGATTTGATACCTGCAACTTACGCTAAGGCAGCAGAAACTGAAATAGCCTTAGCCGTGCTGTTTTATTTATTGGGACTGGGTGCTCGATCTTCGGTAGTGAGTCCATGGAATGCCCACGATAATTGGCGAATAGGCGATAGCGTCATGAAGCGCAGACTGAGTTTGGTGAATAAAGGCGAAGTCATTGACGTGTTGGTGTCATGTCATGGTGAATCTTTAGAGGTGGAAGGTATTGGTCAAGTCAAGCTATTGTCTTATCACGAGGGCGCGCTCAAAGCTTTGATTGATGGTGTTGAGGCGAACGTTGTAGTTCTATCTTACAAAAAAGACATTACCATCTTCTCTAATGGCCGTGTTGTGGATTTGCACCTATTTACCCCAGAGTTGGATGGTGACACTATTGATGCAAATGGTGGGCGACTTGTTGCACCCATGCCGGGATCGATTGTGCAGGTTATGGTAGAAGTGGACTCTTGTGTTGACAAAGGACAGCCGCTACTTGTGATGGACAGCATGAAAGTTGAAACAACAATTGCCGCGAATTTCGATGGTGTGGTCAAAGGTGTGCATATTGCCCCGGGCGATCAAGTTCAAGAAGGCACTTTGTTGATTGAGATCGAACAAGAAGAGGGCAAGAATGATGTTGCCTAATTATGTACAAATTTACGAGGTGGGGCCGCGTGATGGTTTGCAAAATGAATTACAAGCCATCCCTACTTCGGTGAAAATTGAATTGATAGAGCGACTTGCAAGCGCGGGTTTTACTCATATTGAAGCGACCAGTTTTGTTTCGCCTAAGGCAGTACCACAAATGGCCGACCACGCAGAAGTAATGGCAGGTATTAAGCGCAAAGAAGGCGTTGTTTATCCGGTTTTAGTGCCCAACGTTCGTGGTATGGAGGCTGCCCTCAAGGCGGGCGCACAAACTGTGGCTGTTTTTGCCGCTGCTTCTGAAAGTTTTTCTTTGAATAATATTAACTGCTCAATCAAACAGAGTTTTGCCCGCTTTGAGCCTATAATTGGAATGGCGCAAAGGGCGAACATACCTGTGCGTGGCTATGTGTCGTGTGTTGTGGGTTGCCCTTATGAGGGTGAGGTTGCCCCTAGCGTTGTTGCTAAGGTGGCGAGTGAGTTATACGAATTAGGCTGTTACGAAATATCATTGGGCGATACGATTGGTATTGGCACTCCTAAGCAGGTGCGTAGAATGTTGGAAGCGGTAATAAAGCTTGTGCCAGCAGATCGTTTAGCATTGCACTGTCATGATACCTATGGCCGCGCTCTTGACAATATATATGCTGGCCTTGAAATGGGTGTGAGTGTTGTTGATTCGTCTGTTGGGGGCCTGGGCGGCTGCCCTTATGCGCCAGGATCCAGCGGCAATGTTGCAAGTGAAGATGTACTTAATATGTTACATAATCTAGGAATTAAGACTGGCGTTAATTTAGCTGACGTAGTAGAAATAAGCCAGTTTATCTATTCTTATTTGGGGCGCCAGTCAGCCTCTAAAATATCACAAATTAAATAACGAGGAAGTATTATGAGTTCTTATTCAAAATTAAAATTTAACCATCCAGCTGAGATTGAAATGTTGCGTGATGAGGTCTTCAAATTTGCACGAGAAGAGATAGCACCTCGGGCCGATCAAATCGATAGGAAAAATGAGTTTCCACAAGATTTATGGAAAAAAATGGGCAGTATGGGCTTGTTGGGTATTACTGCTTCAGAGCTTTATGGTGGATCAGGGATGGGCTATTTGGCACACGTTGTAGCAATGGAGGAAATATCTCGAGCTTCGGCCTCTGTGGGTCTGAGTTATGGTGCGCATTCAAATTTGTGTATCAATCAAATTCAGCGTAATGGTTCCGACGCGCAACGTCAACAGTATTTGCCTAAATTAATAAGTGGCGAGCATGTCGGCGCACTTGCGATGAGTGAAACAGGAGCTGGATCTGATGTGGTGAATATGCGCTTGCGTGCCGAAAAGAAAGGTGGTGTGTATGTTTTGAATGGCAACAAAATGTGGATCACAAATGGTCCAGATGCAGACACATTAGTGGTTTATGCGAAGACCGATATGGAGGCGGGTGCAAAGGGAATAACCGCATTTATAGTTGAAAGAACGATGGCGGGTTATTCAACTGCGCAAAAGCTTGACAAGCTAGGGATGCGAGGTTCGAATACCTGTGAACTTGTATTTCAAAACTGTGAAGTGCCTGAAGAAAATATACTTGGAGTTGTTGGTGCTGGCGTGAAAGTTCTCATGAGTGGACTAGATTATGAGCGCCTAGTCTTGTCTGGTGGCCCACTTGGCATAATGCAAGCATGTATGGATGTTGTTGTGCCTTACATACATGAGCGCGAACAGTTTAATCGCCCTATTGGTCACTTCCAGTTAGTACAAGGCAAGATCGCCGACATGTATACCACCCTTTCGTCACAACGCGCTTATGTCTACGCGGTTGCACAAGCTTGCGATCGAGGTGAAGTAACACGTAAAGATGCAGCTGGGTGTATTTTAATGAGCGCGGAAGCTGCAACTCAAATGTCTTTGCAGGCAATCCAAACACTAGGCGGGAATGGCTATACCAATGAATTTCCAGCAGGGCGTTTGTTGCGAGACGCAAAGCTCTACGAAATAGGGGCGGGCACCTCCGAAATACGACGCATGTTGATTGGACGCGAGTTGTTTACGGAAACAAAATGAGTCAATATACCAGCACCTGTCGACTCTAGGCCAATAAATATAACCTATGGTTAACCCAGCGCCAAGCCAACTTACCGGAAGCAAATATCTCCAAAAAGCAGATAACTCCAATCTGTAATTATCATAATATAGTTTTGATTAAATTGAAATATTGTTTATATAATTCGGTATTACCTAAACATTGAAGTAAAATAGTTTGTTAATTGTCACTTAATAGTATAGAACTAATATGCAGCTCGATAACATTGACATAAGAATCCTAGACGCCCTTCAAGATGATGGTCGTCTCACAAATCGTGACCTAGCAGCAATGGTCAGCTTGTCCCCACCAACAACGTTAGAGCGGGTTAAAAAACTGGAAAGCAAAGGCTATATAAAAAAGTTTGTTGCTATAGTCGACCCTGCTAAAGTGAACACCAGTTGTTTTACTTATGTTGAAGTGACTCTAGCGAGACACGGCAAAGACGCACTACATCGATTTACGGAAGAAATCACTGGTTTAAATGAGGTTCTTGAGTGTCACCGTATTACTGGTGGCGCAGATTTTCTCTTGAAAATTGTCACCCAAAATATTAGCGGCTATGAGGATTTTCTAATTCATAAGTTGACAGACATTCAAGATATCCAGCACTTAAAAACATTAGTAGTGCTTTCTACTTTAAAGCAAGAAACCAAAATACCGCTCAACAAAACTTAATTGCCAAACAGAGACAAAGAGCAACAGCATACAAACAACACAATATAATCTTTGGTGTGCGCGTGAGTCATAAGGTTTTTGTTGGTTTAGGCGATCCACGCCGAGAATAGATAAATTCCGCTTTTAATCCAGGCGTCACCCTGTAAAAGTAACGTTTTAGAATGACAGGTATGGCTTAGTTTGTAATTTAGTGTGAAGTAAGCAAAGCTCGCCCTTTATGCCGTCAGAAGGTATCGATGATTGTAATTACTCTTAATTCATAACAGAATATAGTTTTGATATTAACGATATATCATGTATTTAATTCGGTAATATATAAATTATTCAGTATAATAGTTTGTATGTAGCATATAAATATTATAGCTCTCCTGTAATAATTGTGCGCTACATATTGAATTCTACCGTTCGCGCTAAGACTGAATAAGGAAATATAATGACGCAATTACTAAATTCTACTCAATATAAGGATATATCTCTTAGCGACAAGTATGAGTTAGATGAGGGGGTTGCATTTATGTCAGGCCTACAGGCTCTGACTAGAATTGCGATCGTTCAGCGTCGAAGGGATATAGCGACTGGCCTTAATACGGCTGGATTTATTTCCGGGTATAGAGGATCCCCCCTTGGCGGCTATGATGCCGAATTAATGCGTGCCAAGAAATATCTGGAAGATTTGAATATCAAGTTTCAACCTGGCATAAATGAAGATTTGGCCGCAACTTCAATTTGGGGTACACAGCAGGTTAATTTGATGCCTGGCGGTTCTGATTATGACGGCGTGTTTGGCATTTGGTATGGAAAAGCCCCTGGCGTTGACCGCTCAATTGATGCGTTACGCCATGCAAGTGCGCACGGCACATCACCTCATGGTGGGGTTCTTGCTATTGTTGGTGACGACCACGGCTGTAAATCTTCAACATTGTCATGTCAGAGTGACCATGTTCTGGCATCCATGATTATTCCAGTCTTGTACCCATCAAGTATTAACGAGTTTGTGGAGTACGGATTGCTCGGTATCGAGATGTCTCGCTACGCAGGATGCTGGACTGCGCTTAAAGTAACGAGTGAGACCGTAGAGACAACAGGCACCGTGGATTTATCCATAGAAAAGCGAGAAATTCTACACCCAAATGCAGATGAATTTAGCATGCCTGAAGGTGGTGTTCACATAAGACTTAATGATATACCACGTGAAATAGATGACAGGCTGCAAAACTATAAAGCCTTTGCTTGTCATGCATTTTGTCGCAAAAACAGAATTGATAAAATCGTAATGGAAAGCCCTAATCCGCGTTTCGGTATTATTACCTCGGGCAAATCTTATGGTGACGTTATGCAAGCACTGGTTGAGCTTGGAATTACAGAGGAAGTTGCTGCGAAAATAGGCTTGCGGGTTTATAAAGTTGGCATGGTGTGGCCCCTAGAACCACAGGGTGTGCAAAACTTTGTCCAAGGCCTGGAGGAGATTCTGATTGTTGAAGAAAAGCGCGAGATGATCGAGTATCAGCTCAAACAACAAATCTTTAACTGGCCTTCAGAGGCGCGACCTATTGTTGTTGGTAAATACGATGAAGATAGTGAGATATTATTGCCACTGGAAAATGATCAGTCTGTAGGGTTGGTTGCACTCGTAATTGCAAAACGTCTGGGACACTTTTATCACAATGAAGAGGTTGAGGCGTGTTTACAGTTCTTTGAGGATAGAAAATCGGTAATGGATGCCTATAAACCACCTATGCTACGCAGGCCATTTTATTGTGCAGGTTGTCCGCATAATACATCCACTAAGGTGCCTGAGAATAGTTTCGCAATGGCCGGTATTGGATGTCATTTCATGGTTCAATGGATGGATCGTAATTCGGCTTTGCCGACACATATGGGTGGCGAAGGCATACCGTGGATTGGCTCATCAACCTTCACAAAGCAAAAACACATTTTCTCCAATTTGGGCGACGGTACTTATTTCCATTCGGGTTCGCTTGCGATCCGCGCAGCGGTAGCATCAAAAATTAATATCACTTATAAAATTCTCTACAATGATGCTGTAGCAATGACCGGAGGCCAGACTGTGGATGGCGATTTGCCGGTTTATCGTGTGACACAACAAGTCGTTTCAGAAGGTGTCGCCAAAGTGTGGATACTTACCGAAACTCTGGAGAATTACAAAGACCGCAGCCTTATTCCGAATGAAGTTGAAATATTGCATCGTGATTATCTAGATATGGTCGCTAAGCTGTGCCAAGAAACTAAAGGCACCACTGTTATTATTTACGACCAGACTTGTGCAGCAGAAAAACGCCGTCGCCGTAAACGCGGCGAATTACCTGACCCGGCGAAGCGTATCTTCATAAACCAAGCAGTGTGTGAGAGTTGTGGTGATTGCTCTGAGCAGTCGAACTGTATTGCTGTGCAACCGGTAGAGACTGATTACGGCCGTAAGCGCAAGATTAACCAATCGGCGTGCAATAAAGACTTTAGTTGCTTAAAAGGTTTTTGCCCGTCTTTTGTAACAATTGAGGGTGGCGAGCTTCGTAAAACCAAAGCAGGCAATAGCTTTGATGATGTATTGGTTAACATTCCGCAGCCGAAGGTGATGAAAATTGATAGAGCCTACAATATCATGGTCACAGGTATTGGCGGTACGGGCGTCACAACGATTGGCGCTTTGTTGGGCATAGCTGCACATATGGAGGGTAAGTTCTGTCGTAACCTTGATGCTGCAGGGCTTGCGCAAAAAGGTGGCGAGGTTCTCAGTCATGTGCGTATTAGCCCGGTCCGTGACGATTTACGCACAGGACATATTATTACAGGAGGTGCTGATTTGTTATTGGCCTGCGATATGATTTCAGCGGCTGGCAAGACCTCATACGAAACACTCCATGCCGAACGCACCAGAGCAGTAATCAATACAGAAAACACACCCATTGCTGATTTTGTTATTAATAACGAGATTAATCTTAATCATGAGCAAGTGAATAGCGTTCTGGTAGAGGCAACTAAAGCCGACTCACAGTACTTCATTTCTGCTACATCGCTCGCTATGACTTTGCTTGGAGACGAGATCGCCACCAACGTACTGATGCTTGGTTTTGCTTGGCAAAAAGGCTTGATACCGGTTGGTCTTGAGGCGATTGAGCGTGCTATCACTCTGAATGGTGTTGCTATTGAGATGAACCTGCAAGCATTTGCCTATGGTCGTTTGGCAGTGCATGATTCTAAAAAACTTGCAGAGTTGTTGCGTTCGATTTTAGGTGATAGCAACCCTAAGAAGAGTGAAAGTGTCGATGGGCTTGGTCGGATAATAGAAAAGCGTATTGCCTACCTAGAAGATTACCAAAATTTGGCATACGCAGAGCGCTATAAGAGTGTACTTGATCGTGTTATTAAGATTGAAAACGAAACGATGGGCGGAGCAACAACTTTGAGCAAGGTGGTTGCTCAAAGTTATCATAAGGTTTTGGCCTATAAGGATGAATACGAGGTTGCGAGACTTTACACTAACGGTGACTTTATTAATGAACTGAAAGCGCAATTCTCTGGCAACTATAAAGTTAAATTCCATATGGCTCCGCCAATTTTATCGGGCACTGATCAGGCAACAGGGCGCCCAAAAAAATGTACTTTCGGGCCTTGGATGTTTAGAGCTTTGTCTTTATTGGCGCATTTTAAATACTTGCGAGGTACAGCGCTTGACATATTTAGCTATCACCATGACCGCAAGGCAGATCGAGCATTAATTTTGAGCTATGAAACAGATGTGCGCTTTGTTGTGCAAAGCCTTACAGCGGATAATTATGAATTATGTGTAGAATTATTGTCCTTGCCGCTTTCAATTAAAGGTTATGGACCAGTTAAGGTAGCCAATATAGAGATTGCAAAAGTCAGCCATAACGTATTAATGTCGCAATTATCGCTCTAGAATTTATCGATAACCGCGAAAATTGGTATCCTTTTATAGATAAAAAATAGTT
>Ga0207990_1001670_pt1 | contig 11014 bp, 11 predicted proteins | sample ETNtaG_8_FD_185780 | JGI IMG/M metagenome (GOLD analysis project Ga0207990, IMG submission 185780) | Marine microbial and viral communities from oxygen minimum zone, Eastern Pacific Ocean - ETNP201406SV75 (SPAdes) (version 2) | ecosystem: Environmental > Aquatic > Marine > Oceanic ...
ACCTGATCTCCATCTTCTGGCTGGAATTTAAGCCCGGCCCGGTACCCTTTGAACAAAACGCAACGCAATTGCGCACGTTCGTCCTTGAGAACAAAATAGGCGTGCTGGGAACCGGCAATACGCAGGTTGGAGATTTCTCCTTCCACATATACCGAATCGAATGCTGCCTCAAGAATAGCGCGGGCCTCGCCCGTAAACTCCGAGACGGTATACACCCTAGGCTGAGGCTCTTCCCGTTCCAAGGGTAGCGATGTAGGTTGGCTCATGATCGATTGGGCCGGTGAGGGGTTTTCGTTCTCCGGATCCCTATCATAGATCAATCCAGCGATTTTTGAAATGCCTGCAGGGTATTTGCCATGAGCATGGCGATGGTCATGGGGCCGACTCCACCGGGAACGGGAGTGATGAGCGATGCTTTTTCTTCCACCGATTCGAAATCGACATCGCCGACCAGTTTTCCGTCGACTCGATTGATGCCGACATCAATGACCACGGCACCGTCTTGTATCATATCGGCGGTTACAAACCTGGGCTTGCCTATGGCGGCGATCAGGATATCCGCTGTACGCGCAACCGCGGCCAGATCCTTAGTGCGCGAATGGCAAATGGTAACGGTCGCGTGGCGATGCAACAAAAGAAACGCGGCCGGTTTGCCAACGATGTTGCTTCGTCCAAGAACCACCGCGTTTTTTCCTTCGATCTTAACCTTGTAACGATCCAGAAGTTCGATGATCCCGGCCGGGGTACACGGTTTGAGAATAGCATTACCGCCTACCAATCGGCCGACATTTTCTGGGTGGAATCCATCCACATCCTTCGCCGGATCAACCGCCTCGAGCACTTTTTCAGAATCGATATGACCGGGCAGGGGAAGTTGCACTAAAATTCCATTTACATGGTCGTTGCGATTTAAATCCTGGACCAGCGCGAGCAGTTTCTCCTGGCTTGTATCGGCGGGTAGATGATGTTCGAACGATTGGAACCCAACCTGCTGGCAGGTTTTCTTTTTGTTGCGAACATACACAGAGGAGGCCGGGTCGTCTCCAACCAGAACCACGGCAAGCCCGGGTGATTTTCCCGTTTTCTGTTTCAGCGCCTTCGCTTCGGCAGTGATTCTTCCCTTAACTTCGGCAGAGACCTTTTTCCCATCGATTATCGCCACGTTTGATCTTCCTGTAAGCAGTGAGGGTTAAGCCGGAGAGGCATCTTACCAGATTCTTCCAGGGAGTGCGACGCCGTGGACAAAAAGGCAATCCATGTTCAGGTGGGGCAGATAAAGACCATTACCGGACAAATCTGCCAGTCGTCTTGGAGTAATTTCCGGCGGTGAATTTCTGGCGTGCAGGATGCACACAAGGTGGTGCGCGTGGGATGGTTCCTTAAACTATCTTCTTCGGTCTCCAGTTTCTTGCCATTGCTCTTGCTCTCTCTATTTGAGATGGAGACATTTTTTCTTCACACTTTTTTCTTTTGTATGTGGCACGTTCAATCCCCCGAGAACCAGAAAGATTAAACCACATATGCGCTAACACATTATCTCGCAAAACTCCTTGTCCTTGGTTATACATCACTCCCAAATTGTATTGTGCTTTGGAATTTCCCTGTTCTGCGGCAAGGCGAAACCATTTGACTGCTTCCTTGTGACTTTGTGGAACTCCATCTCCTCGGTCGCGCATCACTCCCAAGTTGTATTGTGCAGCAGCATTTCCCTGTTCTGCTAACGGCAGCCATAACTTGTATGCTGTTTTATAGTCTCCTCTTTGAGAGGCAAAGATACCACCTTGGAAATCGTCCCTAAATGCGTCAGAAGAGCCGCTGAAGAGAACGAGTCCAAGAAATATCCAACTAAGAAGTTTAATTTTTTCAGAAAAAAAACGATATAGCTCCACAGAGCCCTCTCGTTTGGTGTCGCTTCTCAATGTACTCCAGGTCGGTCGCATGACGGAACTCGTGGGACATTTGAATGGCCACTTATAGCACGGTGAGGGGGGGGAAGTGTAGGAAAAATCCTACACGGAGGAACTCAATACTTGTTTAAAAATGACTCAAAACATGCTTTTTTTGATGTTTTTAAAATCCCCAAATGGATTATAATGCCCCTCTATTTGGGTAATATTTTCCTAAAAAACTTACATCAAAGCTAGTATCGTTACACCGATCGATTTTATAACTAATTGAAAAATAATGCCGAAGTGGTGGAATTGGTAGACGCGCTGGATTCAAAATCCAGTGAGGGCAACCTCGTGACGGTTCGAGTCCGTCCTTCGGCATTTTCTTTTTTAAAGGTTTAGAGGGTCCCTAGCTGTTAGAAAAGCTCCCAAAATCCATTTTAGACACTTATAGCTATCTCCCATTCCAGCTGGTCCCCCACTTATAATGCACACGATGTATTCCCCCTTGCTCATAGGAAAACAAATAGTACAGATTACATAGCCATGGATGCTCAGAACCTGGTCGTCATCACTAGCGATCAATTACGGCACCGCTATTTCCAGAATCATCTGAACGCACATTTCCCGGTATCCGCGGTTTTTGTTGAGGAGTGCAAGTATCCCTCTCCTGTTGCCACAACTGATGCTGAACGCCAAGCCTGGGAATCTTTTTTCATCCGCCGGGCAGAGTACGAACAGCACTTGCTCTCTTCCTGTGGAAACCTCTCTGCAAAAAACACCCCCGAGGTTTTACACATCGGCCAAGGGAAGCTCAACCATCCTGAAACCCTGGAAGCTGTCCGCAACTTTCATCCTTCGCAAATAATCGTTTTTGGAGCCAGCCTGCTCGGTCCCGGCTATCTCAGCCCATACACCAACCGCGTGATCAACCTCCACCTAGGGCTTTCGCAATATCACCGTGGAGCATCCTGCAACTTCTGGTCGGTTCACGAGGGAAGGCCCGGGCTTCTAGGCGCCACTATCCACAAAGTCACCAGCGGAATCGATACCGGCGAGATAATCCGTCAAGAAACCATCCAGCTCGATGAGAATGATGACGAACAGACCCTAGCCGGAAAAACACTGATCCTTGGAACCCGACTCGTGATCGAAACCCTCAATAACCCAACCGTGAGAAAAATCGTAGGGAATAGAAGCAAAGCGAATGGAAAACTTTACCAGATGAAAGACTTCACCCCGCGCGCCACGTTCGAAGTACGGCAACTGATTGGAAGTGGAATTTTAAAACAACAAATCGCCACTGAAAACCAAACCCGCAAAACAAGCACGTAACTTTCGAAAAACCAAAGATGGCGGAACAATCTTGCTCTACCCGACAGGCGGGTATGTTGGGTCCGGCGTCATTGCGCTGGAATGTTTTTGGGACCAGTGTCTTATCCCTGGAGACTTTCAACCGCCTACCCATTAAAATCCCGAAACCCCTCATACCGTCTTGAGGGCACTGGCCAAACAGTTGCGGGCTTGCCCCGTTGTGGTGTAAAGTTTGTAATACACTGTTTAATAAGTTATGAGCCCAGAAAATAATGGATTCGAAGGTTCCAGAATTGTTGTCTCCGGCGGGTAGTCCGGAAAAACTGAGGTATGCCTTGGCCTATGGAGCCGATGCGGTCTATGCCGGTATACCCCGGTTCTCCCTGCGCGCTCGGGAAAATCCTTACAACAACAATCTCCTGAAAAAAGATATCGAGTACTGCAGGGAGAGGGGGAAGAAAATTTATGTAACGGCAAACATTCTGCCTCCCAATCGCAAGCTGGACTCATTTAAAAAATCGCTCGCGACTTTCGCTGAGGTAGCACCCGATGGGATCATCATGTCTGATCCGGGAATGATCCGGTTTGTTCGGAAAGAATTTCCGCAGTTACCGGTTCATCTTTCGGTGCAGACGAATACAATCAACTGGATGTCGGCAGCGTTCTGGAGAGACGAGGGGGTGCGCCGCATCATCCTCTCACGGGAACTCTCCCTTCGGGAAATTCAGGAAATCCATGAACGTGTACCTGAAATCGAACTGGAGTCGTTTGTCCACGGGTCCATTTGTATTGCTTATTCAGGCCGATGTTTGCTATCGAATTATTTCAACCATCGTGATGCAAACCAGGGGACCTGCACGAACAGTTGCCGGTGGGAATATAATTTGTATAAGGAATTGCCTGACGAGGAGAGGAAACCCCAACCGGCTCACGAGAATTTTTTTATCGAGGAAACCGGCCGGAACGGGGACTTCATGCCTATCGATGAGGACGAACACGGCACCTACATCATGAACTCAAAGGATTTGCGAGCAATAGAGCATCTAGACGAATTGTCGCGGGCTGGGGTAGGGTCGTTTAAAATCGAAGGTCGATCCAAATCCGTTTATTATCTGTCGCTCATAACACGGGCCTACAGGCAAGCAACCGACGATATAGCGGCCAAGAAATCATTCGACCCATCTTTGTTGAATGAAACCGACAAAACGGCCAACCGGGGATTCACCACTGCTTTTCTCCTTTCGAACGCATCTCGGGCAACGGAGCAGTTCGATTCACCACAAGAAAAGGATCTACCACAGGTTTATGCAGGGCGGGTGGTCAATGATCGGGCAGGCGGATGGATGGAACTGGAAGTCAAGAACCAGATCGAGGTGGGACAGGAGGTAGAATACATCTCACCGCAGAACCAATATCGTTTCCGAATCACTTCAATGGAAAATACGAATGGGATGGCGCTGACTACAGCGCACGGAGGAAACGGTACGGTATGGATCAAAACAGAGGGTTGTGTCGAACCTTATGCCCTGCTGAGCCGAGTGATCAAGACTCCCGCTCCCTCTCTTGCATCTTCTCCGGAAGCTTGAGGCAAAATTTTACCTGGAATTGTTTTCCTTTTTGCCGTTTTTTGCCGAGTCGGCCCAAGCAATGGACCCGCAAATGACAAGGATCAGCATAAAAACTGCTCCCTTGGTAAACGAATCGATCCGGTAATCGAAGATATCGTGCGTTAGCGTCCCGTCAACGAGGACGGCGGCTGCGGTGACGATCAGGAGTAGTACAAATTTTTTCAAAACCCGTTCTCCGAATCATTTTTCGGATCGGTTGCGGTTGAGGAAAACCAGATTAAAGCCTATCGGGAAAGGTGGGGGCTCCCTATCACGCAATAAGAGATTTGCAACCGGCACAAACCCCCATATAATGGGGCGTGTCCGCTGATTCTATCAGCAAATTCGTCAAGCGCAATTCAAAATACAGCAAGAAACCATGTCAATCCCGTTCAAGCAGGCGTTTAAAGTCGGTTCGTACCTTATGCGGCAAAAGCTAAAGGGCCGAAAGCAATATCCGCTGGTGTTAATGCTGGAACCCCTGTTCCGCTGCAACTTGGAATGCATCGGTTGTGGCAAGATTCAAAAACCCAACGAGATTCTAAGAAAAAATCTCACACCTAAAGAGTGTTTTGATGCCGCAGAGGAATGCGGAGCTCCCGTCGTGTCGGTTGCCGGGGGCGAACCTCTGATGCACCCTCAGATTCTGGAGATCGTCGAAGGACTCTTGGGTCAGGACCGCTATGTTTACCTGTGTACCAATGCGATTTTACTTAAAGATTTTTTACCAAAGTTTCCGCGGTCTCCGTTACTGACCCTTTCCATTCATTTGGATGGCCTTGAAGAAGACCACGATCGCATCGTTGCCCAGAGAGGTGTTTTCAAGGTTGCGGTAGAGACAATTCGTGAAGCCAAGAAAATGGGGTTCCGCGTAACGACCAACACAACCTTTTTTGACGGAGCCTCGGTGGAGAAGGCGGAAAAATTTCTCGACTTCTTAAAGCTCCTGGATGTGGATGGCATGACCGTTGCCTCTGCTTTCCAGTACCTGGACGCGCCCGACCAGGAACATTTCTTCGGCCGGAGACGGACTCAGAATTTTTTCAAGGAACTGCTGGCCAAAAATAAGAACAGCCGCTGGAATCTGACGCACTCTCCACTTTACCTGGAATTTTTACAGGGCCGGCGTGATTACGAATGCACTCCGTGGGGAAACCCTAATTATTCCGTTTTGGGCTGGCAGAAACCATGCTACCTGTTGGACGACGGTTATGCCCAAACGTTCGAGGATTTGATGGAGACCACCCATTGGGAAAAATACGGCCACAAGAACAATCCAAAATGCGCTGACTGCACCGCCCATTGCGGATACGAAGCAACAGCTGTGAAGGACGCAACTTCCAGTTTCAAGAACATGCTTGCCTCTGCGCGCGTAGCAATGGTTTAGTAACAATCGACCCCCCCCGGTATCAGATCTGCCTACCCTCCCAATCGCTTTTTTCATCTCACGTTTGAAGCATCGGAAAAACTTTTACCGACAGGCCCGCCAGTCTTTCCAAGGCTTAACCTGCGTGGATTTTTATCTGAAAAGAAGCGACTTTATTAGAGGATTTTAGGCAAGCGCGTGGTTTCGCTTGTTTGAGCTTGATCGATCTGCTTACGAGTCACCCCCTCGGCCATGTGGAGGTTGGCGCCTTCCAGGTTGGTTTCGTTCAGCCGTGATTCATGAAGGTCAGCCCGGACCAGGTTGGTGTGGGAGAGATTTGCCTGTTTGAGATTAGCCCAGCGTAGGTTGGCGCCGCGCAGGTTGGCACCAGAGAGATCGGCTTGCTCGAGATCGGCGTTTTTCAGATAAGCTCCATATAAAAAGGCGCCCCGCAGGTTGGCGCTTTTCAGATTCGCGCCTAAAAGAACGGCGCCTTTCAGGTTGTATCCCTCAAGGTTCGCCGCCCGGCCCTCGGATTTTTTCGAGTCCAGCCACTGGACGTGGTTGGCCAGGACAGCTTTCAACTCTTTTTCAGCGATATCACGTAGTGTGGATTTGCCGGTCCGGTCTTTCGTATTGTTGGTTTCGTTTTGCATCACTCAGTTTTTAGTTACGAAGTTGCTTTTCCCGAAGAAAACACGATTTTTACCTCTAAATTCCTCAGAAGGATTCAAGCGTAATCGGATTCTTAAAAAATGGCAAGGAAGGAAGAGGGAAAAGCGACCGACGGCCACACTGAAAGCGAAGTCTTTAAAAAATTAATATTTTTTGGCAAACTTCTTCAATTTCTACGCATTGTAGGTTGCTTTCGGGTTTGATATAATTTCCATCGTCAAGAATACATTGACTAAACGAAAGTTAAAAAATTATGAGAATTTTTCCCTCCGCCTCCCCTGCCTGTTCTCCTCGGAATTGGACCACGATTCGTTTGGGGCCTCCGCTTCTTTTCGTGTTTTAAACAGGCTTTATTTTGGATTGGCCTGGATCGATAGCGGGTCGAGCACCGGATCAGGCCGTCAAATATTTTAAGGAGGTAATCCGGTTTGGTTTTAATAGTCGTTTTGAAAAATATTTTGGGGAACATCTGAACCTCGTTCAGCCTGCGAAAAAACCATGATCGAAAATTTTGGGTCTTATCTAAAACATGAGCGGGAACTTCGCGGATTTTCGCTGGAAGAGATCGCCACTAAAACAAAAATCTCCATCCATTTTTTGCAGGCGCTGGAAAACAATCAATTTGATGATCTTCCGGAAAAGGTTTTTATCAAAGGATATATCCGATCCTTTGCCAGAATAATCGGGTCTGATGAGCATGAAATGCTCAACGCCTTTGACGACACAATAGACCCACCATCTTCTACAGAGATCGGTGGTACCCTGACTGAAACGAAAAAATTCTTTCAGGAAAAAAAAGTCCTTCTCGGGTTGGGATTGGCCGTTATTTCTCTAGCGGGGGTAGTATGGGCTACAAATTTTCTGAGTCATAAATTCAGCGCGAGTTCCAAAAAGACGGTTTCAGAGTCAGATGGGCGGGGGATCGCCAGAAATAGTTTTAAACCGATAACTGAGTCCATCAAACCGAACAAAATTTCATCACAAATGAATAATGGAGTGGATAAAGCATTAGAATCAAAGGCAAAACAGGATATAGCCTCAAGCCTGCCCACGCAGACTGACGATGGGAACGAGACAGCCCGTACCGCCTCCGAAATGGTTGATCGGCCTTTGACGTTGACAGTCAAGATTCAAGATGACGTCTGGTTCAATATCAGTGTCGACGGGTCTCGAGAAGAGGATTTTGTTCTTCCCCGGGGAGCTGAAAAAAATTTTTACGGTAAAGAATCTTTCGGCATGAACATAGGGGATAGAGACCGAGTTGAATTGCAGTTAAATGGTCAGATCCTGGTTATTCCGGAAGGCGGGGAAGGGAACATGGTCCGTGATTTTGTTATTAACTCCAAACCTTTAGAGTGACGTCTTACTTAAGAAGTTTTTAACAACCTGGCCCACGTTAAACTTCTTCTTGCAACACCTGAAGATGGCTTTGCCGGGGGAGATCCAACTCCCAAACCTGTTTCAGGCCACCCTCGCTTCATCTATAACTCTCTTCACCGTACTCACACCAACTCCCAGCTCTCTAGAGATTTTCCTCATGCCTTTGCCGGTTGACCGAAATTCCATGATCTTCTTCTCTACCTCGAGTGACACTCTTGGTCTGCCCAGCTTCTTACCCCGCGCCCTTGCCCTGGTCAGGCCCGCATTGACCCGCTCCCTGATCATGGCTCTTTCAAATTCGGAAAATACTCCCAGCATCTGGAAGAGTATTCTGCCTGTGGGTGTTCCTGTATTTATCCCTTGTTGATGAAGATAGAGGTCAACATTGTTTGACTGAAGTTCTTGAAGAAAACCTATGAGGTGTTTAAGCGACCGACCGAACCGGTCCACGCTCCAGCCCATAATCATCCCAACCTCTCCCCTGCGGACGGCCTTCAGCATTGCATCGAAAGCCGGGTGCTGGTCCCTTCCCTTTGCTTCACTGAGCTCCTGATCCACAAACTCCCGGGTTACCTGCCAGCCATTTTGATCCGCTACATTTCTTAGCTCCTGAATCTGGTTTTCCGTGGTCTGACCATCGGTCCCCGCTCTGGCATAGAGAGCCACATCCTTTTTCCTCTTACTTATATTGCCCGCCGCCCATCGTATTCTATCGGTCACTTTTAGCCCCTCCACAGAAGAAAGAATCCAGTTCAGACTATCAGGAATTTGTTCGATAATCTAATGTTTTTCGTACATTTTTTTTGATCGATCGACCCCGGTTATATTTCTAACTCTTTATATTTAAAATGATTTCACCTGTTCCCTTGTCTATCCCCACGAGCTACTCTAAAATAACCTCTTTCCCTCCACAACTCATAAAACTTATATTGGAAACGCAGCCCCGTAACCGGTTTGAAGCAAGAAGAGGAGAGCACTGATGACCCGCTATGCTGTTCCACCAATGAAAATACCTGCAATCGAGGTTGCTGATTCCACCGACCTTTTTCCAGTTCACCGAATTTACTGCGTGGGTTGTAATTACGCTGAGCACGTAAGGGAAATGGGTTCAGATCCGGATCGCGAGCCGCCGTTTTTCTTTATGAAGCCCAGCAGCGCGATCCTGTCTAATCGTGCTGACTTCCCATACCCATCGAAGTCCGAAAACGTCCATTTTGAGGTGGAGCTTGTTGTCGCCATAGGCAAAGGCGGCAAGAATATTTCACAGTCGGACGCAAACAATCATGTATTCGGTTATGCCTGCGGTCTGGACATGACCCGACGCGACCTGCAGGGTGAGATGAAAAAGAAAAGCAGGCCGTGGGAAATCAGCAAGGCCTTCGAAGCATCCGCACCTTGCGGCGAGATCTGTCCAGCATCAAAAATCGGTCACCCTTCAGCGGGCACCATATGGCTCAAAGTCAATGGTGAGATCAAGCAGGAAGGAAACATCTCTAACCTGATATGGAGCGTACCCGAGATTATTGAACATCTATCAGGTCTTTTCGAACTGCGACCGGGTGACCTCATCTTCACCGGAACACCCGCAGGCGTTGGACCAATTGTTACCGGCGATATCATGGAAGGCTGTATTGATGGCGTCGGCACCATCACTACCAACGTGGTGTAAGACAGAGCGGTCCAAAATCCAGTAGCCTGACAGGAAGATTATGTTATTTTTCCCGGTTTACTGGATACCAGTAAAAACTTGAAAAAACCAGGGTAGCGAACAAAAGATCGGCAACCAGGACATGGACAGGGTCCACTAACGCCTGCCCTTCCCACTCTAAATAAATAATGCGGTTGATCCAGGTGGCTATGAACGAACCTTCATAGGACCCTTCTCGAAGTTTTTCTTCCAACACTGTAAGCGGGCAGGATACGCCTATCACCATAAACAGCGAAACAAAGCCCAGAATCACAGCATGCAAATATCGTAACAACCGCAGATTCCAAACCAGGCCCACGGGGAACCCAACCACACAGAAAAGAACGATCAGCAAATGAACCGTCAGAACGATCTCGACCATAAATCGCGTAATGTCAAATAAAGGAAGATTAAGGCAATCTTATGTCAGTGGACGGGGATAGGCAAGATGGGAGTCCCTGGGAAAGGTACCTGAAAACCACAAATGCATTACCCAGAATGCTCAAAATTAAAGAATTGGGCTAAAAACCTTGACTGGGTTGTTTGGCGATCTTATTTAAAAAGTAAGCAAGGAAATACTTGGCCAAGATTTAACCTTGTTAATTAAGAAATCATTTAACAAGGAGAATTAAAATGAAATTAACTACCTATAATCCAATGGCGGATTTGGATTGTTTTTTCAATCCCGACAATTTTCTCACTCAGCAGTTTCCCTTTCCGGGTTCTACGGCGCAACCACAAGAACCCCGGGTCAATATTCGGGATGAGGGAGATGAGTTTCTCATTGAGGCGTCTGTTGCCGGGTATGACAACGATGAAATCCAGCTGGAAGTTAAGGAAAACACCCTAACCCTGGCAGGAGATAAAAAGGAAACAAAGGAAACCAATAAAAACGGTTACCACATGAGGGAATTTTCCTGCGCCAAATTTAAGAGGCATTTTAATCTTGGCGAAGAGGTTGAACAGGATAATATTTCAGCCAAAGTCGAAAAAGGAATTTTAACGGTTCATTTGCCAAAAAAAGAAAAAGTGCAACCCAAGAAAATTCCGATCACGTTAAACTGAATCCACTGTCAACGCTCAAATGAGGCCACCT
>Ga0207990_1001673_pt1 | contig 11000 bp, 10 predicted proteins | sample ETNtaG_8_FD_185780 | JGI IMG/M metagenome (GOLD analysis project Ga0207990, IMG submission 185780) | Marine microbial and viral communities from oxygen minimum zone, Eastern Pacific Ocean - ETNP201406SV75 (SPAdes) (version 2) | ecosystem: Environmental > Aquatic > Marine > Oceanic ...
GATTGGTAGTTCACGAGCCAAGACAAATACTGGAACTTGAGGAGATAAAACGTGACGAAGAGAATTGATCAAGATATTACAGGTTCGTAATATTGACAGCTTTGTAGAATCCAGGCGTCAAAAGACCTCAGACAAAGACATTCACACAGTTCTGGCAATACTGGATGACGTAAGAAAAAATGGAGATTCTGCTGTCAAAAAATACGAACAAAAATTCAACGGAAGAAAGACTTCACAACTACGCGTAAGTGAGAAAGAGATCAATAAAGAAAAAATTACTGAAGCGCAGTTTGATGCACTACGAAGTTCCGCTTTAAGAGTATCAATTACTCAAAGACGACTCAAGAAAGGATTGATTGGTTCAGTTAGCAATCTTCGAGATATCTCGTTTATACCGATTACAAGTGTAGGTTGTTACGTACCTGGAGGCCAAGCTAGGTATCCAAGTTCTGCCATAATGTCTGCTATCACTGCAGCTGAAGCTGGTGTCAAGAGAATTGTAATTACGTCCCCACCAGGACCTGATGGAAAGATTGATCCAATGACAACCACTGTTGCTAAGAAATGTGGTGCAGAGATTTACAAAGTTGGTGGAGCACAAGCAATTGGTGCATTGGCATACGGAACAAAATCAATACCTAAAGTTGATAAAATTGTTGGACCTGGAGGAAAATTTGTTAGTATTGCAAAATTAATTGTCAGTGAACAAACTTCTATTGATATGATTGCAGGACCAACAGAGCTTGGAATCATAGCAGATTCAAGTGCAAATCCTGAGTTAGTTGCATTAGACTTGATTTCTCAAGCAGAACACAGCAATGATACTATGTGTTTTGTTATCACAACGTCAAAAACTATGGCAAAACAAATTCAAAAATTACTTGAAAAATTAATTCCAGATGTAGATAGGAGTATAATTGTAAAGCAAAGTATCTCAAAAAATGGATTCATTGCTATATGCAAGAATGAAAAAGAAATGGTTGAATTAGCAAACAAGATTGCACCAGAACACATGGAACTGATGGTGAAAAATGCCAAAACTCTTTCAAAAAAGATTACAGGCGCAGGCTTGTTGCTAATAGGAAAAAATACACCATCTTCTGCAAGTGATTACCTTCTGGGTACTAATCACATACTTCCAACTAATGGATTTGGAAGAACAAGGGGTGGACTATCTGTTTTAGATTTTCTAAAGCTACAGACTACGGTTGAAGAAAAAAAATCAGGATTAAAATCGATCTCAGACAAACTAAAAACATTAACAGATGCGGAAGGCTTACCAAACCACTACGAGGCAGTAAAGAGGAGATTAGATTGAACAAAGAATTCCAAAAGAAACTAAACGAGTTGTCAAAGCTCACTGGATATGAAAAACCAAAGAAGATTTCGGGTTCATTAAAGCTGGATTCCAACGAGAATTTTGTCATTGGGAAGCAGTTTCAGTCAGATCTAATTGATGCTGCAAAAAAGCGCTGTGACGTTCGAGAGTATCCGTTGGGAGGAACGGAAAAGCTAATCTCGAAGTTATCCAAATACCTCAAAGTACCATCAAATATGATTGGTGTTGGAAATGGCTCTGATCAAATACTTGACTTGTTTCTGGCCAATTTTTGTACAAGAAAAACCAAAATTTTGACATCTGAGCCTACATTTGCATTTTTTGAAGAGAGATGCAAGCTTTACGGAGTAAAAATGATCAAGGTTCCATTTTCTGAAGAAATGACCCTAGACATTGATCAATTTTTGTCAAAATCAAAGAATGCAGATTTGATCTACATTGACTCACCAAACAACCCTACAGGCTTTCAATTTTCAAAAAATGACATACAAAAAATTATCAAAAAATTCAAGGGTCCTATCATCATAGATGAAGCCTATGGAGAATTTTCAGACTATTCGGTAGTAAATCTAGTAAAAAACAACGACAATCTGATTGTTATCAGAACATTCTCAAAGGCATTTGGATTAGCGGGTTTGAGATTAGGTTATTTTGTTGCAAACAAAAAATTTGCTGATATCTTTTCACGAGTAATCCAGTATCCATATCCACTCAACTCGTTTGCAATTGAGGTGGGAATTTTAGCACTGCAGAAATCAAAACAGACGTCATCAATTTTTTCCTTGATTAAAAAAGAAAGAGAGCGCATGATTAAAAATCTAAGAAGTTACGATATTTTTGATGTATTTGACTCCAAAGCAAATTATATACTATTTGATGCCAAAGGCTCTGACAGTCGTGTCTATAATGCTCTAGCAGAACAGGGAATCTCAATACGAAAGTTAGGAAAACTTGGAAAACACAAGGGTTGTCTTAGGGTCACAATTGGAACCAAAGAAATGAATTCAAAATTTTTACTTGCGATACGTGATCTAGTAGGATGAAAACTGATGAGTTTGATTCCATCATATTTGATTGTGATGGGGTTTTGATTGATGTAACCAAGTCGTATGATACAACAATAAACAGAACTATTTCCTATGTGTTAAAAGAAATAGCAGATATTACTGTAGATACGCCACTAACGAACGAATTGCTTTTAAAATTCAAATCAACTGGTGGATTCAACGATGAAATAGATATTACATATGCTGGAATTTTATGTTTTATTGCCGCTAAGAAACTAAACAAGGATCCCACTGAATTGATTCTTGATGTAATTAATAATGCAGATGATAGCGGAATAACGTACATAGAAAATTTTCTGAACAAAATTGACGCAGATATTTCCGATGCAAAGAAGAGATTAGCTTACCCAAGCACCGACAAAAATGATTTGATCCACTCAACATTTGATCAGTTATTTTTTGGTCCAGAGTTATACAATACAATTTTTCAGAAAGAATCCAAGTTCGCAGAAAAGGGATTTATAGAAAATGACCAGGTTATTGTAAACTCTGAGTTGATTCAAGCATTGAAGAAAAAATTTAATGATAAAATTGCGATTGTTACGGGAAGGGGATTTAATGCTATTAATTCATCTCTAAAAGAAATCTTGAATCAGTTCAATGTGGAAAATTCTGTTTTTCTTGAGGACGAGTCACGAGATCTTGCCAAACCAAACCCTCAGTCATTAATTAGAGCCATGAAAGGCCTTAATTCAAAAAATTGTTTGTATGTGGGTGATTCCATGGAGGATATGATTTTGGCACAAAAAGCCTCAGAATTGGGTTTCCAGGCAACCTTCTGTGGAATTTATGGCTCGGGTAAACTTCCTGAGGCTAGAAAGAAGATGTTCATGGATCAAGACGTATCAATGATTCTCGAATCAATTAATTTTCTTCCGAAGATATTAAATCTGGTTTAAGTGATAAAAGATATTCTGGTGATATGATGGCAATAAGAAAAGCGAAAATAAAAAGGGAAACAAAAGAAACGAATGTATCTGTCAGTTTGAACATTGATGGATCTGGTAAAACCTCAATTAATACTGGAATTAGTTTTCTAGATCACCTCATAACATCTTTTGGCAAGCACGCAATGATAGATTTGTCAGTAAGTGCAAAATCAAAAGATAAGATAGAACACCACTTGATTGAAGACACAGCTATAGCAATTGGATCAACAATTGATAAGGCCCTTGGAAACAGAAAAGGAATAAGAAGATTTAGTGACGCTTCTGTACCCATGGATGAATCACTTGCACAAACATCACTTGACTTGGTCAAACGACCTTATAGCAAGGTAACGCTACTCATAAAACGAAGCAAGATTGAAGGAATATCAAAAGAAGACATTGAACACTTTTTCCAATCACTCACTCAGAATCTGAATAGCTGTATTCACGTAACTGTTCAATATGGAGATAATGATCACCACAAGATAGAGGCTGCAATCAAATCATTAGCAATTGCCTTTAGAAATGCATCATCAAATGATAAGCGACAGAAGGGTATTCCAAGCACTAAAGGTGCGATGTAGTATTGAAAGTTGCAATATTTGATTACGGCGCCGGAAATATTTTTAGCTTAAAAAACTCGCTGGAAAAAAATGGTGCCGAAGTAGATGTCATTACAGGCTTTGACAACTTGCAAAAATACTCAGGTTTACTACTGCCGGGTGTAGGAAACTTCGATCCCGCGATTAGAAGCATTCGTGATTATTCTGCAATTGATTTCAATGAATATGTTAGTCAAGATATGCCGGTTCTTGGAATATGTCTTGGGATGGAGATGTTTTTTGAAAAAAGTGAGGAAGGAAAAGAAAAAGGTCTGAATATAATTGATGGTGAAGTAGTTCTCTTACCAACTTCAATGAAAATTCCGCACATGGGTTGGAATAATCTAGAAATTAAACAGTCAAGCAAATTTTTAGAAGGAGTTGATGATGGTTCATGGGTTTACTTTGTACACTCATACAGAGTAAAACCAAAAGATTCTGAACTTATTGTTGCAGAAACAGATTACGGGATCAAGGTACCAGCAATAGTTGAAACAAAAAATTTCATCGGAACACAATTCCATCCTGAAAAATCAGGCGAGGTTGGTTCATTGATGCTAAAGAACTTTCTAAGAGAATGTCAAAAATGAAAATTATTCCAGCAATTGATGTTATGGAAGGAAAAGTTGTAAGGCTCTATAGGGGGGATCCCGGCAAAAAAACCGTTTACAGTGACAATCCGCTAGAAATTGCAAGTAAATGGCAATCTGCAGGAGCTGACATGCTTCACTTGGTAGATCTTGATGCAACGCTTGGATTAGGTTCAAACTTTGAATTAATACAGAAAATGGCAAAATCAGTAAGCATTCCTGTACAAATTGCAGGTGGATTACGAAACGAAAACATCATACAAAACGCCTTGGACTTTTCAGAACGAGTTGTAATAGGAACATTGGCATTCAAGGACAAAGTAATTCTAGATAAACTTCGAACAACATATGGAAACAAAAGAATAGTCATATCAGTTGATCACAAAGATGGTTTGATAGTTGTAAATGGATGGCAAGAATCAACAAAGCTAGGATTAATTGATGCAGTAAAGGAGTTTGTAACAATGGGCTTTTCAGAATTTTTATCAACGGATGTAACCAGAGATGGAACATTAGAAGGTCCTGATCTCAGATTAATACAGCAGATTAACAAAACTGAAGGCACAAATGTAATCGTTAGTGGAGGAATCTCCAACATTAGTGATGTTGCTAGGGTCAAAGAAACTGATTCATTCGGTGTTATACTAGGAAAAGCACTTTACGAAAATAAAATTTCAATCGAGGAGGCAAAAAAAATAGCATGACTTTAACTAAAAGAGTAATACCATGCCTTGATGTTGCAAAGGGCAGAGTAGTAAAGGGATTAAATTTTAAATCAATCAAGGATGCTGGTGATCCTGTTTTACTAGCTAAGAAATATAGCGATGAGGGAGCTGACGAACTTGTATTTCTTGACATCACAGCATCTGAAGAAAAAAGAGAAATAATCAAGTCACTAGTTTCAAAAGTTGCTCAAGTGATTAACATTCCATTCACAGTTGGTGGTGGTGTTAAAACGCTCCAGCATGCTAGAGACATACTGCTTAGTGGTGCAGATAAGGTTGCAATAAATACTGGCGCCGTAAAAAACCCGCAGATAATTTCTGAGTTGATGGAACTTTTTGGTAGACAGTGCATTGTTGTTGCAATTGATGTAAAAAGAAACTACAATATTAAAAATCAAAAAAATATATTTTCAATAAATGATAAAAAATTCTGGTTTGAAGTTTTTATTTACGGCGGAAAGAAAGAAACTGGTTTAGATGCAATTGAATGGGCAAAAAAAGTTGAGTCATTGGGAGCAGGGGAGATACTTCTTACTAGCATTGATATGGATGGGACCAAGGATGGATATGATATAGAACTAACAAAAAAAATTGTGAATTCAGTTTCTATACCTGTCGTTGCGTCAGGTGGATGTGGAAAACCCGATGACATGATTGATGTCTTTCAAAAAACTAATGTTGAGGCAGCTCTGGCAGCTTCAATATTTCATTATGAAACACACTCGGTTAATCGTGTAAAAAAAATCATCAAGGAAAATGGAATCCCAGTGAGGTATAGTAAAGATTAACAAACATACAGTTTATGATGAATTATGGAACAAGACATCAGCAATATTGATTTTTCAAAGGGAGACGGTATAGTTCCCGTCATAGTTCAAGATGCAAATACAAAAGAAATCCTAACATTAGCATATGCAAACAAAGAATCACTTGGACTTGCTGTAAAAACAGGCAATTCCTGGTTCTGGAGTAGATCTCGTAACAAACTTTGGATGAAAGGTGAAGAGTCAGGAAACACGCAGAAAATCAAGAAGATTCTTGTTGATTGTGACTCTGACTCCTTGATCTATTTGGTGGAACCTCAAGGCCCTGCATGCCATACTGGCGAGCGAACTTGCTTTCACAACTCAATGAAAAGTTAAGTATTACTTAATCTCATATTAGGATTTTTTATCAATACTATCATATTTGATCCAATATGAGCAAGACCCATCTCCGATGTAGAGAGTGTAAAAAGGAATACGAACCCATATTCAAGTATATTTGTGATGAATGTTTTGGTCCTCTGGATGTACATTACGATTATCCAACGCTGACAAAAGACAGTTTTACAAATCGTGAACAAACATACTGGCGGTACTTTGAACTTCTTCCAATAATTGACAAATCAAACATAGTTAGCATCAATGCTGGAATGACACCACTTGTAAAAGCAGAAAAACTTGGTGAGAAGATAGGACTAAATAATTTATACATAAAAAATGATTCAGTTAACCCAACGTTTTCATTCAAAGACAGGCCAGCTGGTATAGCAGTATCAAAGGCTAAGGAATTTGGATTAACATCTGTTGGCTGTGCATCTACTGGAAACCTTGCATCAGCTACTGCAGCTCATGCAGCAAAAGCAAATTTGCCATGCTATATTTTTGCACCAAGTGACATAGAACACGCAAAGATTGCACAGTCACTGTCATATGGAGCAGAATACATTTCTGTTGATGGAACTTATGATGATGCAAATAGAATAGCTGCACAGGTAGGTGATAGCAAGGGTATTGGTATTGTAAACATTAACATGCGTTCTTACTACGTTGAAGGTTCAAAAACGCTTGCATATGAAGTTGCAGAACAACTTGATTGGAATGTACCTGACCAACTAGTTGTACCAACTGGCAGTGGTGCAATGTTAAATGCAATATGTAAGGGCTTTGAAGAGCTAGAAACAGTTTCATTGGTTAACGGTACATCAAGTATGCACATGAATTGTGCACAACCGCATGGATGTGCACCAATAGTTGATGCATTTAAAAATAACAGCAGCGATGTAATCCCTGTGGAAAATCCTGATACCGTTGCAAAAAGTTTAGCAATAGGAGATCCAGGTGATGGTCGTTATGTGTTAAAAAGATTAAAACAATTTAATGGAATTGCAGAAGAATCAAACAACAAAGAAATACTTGATGCAATTTTATTGCTTGCAAGAACAGAGGGAATATTTACAGAACCAGCTGGTGGCGTATCAGTTGCAGTTCTAAAGAAAATGGTTGAAGATGGAAAGATTGACAAGAATGAAACTACAGTTTGCTATGTTACTGGAAACGGATTAAAGGCAACTGAATCCATCATGGAAGTTTTATCAAAGCCACAGGTAATGCAGCCTGATATAGCAAAAATTTCGGCGGTTGTGAAGTAAATTGGCTAGTATCACATTCACAATCCCTTCGGTACTAAACGCTGGTAGCGGAGAGAAAAAAACTGAGATTGACGTAAGTACACTTAGTGATGCATTTGCAAAAATTTCTGAAACAATGGGTGATGATTTTAAGCGCCGAGTTTTGAACGAGGATGGAACTCCAAGATCTTTGATTAACATTTACATCAATGGAAAAAATGCAAAGTTTTCTGCGGGACTTGACACTCAACTCAGTGATGGTGATGATGTGTACATACTACCGGCAGTGGCAGGGGGGTCTGACCTCTCCGAAAAAGAACTTGATAGATACTCAAGACAAGTAATGTTAGAAGAAATTGGCTATCAAGGACAATTAAAATTAAAACAATCAAAAGTTTGTGTTGTTGGTGTTGGTGGTTTGGGTAATCCAATTGTAACAAGACTTGCGGCAATGGGTGTTGGTAAACTTCGTATCGTTGATAGAGATGTAATAGAACTTTCAAATTTGCACAGACAAACAATGTTTAACGAAGATGATGTTGGTCAAGTTAAGGTAGAGACGGCTGCAAAAAAATTGCGCAAACTTAATCCAGACATTGTTGTAGAAGAGTTACCTATCTCAATAAATGATTACACTGCACTTGATGTTGTTGATGGTTGTGACGTTGTAGTTGATGCACTTGATAGTGTTGATGCACGTTATGCACTTAACAAAGCTTGCATTGAAAAAAAAATTCCATTTGTAACTGGCGCAGCTGTTGGTGTAACTGGACAGTCATTTACAATTTTACCAAAGGAGTCAGCTTGCTATCACTGTTTGTTTCCTTCACTTGATGAAGACTCTATGCCAACTTGCAGTATTGAGGGTGTCCACCCCTCTATCCTTTCCATTGTCGGTGGTATAGAAGTTTCTGAAGCTGTAAAAATAATTACTGGCAAAGAACCAAGTCTTAAGAATAAAGTTTTACATGTTGACTTGGAAAATTTAATTTTTAATTTTACAAAAGTTTCTAGAGTTGAAGAGTGCTCTGTTTGTGGTTCCGGTAAGCAACAAGAAAAAATAAAGGAAGAGTTAATCCTTGAAGAACTTTGTGGGCGCAACAAAGGAAAGCGAACATTTTCCATCACACCAACTTATCCTGTTGAGTTGGATGTGGATGCAATAACTTTCACTGCCAAGGAAAGAGGCTTCATTGTTGAAAACTTGGGTGATCTCGGTCTTTCTATGAGAACCAATGACCTTTCCATCAGCTTCATGAAAAGGGGCTCTGCTGTATTGGTAGGAGCAAAGGATGAGGATGAGGCTACAGCACTTTATAATGACATTCTAGGCACAAAACCAGTGATCTCATAGTATCAAAAACCTTAAATATAATGATCCTTTTTTTGTAAAAATTACAATAATTGATCTAAAAATCATATTATTTTAGATCGATTCTTCCAATATACATATATCAACATGTAAAAATGAACCTTTTGTCCATTAGTATTATATACTAAAATTTCGAATAAATTTCAATAACATGAAAAACAACATAGGACGAAAATTAACTAGTCTAACATTAATGACGATAATGTTCGCAGGTGGGATGACCGCTGCAGTACCTAGCATAATGCCAGGTATCTTTGCAGAAGGCGCATCCTCACCCGGCGGACTGGTTTCAGTAAGTTCTTCAACTCTTCAGGGAGCTTCAATCATGGAGGTTGTTATTGACGACGCAGCAATTAGTGCATTGGATACCGCAATAGGTCTTCCAACTGTCACATTTGTTGGTGGTGCAACATCAACTCTAAACCCTTATCAAGCAACAGACGGTAAATGGTATGCATACATCGTAGATGATGCAGCATCCTCAACTGCTGATGCTCTAAGTGGATTGAACTTCGGAATTGACTGTACAGGTGCTTCAACACTATTAACATTGAAAGATGGTTCTGGTAAATCACTAAATATCTCGGGCAGTGCTCTTGACTTTTGGTGGTTAGGTGGTGAGCATGGTTGTAACAACCCTGACGGACCAGCAGCAGAGGGTAACGTACTCTCCAATGTAGGTAACATCAGCGCTAACCCAAACAATGAAGTACTCAATGACGCACCAACTCCAAACAGAAATTCTAATGCAAACAATGGACAGATTTATGCTGTTGTGAACTCCACCAGTGGTACTGAAAATGGTCTATGGCCATTTATTCAACAAGTTACCATGGGATCTGACAACACTGTCTCCTACGGAGGAGAAACAGTTGCTTTCAGTTACGGTAGTCAGAACGGTGATATTGACGTATCATTTGATCCAGATACCTATGCAAACGGCGCAGACATCAATCTCGTTATCAATGATATTGGTCTAAACATCGACCCCACAATAAGTGATATTTGGGTATTCGGTGCATTGACCACCACTGGTAGTGAAACAACAAAGCGTTCATTTGCAAACGGTACAACTGCATCTGATATTTCAGGTAGTCTTTCTACAATTGGATTCGGTGCAGCTGACTTTCTGTCAGCAAGTGGTAATACAGGTTCATTCTGTACAACCATTGCTACAGTCGAAGAATCCGGTGACGCTACTGGTGTCTTCTCGACACCTAACGTAAACGGTGCATCCGACTGTGATACTTCAGCAACTGCTACAAACCATCATACAGCAACATATGCTTATGGTGGCGCCTCTGCTAACATTCACATCAAATATCACGGTGGTTCCATATCAATGGACGCCGGTGATGAATGGATGCCAGCAGAAGCAGCAACAGTCACAATTACCGACCCTGATGCAAATAGAACTAACGGATACGATGAAGCTTTAAGCATGGAAACACTAAACTCAGCAACAACTGTTCCTTACATAAAGATGGGATCTCCACTCTACTTAGGTCAGACTGGAACTCCAACCTTTACTGTAGAGGAAGATGAGAACACAGTATGTGCAGATTCCGCAGCATCATCTTCAGGTGACCTCGGTATTTACGAGCTCACAATGACTGCTTGTGGTGAAGCACACACATCTCTGCAAATAACAGTACATCATGACGTCACATTGGCAACAATTACCAACAAGACTGGTACAATTGTATTGAATTACGATGTATCATCCTTCTTTGATAAAGTAAATGGTTCTTCCATGACGATATCACTGGGTAACTTTAACACTGACACAACCAACACACCTGGCAGTGACTTGATAATGAATGTCACATCGGGAGCATCTGATTCAGTAGGATCTGGAGTAGGTACTGTCACATTGCCATGTTGTGAAGGCGCAGCAGGTAATAATGCCATAGAGGCTGATTCAAACAGTGACGGTGAAGGAGTTAACGTAAAATTCCTAATCTCACATCCTTCAACAACTCTG
>Ga0207990_1001683_pt1 | contig 10943 bp, 11 predicted proteins | sample ETNtaG_8_FD_185780 | JGI IMG/M metagenome (GOLD analysis project Ga0207990, IMG submission 185780) | Marine microbial and viral communities from oxygen minimum zone, Eastern Pacific Ocean - ETNP201406SV75 (SPAdes) (version 2) | ecosystem: Environmental > Aquatic > Marine > Oceanic ...
AAAAAAAAAGAACGGAAATTCAAAAAAATAATTATAAAGATTTTGTATATAGCCATAAATTTATAACAGATAAAATTGATAATCTAAGACAATATATTATTGATCAAAATCAGCCTGAAAAATCAAAGCTAAATAAAAATTTAAAACTAAAAATTTTACATATAACTAATTTTAACGAGCGTTATGATGGTAGATTGCATTATAATACAGGCCGTAGAATAAATAATGGTTTAATTAAATTAGGGCACAATGTACTAAGTTTAAGCGATAGAGATTTAATTAACAGATCAAAAAATTTTACTGATATTTATGGAACTATAACTCTTAATAAAAAAATAATTAATATATTTAAAATTTTTAGACCAAATTTAATAATGCTTGGGCATGCCGATGGTGTTTCTAAAGCAACATTATTAGCAATAAAGAAATTAAATAAAAATGTTAAATTTACTCAATGGTTTCTTGATCCTGTTACAAAATATGGTCCTGATTATATAAAAAACAAAAATAGAATTCTTCATAAGTCAAAAATAATTGACACTACATTTGTAACAACGCATCCCAATGCAATTAATTTTAAAATTAAAAACTCATATTTTTTACCTAACCCATGTGATGAATCATTGGAAGTGCTAAAAAATTATAATCAGAAATGTAATAAAGACGTTTTTTTTAGTATGAGTCATGGAGTTCATCGTGGAACTCTTAAAAAAGGTAAAATTGATAATAGAGAATTATTTATAAATAAATTAATTAGAAATTGTGAAGATATTAATTTTGATATTTATGGAATGAACAATGTACAACCAGTTTGGGGTTCGAAATTTATTAAAACAATAGCTAATTCAAAAATGGGTTTAAACTTAAGCAGAGGTAAACCTGTAAAATATTATAGTAGTGACAGAATAGTACAATTAATTGGAAATGGACTTTTAACTTTTATTGATAAAAAAACTAAGCTTAACGATTTAATATCAACAAAAGAAGCAGTTTTTTATAATAATATGGATGATTTAATTAAGAAAATTAAAATTTTTAAAAAAAATGACAAAAGTAGAATAAGAATCGCAAGAGCTGGTAGAAATATGTATCATAAATATTTTAATTCCACATTAGTTGCTAATTATATTATTGATAGAACACTTGGTATTAAATCAAAATATTATTGGGAAAAATAATTTTCTGATAAATGAAGAAAAATATATGAAATATTTTAATTCAACTCTAGTAGCAGAATATATTATTAATAAGACATTTAACAAAAAAATTGATAATAAAAAATTTATCTGGACGAATAAATAATCTGTGAACAAGATAATAATACTTAAAAATGACAGAACTGGTGATTTATTTACATCAATACCAACAATTAACTTAATTTTTAATAAACATAAAGAAGATGAAATAGAATTATTTTTATCAAAAGCTAATCACAAGTTTTCTTTCTTATTTAAACCAAAAAAAATAAAAATTTTTAATTTAAATTTAAATCTTTTAGATAAAATAAGTATTATTTTATATTTTTTATTAAATAAAATTGACTCTGTATATATACTTACACCTAAAAATTTTTACTTTTATATTCCATTAATATTTTTTTTTAAAAAAATTAAGTTTTATGGATTATGTATAGATGCAGAAAACAAAAGACCTTTTAATTTTTTAAGAAATTTTCTTTTCAAAAAGGTTGTTATTGATAGATTGAATATTAAAAAGAGAAAATCAACTTATGAAATTCAACAAAAATTAATAGAAAAAAATCAAAATATATTAAATTTAATAAATAGAGACGTTGAATCGGATTTAAAAATAAAAATTCCTGAAAATACAATATTTTTTCACTATAAGCACAAAATGTTTGCTGATTTACTTAATTGGGATTTTAATAAAGTCGAAAAATTTATTGAATATTTATCATCTAAAAAGGGAAATATAATATTTTCTTCGGAAATAAATAACAAAGATTCTGATGATTTTTTTTCAAAAAAATTCAACACACATGATTTCATTCTAAATCAATCTTATAAAATTAATTCAAAAAATATTTTATTTTTAAAAAATATAGATGGCTTAGATCTATACACAGCTGTTAAAAAAAGTTCAGAAATTATTGCACCTGAAGGAATAATTACACATATAGGTTATAGTCTAAAAAAAAAGATTTTATCACTGATGCATTTTAAATTAAAAAATAGACAGGATTTTATAAATCAAGTTATATCTTGTAAAGAATGGTTTCCTCCAAATAATTTTGATTTTATGGTATTAAAAAAAGATTTTGAAACTTCATTAAGAAAACTTAGTAAAAGAATTTAAAATGTTGATTTATTTTTTAGAAAAATCAATTCCTTTTGATACAAATGATCTAAATAATAATTTAATCGGTGGAACAGAAAAGACACTCATCAATATATCGAATGAACTTGCTAAAAGATCTAATTTAGAAATAAAAGTTTTTAACGAAACTAATCAAACTGTTAAAATTAATAATGTAGAATGGTCTAATCTAAGAAATTATTCTAATTATAAATTTCCAGATGTTTTAATTTCATTTTCTGATATGAACTTATTCAAAAATTTTAAATGTAAAAAAAAATTTTTGTGGTCTCATAGTGTTCAAAATTTAGAAAAATTTATTAGAAAAAAACAGTTAATCCCTTATTTATTACATAGACCTATAATTATATTAGAAGGAGATTATCATTATAAAAATAGATCTTTTTTGACATCTTTATTTGGAAAAAAAATACTTAAGTTGGCTCCAGATTATGAATTTATTTATGAAAAAATTGATATAAATCATATCCCTGATAAAAACTGTATATTTACAACCAAATCAGATCGTAATTTAGATATTCTTCTTGAGGCCTGGAGCAAAATATACTTATTAAATAAGGACGCAAAATTAATAGTAAATCCTCCTTATAAAATTTCTAGTGAATTACCCAATCAAAATGTCAAACTTAGAAATAAAGGGGAAAAACAAGATTTAATTAAAGATTTAAATAATTCAAAACTTATGCTTATACCGGGTCATAAGGGCGAGGTTTTTTGTCTAGCGGCAGAGGAGGCTAGAGAGCTCTGTATACCTATAGTTACAATGGGTTACGGATCATTATATGAAAGAGTTGAACATAATAAAACTGGATATATTGCAAAAAATATAAATGAATTTGTCCACTATACTCATAAATTGCTGAATGATGAAGATCTTTATCTAAAATTTAGGAAGAATCTTTTTAATTTACGTAATTCAAGAAACTATACTAATGTTGCAGATGATTTATTAAAAATAATTAATAACTAAAAATTTATAATTTTTTTTAACTTATATTTTATAAACTCAATTTTTTGTATTTTCCGTCTGTTTAACAATCCTTTAGATTTATGTTCAGTTTGATTCAATGCATCGATATCTTTATTTATATTTTGTTTATAAGATAAATATTCTCCAGTTTTACCTCTAAAATCTTGAATTATATTTTTTGTATATGAGTTTTTTTCACAATATAAATATATAGCAAACCATAAATCATCGTCTAAAAACATATTTTTATTATCTTTGACATACTTTTCATAAAATTCTTCTATTTTATCTAGAAGTTTGACATTAATTATAAAACCATCTGAACATTGCCCATTTCTAATATTAAATATTTTATTTAGATAATATGAATAATTAACTCTTTCTTTTTTGAAATTATCAATAAATATTTCAAATGTTTTGTTATGATATATATGATCATCATCAATCAATATAACACAATCAAAATTATTCTTTATTTTACTTATTGATCCCATTAACTTGGTTGCTGGACCATAGTCATCACATCTTGAGATCTCAATATTATATTTTTTTAAATTTGAAAGTTGTTTTTCACTAAATTCATATGTTGGAAATCTTCTAAATTTATATGGAAGGTTTAAGAGTATTTTATCTGCTTTTAATGTTTGATTATTTATAGAATTTAAAGTCTCTTCAATATTATTTATTCTTGATGGTAAACTGGTTAGAGAAACACAAAATTTAATCATATTTTAATTTTATTTAGAGCATTGTTTTTAAATAAATTTGCTTCTTGTATATATCTTCTTACCATTTGAGTTGTTTTATGACCTGTCATAGCCATTATATTTCTTTCTTTGGCACCAGATTCTGCGGCTGATGTAGCAAACCCAGATCTTAAACTGTGTCCTCCATATTTATTTGCATCTAATCCTGCTAAAGATGCATATTTTTTTATAATTAATGCTACACTTTTGTCTGAAATATCAAATATTTTTCCTGATTTAATTTTACAATTATCAATCCATTGCTTTAAAGCAAGAACTGGACAAAAAGTTTTATTATCAAAGTAGGGGATGGCTTTAATCATTCCTTCTCCCGATTGATCTGTTTTTGATCTTTTAATGAAAATTTTTACTCCTTCACTTACAAATTCAATATCATCATAATCAATATTTACTAACTCAGATCTTCTAAAACCTCCTGAAAATCCAACTAGTATAATTGCTTTATCTCTAATTTTATTTCTAATATGCTTTAACCCTTCTAATTCTGGTAATTCGCAATTGCTTAAATATTCATCTATATTTGGACCATCTAAAAATATTTTCATAATATCACAGGAAGTTTTCTAAATAATAACACATAGTTTGAATTTATTTAAATCTTAATTTTATTTACGCATTGAGTAGTTTTGTGGCCTGTCATGGTCATAATATTACCCTCTTCTACACTCAATTCAGCAGTTGAAGCTGCAAATCCAGATCTTAAACTGTGTCCTCCATATTTATTTGCATCTAATCCTGCTAAAGAAACGTATTTTTTTATAATTAAAAGGAAAAATAATAAATTTTACTTATTAAATTAAAGATATGTAAGCTATTATCCATCGATATATTTCAAAAGAATAAAATTTTATATTGAACATCACAATATTAATTTTGATAAAATTTTTTTATTTATTGACGTTTCTGATGTACAAGATGAAGGTGTGTTTTATAGAGAAGATAAAGATGGCAATATTATAAGAGCGCGGTTAAGTGATAGTGAAAATTATAAAAGAAACAAAAAATTTATTATAATAAATTATAAAAACAATTTCATTTTATGTGATGTACATTGGAATAATAATGGTCAGAAACACATTGAAAAAAAAATATTAAAAGAATTAAATGAAAAAATTAAAAACATTACCAATTATAAATTTTAATTTTATTAACTACTAAATGATAAAAAAAAATATTTATAAAAAAATTATTAAAGAATTGCTCAAAGGTTTAAGAAGAATATATTGGTATAATTATACAAATATAAAATATTTTTTTTTAAGTTCAAAATTTTTACTCCTAAATAATGATGTATCCACAAATAAAATATCATTAATCTTGCCAACAAGAGAAAGGTCACAGAAGTTTGAAAGAATGCTTAAAAGTTTAATGGAAACTTGCTCAGATTTTAGCAGAATAGAAATATTAATTCTATTAGACTCAGACGATAAAGAGACGAATGATTACAATCGTATTGTTAACGAGAATAAGAATAATTTAGATATTAATATTTTTATCTTAGACTTAAAAACCCATGCTAAAAGAAATAATTATTTGGCAAAAAAATGCTCTGGTGATTTAATATTTCCGATTAATGATGATATGATTTTTGTTTCAGATATGTGGGATCATTTTCTAGATATTGAGTTTTCAAAAATAGATTCCAAAAAACCTTTTTGTGTTTGGATAGATGCGGGTAATAGATATCGTTACTTTCATTGTGATTTTCCGATTGTAAATAGAAAATGGTATGAGAAACTTAATTATATTGGTAGTGAGCATTTTAATTTTTGGTATCTAGACCGTTGGATCTGTGAACTAAGCATGAAAAGCAATACTTTTCTTTTGTCTAATAAAGTTGTAGTTAAACAGTTTTCGGCACATTCATTAGAAAATGAAGTAGACAATACACATTTAATTAATATTCAGAGTGGTAATCAGAGTAAAGATGATGTTATCTGGCATAATACTTACAATGAAAGAATAATTGAATCTAAAAAATTGTTATGAATATTGGCTTTTTAGGATTAGGAAAACTAGGTCTCCCGGTAAGTTTAGCTGTTGAATCTAAGGGCCATAACGTTTTTGGCTATGATATATCAAAGAAAACTATTGATGATATTAAGAATAGAAAAATAAGATATAGAGAAAAGTGGGTGGATAAGTATTTACCTAAAACAAATATTGAGATATTAGAAATTAACGAGTTAGTAAAAAAATCTGAAATTATTTTTGTTCCAATTCAAACTCCACATGATCCTTTGTATGAAGGTGTTACAAAAATACCAAAAAAAAGAATAGACTTTGATTATTCATTTTTAAAATCGGGCATAAAAGATTTATCAAAAGCAATTGAAAAAAACAAAGAAGATAAAATTGTTATTATTATATCTACAGTATTGCCGGGAACTATTAGAAATCAAATAAAACCGTTAGTAGGACCTCATACTAAACTTTGTTACAATCCTTTCTTTATAGCAATGGGATCAACTATTACTGATTTTTTATACCCTGAGTTTATTTTATTTGGTGAGGATGATAGTAAAGCAGCAAAAAAAGCTGAAGAGTTTTATAAAACAATTTGTGACTCTCCATTTTATAAAACCACTATAGAAAATGCTGAACTTATAAAAGTATCCTATAACACCCTGATTTCTACTAAAATTTCCTTTGTAAACACTATAATGGAAGCATGTCATCACTTACCAAACACAAATATTGATGATGTTACGAATGCATTAAAAATGGCCAATAGAAGATTAATTTCTGGTGCTTATTTATCAGGTGGAATGGGTGATGGAGGAGGGTGTCATCCTAGAGATAATATTGCTTTAAGTCATCTTTCACAAAAACTAAATCTCTCATTTGATTGGTTTGAAAATATTATGATGCAACGTGAAAAACAATCTGAATGGTTGGCTGATTTGATAATTAATAATTCTAAAGATAGGCAAATAAATATACTTGGCAAAACTTTTAAACCAGAAACAAATTTAGTTTTAGGAAGTCCTTCATTGCTACTTGAAAATATTTTAATTAACAAAGGTACGAAAGTTTTTTCTTGGGATCCATATATTGATGACTCTTTTAATAATATAAAATCAAAATATAATTGGGATAACAATACAATAAAACATACTTTTTTTATTGGTACAAAACATTCAGATTTTGTAAAATTTAAATTTCCTAAAAATTCAATAATTATTGATCCATTTAGATATATTTATAATATAAAAGATTCTCAAATCATTAGAATTGGTGATAATATAAATAAAAACTAGATTTTAATTTTATTTAAAGCGTTGTTTTTAAATAAGTTGGCTTCTTGAATGTATCTTCTAACCATTTGTGTAGTTTTGTGACCAGTCATTGTCATTATATGTCTTTCCTCTGCACCAGACTCTGCTGCTGATGTAGCAAAGCCAGATCTTAAACTGTGACCTCCATATCTATTTGGATCTAATCCAGAAAGTGATGCATATTTCTTAATTATAAGGGCTACGCTTTTATCTGAGATGTCAAATACTTTTCCTGATTTAACGTTTGAATAAGCAATCAAATTTTTTAAATTAGTTACAGGACAAAATAATTTATTATTAAAGTAGGGTATTGCTTTAATCATTCCTTCACCTGATTGATCTGTTTTTGATCTCTTAATAAAAATTTTTACCCCCTCATTTACAAATTCTAAATCTTCGTATTCAATATTAACTAATTCTGATCTTCTAAAACCACCAGAAAAACCTATTAGTATAAGAGCCTTGTCTCTAATTTTTTTAATTTCTGTTTGATTTGTTTGATCTATAACATTAATTATTAATTTTAAATCATTGATTAATAATGGTTTTTTTGCTTTTTGATTACTACCTTTGATCCTCTTTATACCGTGCAAATTTTCCATAATTAATGGATGTTTGATATCTAAATAATGTCCTTTCAACTTATGAATCACGCTTATTGAGGCTATTCTTCTTTTTAAAGTGCTAAATTTTGAGGTGGCCGATAAGTGAGTTAGGTATAATGAGAGTATTTTAGGCTCAGTTGGCATAAAACTTAACCTATTCTTAGAGCAAAATGCTGAAAAATCTTTAAAATCTGACTGATAAGCTCTTAGAGTGTTGGCTGACTTAGAATTCTGTAAATTTTTTAAAGTTTCCAATTGAAGACTTTTGATATCAGTTATTAACTCATTCATAATATTTTCCGATAACCATTAATTATCGGAAGTAATATAATAGATGCTATTTAAAGTCAATACATTAAATTAATTTAAATGATTAATGATTCTAAAAAACATTTAAATTTAACAAACGAAGCATATATTCAACATTTTAAGTTCGCTACTTGCGTTGGAATATCCATGATATATGGAGGAGTACAGGCATTAATACATGCTATATATCCTGGTATATTAACAAACGCTGCAAGCACGAAAATTAAAAAATTATATAGTTTGGTTTCAGTTAAATCGGGCAATGATGAAGGGAACTAAATTTCAGGTAAAAGTGTGGAAATACCTTAAAACTATATCAAAAGGTAAGGTAAAAACCTATAAACAGGTAGCTATAGGCATTAATAGACCTAAATCAGCCCGTGCAGTAGCTAATGCTTGTGCTAAGAACCCATATGCCCCTAAAGTACCTTGTCATAGGGTCATTAGATCTGATGGTACCCTGGGTGGTTTTTCTAGCCCTGGAGGGACAAAAACTAAGAAAAAACTCCTAAAAAAGGAAGGTTTTTCGCTCTAAAAGTTAGTAATACCAACGTTTTCTGCTTTTTAGGGTCCTATTCTCTTGATTATTTTAATGTTCGCCCTTCAGTTGTGCTATGTATGAGTATATCGGTAAATTAACCCCTTCTATGGTCGTTTAAAGGGTATATTCGTTTTGTGCAAGCCTCTAGAATCTTGTTATATCAACACTTTTTTTATGTCTTAAAAACACTATATTTTACCTACGTTTATCGATTTAATATTCTTTCAATATGTAATTATGCTTGTTTTTATTTCTTATTCTTCATAGATTAAATTTACCGCTATTTTATTGCCTTTTTGCATATCTATTTATCTCTTAATTTCTATTTTTTTTATCTTTCTATAAGATAATACTTAATAAAATACTTTAAGTTATTAAATTTATTTAATAATTACAATGATTTAAATAGTTATATTAAAGTAATACATTAATATAGTTTAATTAGTAGAAACAATACGTTCCCTTCTAGAAATATAAATTCCAGAACAAACGATTATGAACAAGCCTAGGAAAGTCCAATTATCAGGAAAGTTAGTAAAGAAATAATAGCCAATTATTATGTTTGTAATGATTTCAAAATAGCTAAAAGGAGCTAATTTGGAGGCGTCTGCGTATTTTAATGAAAGTATTAAGAACAAGTGTCCTATTATAGCGAAAATACCTATAGAACCCATTAAATACCATTGATTAAGAGATGGTTGAATCCAAACAAATGGCATTGCAAAAGAAATAATTACAGCTCCTGTTAAACCAGTTAACAAAAGAGTTAACAGAGGGTTGTCAGAAGTGCTTAATTTGCGAGTAATAAGCAAATAAAACCCATACATTACTCCAGTTCCTAAAGCTGCAAAACTAGCTAAATTTAATTCAACAAAACCTGGTCTAATAACAACTAAGGATCCTATGAACCCAATAATAACAGCAGTCCATCTTCTGACACCTACCCTTTCTCCTAAAATGACTGGAGATAATGCAGTAACAATCAATGGTGCAATAAAGGCTAAAGTTAAAGCCTTAGCTAAAGAAATGACTGAAATAGAATAAAAAAAACAAATATTAGCACATAATAAAATAACTCCTCTAATAATTTGAAGCTTTGGTTTTTCAGACCAAGTTAGCTGTTTATTAAAAAACAAAAACATTATTGGAAGTGTAAAAGCTACAGTAAAAAAATATCTAGCCCATGTTATTTGAAGTACGGGCATGTCAGCACTTAAGTACTTAGCTATTCCATCCATGAATGGGAGAAATACCCAGGCCAATAAATTTAAAATAATAGCTTTCACTTAATTTTATATAAAATATTTAAGAGATATAAATACAACAATTGGCAATGTAAAAAATGATAAAAAAGTAGACAATGCAACAGTTTCTGCAATGTTATTATATACACTTTTGGTTGAATACATTTTTGCAATTAAATATGTTAGTACAGCTGATGGCATTGATGCTTGAATAAACATCACGCCCGCTTCTACACCTGAAAGATTAAAAAAATGAACAAAATAAAATCCAATTAATGGTCCAATGATTAATCTAACAAAGGAATAAATTAAAGCTTCTTTAAAATTAAAAACTTTTATTTTGGATAGAGCTATACCTACGGACATTAGAACTAAAAAAATTGTAGAATATCCTATTAAAAAAGTAGCATTTTCTAAAAATATAGGAGCAGGAATTTTAAAATAAACAAAAATTAATGAAAAAAGCAAAGCATACACAGGAACACATTTGATTAGAGGTTCTATAGAAAATTTTTTACTCGATAATAAAATATTTAAACTAAAATGAAGAACTAGAATGACAGATGTAATTGATGTTGCAATTGCAAGACCAGAATTTCCATAAGCAAACAAACAAATCGGTATTCCCATATTTCCAGTATTTGGAAGAATTAAAGGTGGTAGTAATCGTACAGCGTCCCTGTTTAAAAATTTAAGAACAATAATTCCAATTATAGAAAATATTCCAACATAAATAATTATATAATATGAAAATTTTAGAAAAACTTGAAAATCTAAATTAGAAACAGTAAGTGAATAAAATATTATACATGGAAGGCCAAAAGTTCCAGAAAAAGTAGTTATAAATTTTGTATCAAATTTAGGGTCTTTTTTTCCGTACCAATAACCTATT
>Ga0207990_1001685_pt1 | contig 10941 bp, 8 predicted proteins | sample ETNtaG_8_FD_185780 | JGI IMG/M metagenome (GOLD analysis project Ga0207990, IMG submission 185780) | Marine microbial and viral communities from oxygen minimum zone, Eastern Pacific Ocean - ETNP201406SV75 (SPAdes) (version 2) | ecosystem: Environmental > Aquatic > Marine > Oceanic ...
GCCACAGAAAATATACCGCCTTATCAAGGCAAGGGTGAAAAGGTGTGGTAAGAGCACACCGGTTTTTTGGTAACAAAAAACGCATGGAAAACCCCACCGAGAGCAAGACCAAGTAGAAATGACATTGTTTCTTCGGAAACTAAAAACAATCTTTGGTTAGTCATAAGGGTTGGTCGCTCGAGCTGAGAGGTGACTTTTAGCCTAGAGAAATGACTTGTTTAAATGACAGAACCCGGCTTACAGTTTATCTGGCAAAAGTTAGTCAAAAGTTTAATAATATAAATTTAAAAATTAATGAATTGATTCAATTTCGGATCAAAAATGTTCTTTTTTTTCAATTATTTAGAAAATTATAAGAAAAAATCTAATTAAAATCCTTTTATGGGATATAAAAATATTCCCAAATTTTCCTTAAAATACCATAAAAATACGTATTGACGTATAAGTTGAATTCCCATATGCTCCCATATATTCCCAAATAAGGGTTATATGGAGATGATAAATAAAAAAAGGTTTTTTAATTTTAAAAGTAAATTAGGAGAATATGTTTTTATCAACTTACGAGAACAAGCTAGACAAAAAAGGAAGGGTTTCGGTGCCAGCTAGTTATCGATCTTATCTATCAAGCTTAGGTTATAATGGAATAGTTTGCTATCCATCTTTTAATTATAATGCAATAGAAGCATGTGCGCAAAATAGAATTGAAAAATTATCAGATACAATAGATGCATTGAATCCATTCGAGGAGAAAAGAGATATATTTGCCACTTCAGTATTAGCAGAAAGTGTAAATTTACAATTTGATCCAGAGGGAAGGGTTTCAATTAGCTCAAAGCTTTTAAAGCATGCAAAAATAAAATCCTCAGTTTTATTTGTTGGTCAAGGAAAAACTTTTCAAATTTGGGAGCCAAATCTTTATGAAAAATTTAGAATTCAAGCAAAGAAAAAAGCAAGTTTGAATAGGTCAAGTTTAAAATGGGAAAAACAATTTAATCAGGAGGGAAAATGACAATTAATTTAAAACTACCAGAGTTAAGAGAATTAAATCCTAGAATAATTGTTTTAGGAGTTGGAGGCGCAGGAGGAAATGCAATCAATGGAATGATTGACGCTGGATTACAAGGTGTAGAATTTATAGCGGTCAATACTGATGCTCAAGATTTAAAATCAAGCAAAGCTCATGCAAAAATTCAATTAGGAATGAACTTAACAAAAGGCTTAGGGGCGGGAGCCAAATTAGATATTGGTCAAGCGGCAGCCGATGAATCTCTTAATGAAATTATAAATCATGTTCAAGGTGCCAATATGGTTTTTATTACAGCAGGAATGGGTGGTGGAACCGGAACAGGAGCAGCGCATGTAATTGCTAGAGCCGCAAAAGAATTAAATATTTTAACAGTTGGAGTTGTTACTTTACCATTCTTATATGAAGGACCTTTAAGAACAAGAAGAGCTAATCTAGGGCTAGAAGAATTAAAAAAACATGTGGACACAAATATAGTAATACCAAATCAGAACCTATTTAAAATTGCAAATGAACAAACTACTTTTGAAGAGTCATTTGAATTATCAAATGATGTTTTATTACATGGAGTTCAAAGTATTACGGACTTGATGGTTCGACCAGGTCTAATTAATTTAGATTTTGCAGATGTTGAAACTGTAATGAGCAGAATGGGCAAAGCGATGATGGGCACAGGAGAAGCCGAAGGAGAAAAAAGAGCAGAACAAGCAGCTGATCTCGCAATCAATAATCCATTAATAGATGATTATTCATTAAAGGGAGCAAAAGGACTTTTAATTAATATTACAGGAGGTAAAGATCTTAAATTGTTCGAAGTCGATGAAGCGGTTAATAAAGTGAGAGCTGAAGTAGATCCTGAGTGTGAATTGATTATAGGAGCAATAACGGATCCCGCACTTGATGGCAAATTAAGAGTTTCTATAGTTGCAACAGCTTTAGATGGACAAACCCCTGAAACTAAATCAGTAATAAATATGGTTCACAGAATTCAAAATAGAAATCTTGGTTATTCCGATTTTTCTAGCAATCATAATTCTTCAGTGCAAATGACAACATCAGCTACAAATAACACTCAAGGTGCAAATGCATTAAAATTAGAGCCAGAAACATATACACACGAACAAACAATAACTGAAAATTTAAATCCAGAAATAGAAAAAGATAGTTCTTTGGAAAATATTTCAATTGAAAATCTTGGATATATGGAAAATGCCGAACAAATGCAAAAAGATGAAGAGCTGAGTCTTGTTGAAAATAATGTAGCTAATGAACCTGAAGATAGAATGCCAGCACTGTTTTCTGAGGATGAAAATTTAGATACATTTAAAGATGAAAATAAATCTTTAAATCAAGATTTTTCAGATACACTTATTGATGACGATCAAAATGAAGAGGAAGATTTAGAAATTCCAGCCTTTCTAAGGAAACAAAAAAATTAATGAATGAAAAAAAAAATATAAACAATGAATGCCACCATGTCATCGGGAAATTTAGAACACTTTCCGGTGATGCTAGACAAAATCTTAAGCATTATAACCCCTCAACATGGTGGCACATTTATTGATTGTACCTTTGGCGCCGGTGGATATACAAAGGCAATCCTTAATTTCCCAAATACAAAAGTAATAGCGCTGGATAGAGATCGGTCGGTAAATTTACACGCCCATTTCTTAACTCAAAAATATAATAAAAGACTCAAATTCTATAATAATAAGTTTAGTCAAATAGATAAAATTTCTGAGGGAAATAAATCAATTAACGCAATTATATTAGATCTTGGTTTTTCAATGTTTCAAATGAAAAATTTATCTAGAGGTTTTTCTTTTAACTCCAAAGGACCATTAGATATGAGAATGGGATTTAATGATTTTGGAGCTAACAAAGTAATTAATAAATTAGATCAAAAAGAAATTGAACTTATTCTTAAATATTTTGGTGATGAAAAATATAATAAAAGAATTGCATTTCAAATAATTAATCTAAGAAAAAAAAAAGAAATTGACACTCAAGACTTAGTTGAAATTATCAATAAAGTTAAGAAAAAAAAACCCTATGGTCGCATTAATGAAGCTACAAAATCATTTCAAGCTTTAAGAATTTTTGTAAACAACGAAATAAGTGAATTAATTTTTGGACTTATTAATGCAACTAAAAAATTAAAAATAGGAAGTATGTTGGTAGTAGTTACGTTTCATTCTTTAGAAGATAAAATAGTTAAATATTATTTTAAAACCTATTCTGAAAAAAACAAAAATCCTTCAAGATATATTCCTGAATCCGTAAAAGAAGACAAAAGATTATTTCATTGTCCTCAAAAAAAACCTCTCATAGCTTCAAAAAAAGAAATATTTCTTAATCCACCATCACGATCAGCTAAACTAAGATATGTAATTAGAAATAGTAATAAATTTATTTTTCCTAAAGATTTGATTAATAAATTTCAAAGCTATCTTGATATAGAAAGTATTGGTTTAAAATTATGAAAAGTATTATTTTATTCATTATATTTATTTGTTGTTTAATTTTTACTTCATTTATCAAAAATAATACAAGATTCGTAGAAAAGAAAATTGCTATATTAAATCAAGATATTAAAATTCTTGAAAAAGAATTAATCGAAACAAAATTAGAATATGAATATATAACAACACCTGAATATTTAAGCGTTCTATCTTCAAATTATCTCTTCAAAAATTTGGTAAATTATAAAAAAGAAAACATAAAAAATTTTAATTTACATAAATTAAAGAATAAAAAATATATATCAAAATTGAATAGTACGAACAGTAACTAATATTATCATGAAAAAAAAAAATGAATTATTATCAGGACAAAAAAATTTTTATTTTCAAGACTATGACTATTCAGAAAATATTAAAAAACCAATTATCTCAGGTATTGATGTATCTTTTAATCGAGTTTCTTTTGTGTTTTTCGTATTTGTAATTATTGCGTTAATTTATAGTCTTAAAATTGTTTATTTAGCATCTATAGATAATGAAAATTATTTTGTTAATAATTCCTACACAAAATCAATAAAAACTAGACAGGATATAGTAGACAGAAACGGTAATATTTTAGCAAAAACAGTGACTTTTTATGATGCCGCTATAAGACCTGAATTAATTTTAGATAAAAAAAAGCTTTTAATCAATTTAAAGATGATTTTTCCCTCATTAGATATCAGGGACATTAGAAAAAAAATGAATGATGAAAAATATTTTTATATTAAGCGAAAAATAAAAAATATTGAAAAAAATAAATTATGGTTATTGGGCGATAAATCAATTAGCTTAGATCCAAGACCAGGAAGAATCTATCCTCACAAAGCATTATTTAGTCATGTTATTGGTCAAACAGATGATAAAAATTTAGGAATTTCTGGCATTGAGAAAAAATTTAATGATTATTTAAAAAGTTCTAATAATCCATTATCTCTCACACTTGATTCTAATTTACAATTTTTAATTAGAGAAGAATTATTAAAAGCAAATGAAATCTTTAACTCTATTGGAAGTGCGGCTTTATTAATGAACGCAGAGAATGGTGAAGTATTGTCGCTAGTTTCTTTGCCTGACTTTGATTTAAATACAAGAAGTAAAATAGATGATCCAATTTATTTAAATAAAATTACCAAAGGCGTCTATGAACTTGGTTCGGTTTTTAAGACATTTACAATTGCCGCAGGGTTAGAAACAGAAAAAATAAAACCAAATACGATTTTTACAAACCTTCCTAAAAAAATTATTTGTGGAGGAAAATTAATAAGTGAATACAACAATAAAATTCCCAAAAATTTAAGTGCAGAGCAAATTCTGATTAGATCTTCAAATATTGGTGCAATCAAAATAGCCCAAATGGTTGGTTCTGAAAAATTAAAAAATTTTTATAAAACACTCGAGTTATTTGATAGAATTAATTTTGAATTAGAAGAAGTGGGAACGCCATTACCAATTAAGTGGGAGAATTGTACTTTAGAAACCGCTTCTTATGGCCATGGGATTACAACTACACCATTGCAATTGGGAAAAGCCTATGCCATCTTAGTTAATGGAGGGTATAAAGTAAATCCAACATTAATAAATAATAAATTTATAAATGAAAAAAAAGAGCAAATAATTTCTAAAAAAACAAGTAATTATATTAAAAATATTTTAAGGCAAGTTGTATCTAAAGAAGAAGGAACAGCAAATTTTGCAGAAATACCCGGATATGATGTTGCGGGGAAAACAGGAACAGCAGAAAAATATAATTCAGAAAAACAAATAAATACTTTTGTTTCTTTTTTTCCATCTAATGATCCTAAGTATATACTTGTAGTTTTATTAGATGAGCCACAGGCAGCTACAGAGTATGTGTATACATTTAAATTTCAAAACAATTACAAGGGATCGGGATATGAATATAATACTGCAGGGTGGAATTCTGTAGTAGTTGCAGGCAAAATTATAGAAAAAATTGGACCTATTTTAGCCATAAATAATTTACAAGCTTCGATAAATTTTTAAATGTATTTAAATCAAATTTTAAAATCAGCAGGAAAGAAGTATCCAAAAATTAAATTTAAAGGAATTTGTTTTGATACAAGAAAAATTAAGAAGCATGATATTTTTTTTGCAATTAAAGGAAATAAAACTTCTGGAAAAAAATATATAAAAAAAGCTATAGCAAAGGGTGCTGCATCAATTATTACAGATGAAAAAATAAATAAATCTAATCTAAGTGTTCCATTAATTTACGTAAAAAATTCAAGATTATGTTTATCTGAGGCTTGTTCAAATTTTTATAAAAAGTCACCTAAAAACATCGTTGCGGTTACAGGCACAAATGGGAAAACGTCCGTTGCCAGTTTTTTTAATCAAATACTGAATTTAAATAAAATTCCATCAGCTTCCATAGGTACCTTAGGGATTGTTTCAAATAAAATAAAAAAAAAAACTTTATTAACCTCCATGGATCCAATATTTTTACACAAGCATTTAAGTCTTCTAGAAAAATATAAGATTAACCATGTCATTATAGAAGCATCAAGTCATGGATTAGATCAAAATCGTTTAGATAACATAAAATTTATTACAGGCATATTTACAAATTTAAGCCATGACCATCTTGATTACCATCACAATATGAACAGTTATCTTAATTCAAAAATGTATTTATTTAAAAAAATTCTACCCAGAAATTCTCATGTAATTACGGATATTAACAATATTGAATATAAGAAATTAAAAAGGATTTCTTTATCAAAAAAATTAAAATTAAAAACAATTGGTTCAAAAAATTCCCATATCAAAATTTTAGATCATTATTATTTAGAAAAAGGGCAATTGGTAAAAATATCTTATAATTCAAAAATATACGAATTTAAAATTCCTCTTATAGGTTATTTGCAATTTAAAAATTTATTAATGTCAATTTTAGCTGCAATTTCAGTTGGTGTTAAAATAGATAATATTATTAATGTTACCAAAAAATTAAAACCTGTTGATGGTCGTTTAGAACACATTGGATCCCAAAAAAATAATTCCAAAATTATTTTAGATTATGCTCATACACCTCATGCTCTAGAACAAGCATTAAAAACTATTAAAAAACATTTTAATAGAAAAATATTAATTGTATTTGGTTGTGGAGGTGAAAGGGATGTAAAAAAAAGATCATTAATGGGCAAGATCGCAAAAAAATATTGCAGAAAAATTTTTGTAACAGATGATAATCCTAGAATAGAAAATCCAGCCAATATTAGAAAAGCTATAATAGGTAATAATAAAAAATTATTTATGGAAATACCAAGTAGAAAAAAAGCTATAGAAACAGCAGTTAAAGAATTAGAACAGAATGAGATTTTAATTGTAGCAGGAAAAGGTCATGAAAAATTTCAAGATTTCGGTAAATATCAAATTAAATTTTCAGATAAAGATATCATTAAAAAAAGTATTAAAAAAAATAAAAAATTATTTAAGAATTATAATTGGAAATTTAATATTTTAAAAAATTCTCTTAAAATTAAAAATTTAAAAAAATTTCCTTTTAAGGAACTATCGATTGATTCTCAAAAAATAAAAAAAAATAGTTTATTTGTTGCAATAAAAGGAAAAAATAAAGATGGACATGATTATGTAAAAAATGCTTTAAAAAAAGGTGCTGTAAAAGCTATTGTGAGTAGAAAATTAAAATTTATTAATCAAAATAAGCAGATAAAAGTTTCAAATACACATAATATTCTTAAAAGCATTGGTTATAATACAAGAAATTTTTCCAATTCTAAAGTTATTGGCATAACAGGGACCGCTGGCAAAACTACCTTAAAAAATCTCTTAAATTTTGTATTATTAAAATATGGAAAAACTCATAGTTCACCTAAATCTTTTAATAATCAATATGGAGTGCCAATAAGTGTTTCAAACTTAAGCAAAGACACTGAATTTGGAATATTTGAAATTGGGATGAGTAAAAAGGGTGAAATAAATGAGCTTTCAAAAATTGTTAGGCCCAATATAGGTGTAATAACAAATATTTCATATGCACACAAAGAAAATTTTCATAGTCTAAAAGATATAGCCAAAGCAAAGGCTGAAATTTTAAATAATATTTCTGAAGATGGTTATATAATTTTAAATAAAGATGATAATTTTTTTAAGTATTTATACAATAAAGCGAAACTAAAAAAATTAAAAATTTTATCTTTTAGTCTTAAAAAAAAAACAAATATTTATTTAAAAAAAATTATTAAAACCAATAATCTTTATAAATTAATAATTAATATACAAAATAAAGATTATTTATTTTACACTAAATATAATTTCAAAAATTTTATTCAAAATGTTTTAGCAACATTATCAATTTTGTCATCAATGAATTTAGATTTAAATATAATTAAAAAATCTATTGTAAAATTTTATATACCACAAGGAAGAGGAGATATTTCTAAAATTTCTATATATGGAAAAAGCATTAAACTAATTGATGAAAGTTATAATGCTAATCCACTATCAATGAAGTCTGCAATCAATAATTTTAGCAGATATAAAAAAGAAGGGAGTAAAAAAATACTAATATTAGGAGATATGCTTGAATTAGGAAATGATTCAAAAAAATTTCATAGATTATTGTCAAATGAAATTAATAAAACAGATATAAGTAAAGTATATGTTTATGGAAATGATATTAAAGAAACCTACAAGAATTTAAAAATTCAAAAAAAAGGTGAAATTATAGAGAGATTAGATTATATGAAAAGAATTTTTAAAAAGGATATTAATAACAATGATGTAGTAATGATAAAAGGATCTAATGCAACAGGCTTATTCAAAATTAGTCAAAATTTAAAAAAAGGAAGAATTAATGCTATATAGTTTGTTTTCTAATCTAGTAGATCAATTTTCTTTTTTAAATGTATTTAAATATTTAACTTTTAGAACTGGTTTATCAATGATTACCTCAATGATAATAGTTTTTTTCATTGGAAGTCCAATAATAAACTTTTTTTCTACTCAAAAAATTATGGGTCCCATTCGGCAAGATGGTCCAGATGAACATCTAATTAAAAAGATAGGAACGCCTACCATGGGTGGTATTATGATTTTGATAGGAATAATCATTGGAACATTGCTTTGGGCAGACTTAAAGAATCATTATATATGGTTTTTAATTTTTGTTGTATCTAGTTTTGGCATATTGGGTGCGATTGATGATTATCTTAAGATTAAAAAAAGAAATTCTATTGGTCTTTCTTCTAAATTAAAATTTTTATTACAAATTATATTAGCAATAATTGCTATAAATTATTTAAATAATGTAATTGATCATTCACATTTAAAAAATTTATATTTCCCATTTTTCAAAAATCTAGTTTTAAATTTAGGTTTGTTTTTTTTTCCATTTTGCATTTTTATAATTGTAGGATCTTCTAATGCAGTTAATTTGACAGATGGTCTGGATGGGTTAGCTACAGTTCCAGTAATTTTGGTTGCTACTTGTTTTGCTTTTATTAGTTATGTTGTTGGAAACATTGTTTTTTCAAATTATTTACAAATTCCATATATAGAAAATGTTGGAGAAGCAGCTATTTTTTGTGGATCAATTATGGGTTCTTGTTTGGGATTTCTCTGGTATAATGCACCTCCTGCTAAAATTTTCATGGGAGATACAGGTTCTTTATCTTTAGGCAGTTCTTTAGGAGCTGTAAGCATTATTTCCAAACACGAAATAGTTTTAGCCATTGTTGGTGGGCTATTTGTACTTGAAACAGCTTCTGTAGTTATTCAAGTTATATCATTCAAACTAACAGGAAAAAGAATTTTTAAAATGGCGCCCATCCATCATCATTTTGAAAAAAAAGGATGGCCAGAATCTACAGTTGTAATTAGATTTTGGATTATTTCTATAATTTTAGCATTAATTGGATTGGCAACTCTTAAATTAAGGTAATGAATTTATCAAGTAGGAATTTCTATAATAAAAAAATATTTATTTATGGTCTTGCAAGAACAGGAATTTCAACTCTAAATTTTTTAAAAAATAAAGGAAATAAATTAATTTGTTGGGATGACAAACTTAAAACTAGAAAAAAAATTAGTAAAAATTTTTTACTAAAATCAACTAAACAACTAAATAAGCATTTATTTGATTTTATTGTTATTAGTCCAGGAATAAATAAAAATAATTGTTCGATTAAAAATTTTTTAAGCAAAAATGAAAATAAAATAATAACTGATTTAGATATTTTTTATTCATTTAATTATTTTAATAAAATTATATCTATTACAGGAACTAATGGTAAATCGACTACCTGTAAACTTTTATATGAAATATTTAGAGCAGGTGGTTATAAAGCACAATTGGGAGGTAATATTGGAAGACCACTTTTAGATCTTAAAAAATTGAAAAAAGAAAGTATTTTTATTCTTGAATTATCATCGTACCAACTAGATTACACAAAATACTTCAGATCAAATCATGCTGCTATATTAAATATTTCTTTTGATCATTTAGAAAGGCATAAAAATATTCAAAATTATATAAATGCGAAAGCAAAAATATTTAAATTTCAAAAAGAAACAGATATTGCTTATTTAAGTAAAAAAAACAAATATTTTTCTAAAATTAAAAAAAATTTTAAATCTAAGATCAAAATTATAAAGTTAAAAAATATATACAAACTTAAAAAAAAAATTACTAATGACTATTTGTTGACCTTAACCAATCTCGAAAATCTTGCTTTTGTATTAAACATAACAAAAAAATTTAAGTTGAACAAAAAAATAATTTTTAGAGTAATAAATAAATTTAAAGGTTTACCACATAGACAAGAAAAAATATATTCAGGAAAAAAAATAATATGTATTAATGATTCCAAAGCAACGAGTTTTGATGCCTCAAGACAAGCATTAAATAGTTATAAAAATATTTTTTGGATTCTTGGAGGTATTAATAAAAAAAAAGATAAAATTCAACTTGAAAAATTAAAGAAAAATATAGTTCAAGCATATATAGTTGGAAAAAATAAAAATTTTTTTATTCATCAATTTAATAACAAAATTAATTATAAAAAATGTATAGATTTGCCAAATGCATTTCCCAAAGTAATTAAGGATATAAAAATATTTAAAAAAAAATATTCAACTTATAAAATTCCCACATTATTATTTAGTCCAGCAGCAGCTTCATTTGATGCTTATAAAGATTTTGAAGAACGCGGAAATCATTTTAAAAAATTATTTAATAAAAATAAAAGTAAACTTATTTATGTTTAATTTTAATAGAGAAAATCAAAGTGATTTTGCAAATTGGTTTAGAAATATTGATAAAACGTTGTCAATAATAATTTTAATTTTATTTTTCTTAGGTTTATTTTTTTCATTTTCTTCTACATCTTTAATAGTTGCTGATAAATTTAATACTCAAAGTTATTATTT
>Ga0207990_1001689_pt1 | contig 10923 bp, 11 predicted proteins | sample ETNtaG_8_FD_185780 | JGI IMG/M metagenome (GOLD analysis project Ga0207990, IMG submission 185780) | Marine microbial and viral communities from oxygen minimum zone, Eastern Pacific Ocean - ETNP201406SV75 (SPAdes) (version 2) | ecosystem: Environmental > Aquatic > Marine > Oceanic ...
AATAGTAGATAAAATAAAAGAGATTCCCAAAAAGTCTACGATATATATTTATGCCCCTGTCGTTAGAGGTCGTAAAGGCGAATACAAAAAAGATTTTTTAAATTATAAAAAAAGAGGATTTAGAAAAATTAAAATAGATGGAAAGTTATTTGAAATAGACGAAGTTCCAGAATTAAACAAAAAAATTAAACATGATATATCTGTATTAGTTGACAGAATTGTTATTAATTCTGATCTTGGTAATAGACTTGCTGAAAGTGTAGAAACATCTGTAAATTTGGCAAATGGATTAATAAATGTTGAGTATGAAAATGAAACTCTTCCAAAAAATTTTAGAAAAGTTGAAAAATTAATTTTTTCTACAAAATTTGCATGTCCTGAGAGTGGTTTTACTATTGAAGAAATTGAACCAAGACTATTTTCATTTAATAGTCCATATGGTGCTTGTGAAGAATGCGAAGGTATAGGAGTTAAGCTAAATGTTGATCCTAATTTAGTTGTTCCTAATGAAAAAAAAACTATAGCTGATGGAGCTATTGAACCATGGTCAAAGTCATCAACTTTATATTATGCTCAAACTTTAGCTTCACTTGCTAAACATTATAAATTTTCTCTTAATGAGAGATGGAGTAAATTGACCAAAAAAATAAAGGATATTATTTTATTTGGATCTGATGAAGATGAGATAAAATTTTCATATGACGATGGTTATGAAAAATATTCGCATAAAAAAACATTCGAAGGTGTAATAAATAATTTAGAGAGAAGGTATCTTGAAACTGATAGTGATTGGAAAAGAGAAGAAATTGCTCAATATCAATCAGACACAAAATGTGAAAAATGCAATGGTCATAGATTAAAAGATGAGGCTTTATGTGTCAAAATTAACAATTTACACATAAGTGAAGTAACTGAAAAATCAATTTTAGATGCAAAAGATTGGTTTAAAGCTTTAGAAAACAATCTTGATAAAAAACAACTTAAGATAGCTGAGCATATTTTAAAAGAGATTAACGAAAGATTAGATTTTTTATTAAATGTCGGTTTGGACTATTTAACTTTATCTAGGGAATCTGGAACGTTATCTGGGGGTGAAGGTCAAAGAATAAGGTTAGCCTCTCAGATAGGCTCTGGTCTTACTGGAGTTTTATATGTGTTGGACGAACCTTCTATAGGGTTGCATCAAAAAGATAATATTAAATTAATTAACGCTTTAAAAAGGCTAAGAGATTTAGGTAACACTGTAATTGTTGTAGAGCATGATACAGAGACAATGGAAAATGCAGATTATATTATTGATATGGGTCCAGAAGCTGGAAATAATGGAGGTCAAGTTATCGTTCAAGGAGGTTACAATGATATTTTAAAATCTCAAGAAAGCATAACTGGTAAATACCTATCCTATAAAAAATTTATTTCTATACCCTCAAAAAGACGTTTAGCTAAAAATGGAAGATTTCTTGAAATCAATGGAGCAACCGGAAATAATTTAAAAAATGTTAATTTGAAAATCCCATTAGGAACTTTTACATGTGTAACTGGTGTATCCGGAAGTGGTAAATCAACATTAATATTACAAACTTTATATAACGCTTTAAATCTAACTTTAAATAATAACAAATCTAGAAAAATTCCAAAACCATTTAAAGGTTTTAAAGGAACCGAGCTAATTGATAAAGTTATAGACATTGATCAATCACCTATTGGGAGAACACCAAGGTCAAATCCTGCAACATACACTGGTGCATTTGGCCCAATCAGAGATTGGTTTACTGGATTACCTGAATCTAAGAGCAGAGGTTATAAACCAGGAAGATTTTCATTCAATGTTAAAGGAGGCCGTTGTGAGGCCTGTGAAGGTGATGGAGTTATAACTTACGAAATGCATTTTTTACCAGATGTTTATATAACTTGTGATGATTGTAAAGGAAGCAGATACAATAGGGAAACTCTAGAAATAAAGTTTAAAGAAAAAAGTATTGCAGACATCCTAAATATGACTGTTGATGAAGGATGTGATTTTTTTGAAAATATATCAAATATTAGATCTAAGTTACTCACACTTAAAAAAGTTGGACTTGGGTATATAAAAATTGGCCAGCAAGCAACAACTTTATCTGGGGGTGAGGCTCAAAGAATTAAGTTAGCGAAAGAATTATCTAAAAGATCTACGGGAAGAACAATGTATATTTTAGATGAACCCACTACAGGTTTGCATCAACATGATATTAAAAAACTTTTAGAAATTCTTCATACTTTTGTTGCTTTAGGGAACACCGTTATTGTTATTGAACACAATTTAGATGTTATTAAAACTGCCGATTATATTGTTGATATGGGTCCTGATGGTGGAGTTAAAGGCGGAAATATAATTAGCGAAGGTAAACCTGAAGAAATATGTAACAATAACGTAGGTTACACGGCAAAATTTTTAAAAATAATGTTACATAAAAAATTTAAGAAAACAGCATAAAATTATTAATTAATGGTATATAAATAATAGAATATGGGAAATTTATTATCATCATTAACTAAAACAATTCACGCTTCTGTAATATTAACTTTATTACTATTTTTAGGTTTATTTTTTGGTAATGGTGGTTTTGATTTTGATACTATTTTTTGGAGTTGGTTATTTAGATTTATTCATGTCACAGTTGCTATAATGTGGATTGGTTTGCTTTGGTATTTTAATTTTGTTCAAATTCCTAATATGCCAAAAATCCCAGATGATCAAAAACCTGCTATTGGGAAAGTTATAGCCCCTGCTGCTTTATTTTACTTTAGATGGGCTGCTCTGCTAACTATTGTTTCTGGTTTAATTCTTGCTACTCTTAACGGATATGTTCATGACGCTATGACACTTGGAATAACTAGTGGTGGTGGAAAAAATACAGCAATAGGCATAGGTATGTGGTTAGGTTTATATATGGCTTTTAATGTTTGGTTTATAATTTGGCCAAATCAAAAAAGAGCTCTAGGAATGGTAGAATGTGAACCTGAGGTAAAGGCAAAATCTGCAAGAACAGCTATGCTTTTTTCTAGAACAAATACCTTGCTATCATTACCAATGCTACTTTCAATGGTAGCAGCTCAAAACTTATATTAAACTTTATCTTTATCTTCTTTTAAAATAGTTTTTTGAGAAACATTTAATAAAATCAAAATTGGATTTGCAATATAAATTGATGAATAAGTTCCAAAAATAACACCTAAAATCATAGCTAAAGAAAAACCTTTAAGAATTTCACCGCCAAAAATAAAAATAGAAAATAAAGCAAGCAACGTTGTAATAGAAGTAATAATGGTTCTTGATAAAGTTTCATTTATAGAAATATTTGTCAGATCAAAAATTTTTATATCTGAAAATTTATTTAAATTTTCTCTTACTCTATCAAAAATAACAACAGTATCATTCATAGAATAACCGACTATAGTTAACACAGCAGCAACAATTGAAAGATTTATTTCAAGACTAAATAATGAAAAAACACCCAGTGTCAAAATTACATCGTGAAATAATGCTAGTATAGCACCTAAACTAAATTGCCATTCAAAACGTATCCAAATATACAATAACATTGCAGCTAAAGACAAGCAGATGGCTATAATTCCAGACCTTAATAACTCGGCACTTACTTTTGGTCCAACACTTTCAACTTTTCTAAAATTAAATCCCGCGCCGATTGATTTAGTTAAGTTTTCTTTAATTTCACTTATTAAATTTGAATTATTATTTTCTTTTTTTTCAAATTTAATTAAAAAATCATTATTTTTTCCAAACTCTTTAACACTTATATCTCCAAGATTCATATTTAGGAATGACTGCCTTAGCTGTGAAATTGTAATTTGTTTATCTGTAGCTCTTAACTCTATTAAAGTACCTCCTTTAAAGTCTACACCATAGTTAAGGCCTTTAAATAATAATAAAATAAATGAAAAAATTACTAATGAAATAGAAAAAATATTAAAAGTTTTAGAATATTTATTAAAATTTATCTGATTAATTTCCATTATATTAAACTTTCCTTATTTTTATTTTTAATAACGTATAAAGCAGTTAATAAACGTGCAATAAAGTACACAGAAAATAAAGTAGTAAAAATTCCAACCCCCAAAGTTATTGAAAATCCTTTAACTGGACCCGAGCCTAAAAAAAATAATATAATTGCTGAAATTAAAGTTGTAATATTAGCATCCATAACAGCTGTTTTTGAACGATTGTAACCACTATCAAAAGCTATAATATTGTTTTTTTCAACTTTAACTTCTTCTTTTATTCTTTCAAAAATTAAAACATTTGCATCAACTGCCATACCAACTGTTAAAATTATTCCTGCTATACCAGGTAATGTAAGAGTAGCTTCAAATAACGTTAAAATTCCAACTAATAAAAACAAATTAGCTATTAAGGCTACATTGGCAATCAAACCAAAAATTTTGTATTTGTATAACATAAAAAATATTACTAGAAAAAAACCAATGACCAGGGCTAATATTCCAGAATTAATTGAATCCTGACCTAAATCTGGACCTACTGTTCGCTCTTCAATAATATTTAATGGTGCTGGCAAAGCTCCCGATCTTAAAAGTAATGCTAAATCAGTTGCGGATTGAAAAGTAAAACCACCACTTATCTGTCCTGATCCACCAATAATAGCGTCTCTTACAACTGGTGCGCTTATAACTTTACCATCTAATACAATTGCAAGTCTCTTCCCTACTCCGGTAGTTGTTGCTTTACCAAATCTTTTTGAACCTACCCTATCTAAACTAAATGAAACAACAGTTTCATTTGTTTGATTGTCCATTCCTGGTTTAGCGTCAACTAAATTATCACCACTTAAAATAATTCTTTTGCTAACAATAACGTCATCTTGAGACCCATCTATAAAAGATAATTTTTCTGAACCAAAACTAGGTTCGTCATTTTGTACAACAAATCTAAAAGTTAAATTTGCAGTTTTACCAAGTAAAGATTTAATTCTCATTGGGTCATCTAGACCAGGAAGTTCTACAAGTATTCTATCACTACCTCTTTTTAGTATATTAGGCTCATTAGTTCCTACTTCATCAATACGTATTCTTACTACTTCTAAAGCTAGATCCAAAGATGATTGCTTAAGTAATACTAAACCATAGTCAGAGTACTGCAAGTTAACTGAATTGTTTTCAAAATTAAAAATAAATTCATGTGTTTTAAACTTTTGATAATAAGGATTTATGTCACTATTTTTATCTTCAATAATAGATTTAAATTTTTCAACAAATTCTTCACCTAATTCAAAAGAAATAATATTATTATTTTTAATTTTAAGGTTTCTAAATTTAATATCTTCTTTTTTAAAATATTTTCTTAGTGAAGATAGTTTATTTTGTAAATTTTGTGTTATTACAGGACTATTATCTATTTCTAAAAGTAAATAAGAGCCTCCTTGTAAATCTAAACCTAGATTAATTTTTTTTCCTATAATATTATCATCAAATTTTAAAAAATTAGAGGTTGTTAAATAAACAAAAAAAATAGTAAATATTACTATTGAAATAATTCTGATTTTAGAAAAGTATAACACTGAAAATTAAATGTTATTTTTTTGGTTCTTCAGCTTTTAAAAATCCTTGAACACCTGTTGATCTTATAATTTCAACTTTAGTATCTTCGCCGACTATAATTTCTGCCCTATCATTATCCATAACTCTTTCGACTGTACCTATAATCCCACCAGAAGTTATAATTTGATCTCCTCTCTTCAAATTTTCAGTCATTTGTTTGTGTTCTTTAGCCTTTTTTTGCTGGGGTCTGATTAGAAAGAAATAAAAAATAACAAAGATAAGTATTAAAGGTATAAACTGACCTATTCCTGATGATGACATTTCTCTCCTTAAGTTTTTCCTGTATTTATACCATCTGAATAATTAAGACAACTCTTTAATTACTGGTAATTTTATCAAGATTATTCATGTATGGCTTAAGAACATCGGGAACTTTAATTGATCCATCTTCCTCCTGATAGTTTTCTAGTATTGCTATTAAAGTTCTACCAACAGCAAGACCACTACCATTTAAAGTACCAAGAAAATTAGTTTCATTTTTTTTATTTTTAAATCTGGCTTTCATTCTTCTTGCTTGAAAAGAGCCGCATGAAGAACAACTAGAAATTTCTCTATATTTATTTTCAAAAGGCAACCAAACCTCTATATCGTAGGTTTTTTCTGCACTAAAACCCATATCGCCTGTTGAAAGAACAATTTTTTTATAAGGAAGTTTTAAAGAATCTAAAATTTTGGTTGCACATGTTGTCATTCTTTCTAATTCACTTAAACAATCGTTTGGATCTACAATACTAACAAGTTCAACTTTATAAAATTGATGTTGTCTAATCATTCCTTTTGTGTCTTTTCCATAACTACCTGCTTCTTTCCTAAAACACGGAGTTGAAGCAACCAAACGTAACGGTAAATCTTTATTGCTAAGTATTTGGTCTTTAACCATGTTGGTCAAAATAACTTCGGCTGTAGGAATTAAAAATTTTCTATCATTATCGTTATCCACCTTAATTTGAAATTGATCATTTTCAAATTTGGGTAGCTGACCTGTTCCAAACATTGTGGCGTCTGATGCCATTAAAGGTGGGGAAACTTCTTTATAACCATTAATATTTATATGTGTATCTAGCATAAAATTTGAAATAGCTCTTTCTAACTGAGCAAGTTTACCTGTAACAAAAACAAATCTTGAGCCTGTTGTTTTAGTAGCAAGATCAAAATCTAGCATTTGAAGTTTTTCACCAAGTTCATAATGTGATTTTGGTTTAAATTTATATTTTGATATTTCTCCACATTTAGATATTTCCTTATTTAAACTCTCATCTTTTCCAACCGGGACATCATTTAAAGCTATATTAGGTATTGAGCTTAAAATATCATCAAGCTCTTTTTTAACAGAACTTTGTAGCTTTATATATTTTGAAATTTGTTCTGAAATTTTTTTAGATTTTTCAAATAATGAAGAATCTTTATTTTTAGAGATATTTTTTTTTTCTTTTTCTAATGTCTCTTTATCCTGAATTAACTTTCTATTTTTTTCATCAAGAGATAGAATTTTTTTTAAATCAATATTTACAAATCTTTTACTTAATTCTTTCTTAAAAATATCAGGGTTTTGTCTTATATCTTTTATATTATGCATCTTTTTTAGATTTTTTTTCAATTAACCTTACTGAAAAAATTGATAATTCATATAAAATTAAAAGCGGTATTGCCAAACCTATTTGAGTAATAGGATCAGGCGGCGTTAATATAGCAGCTGCTGTAAAAATAATAACAACAACGTACTTTCTTCTTGTTTTTAAAAATTTAGAATCAACAACGCCAACTCTTGCAAGCAAGCTTAGTACTACTGGTAATTGAAAACTTAAACCGAAGGCAAATATCAACTTCATAACTAAAGATAGGTACTCATTTACTTTTGCCTCTAATTGGATTGGCAAACTTGTGGTAAGACCTGCACTTTCAAATGACAGGAAAAATTTTATGGCTAGAGGCATTATTAAATAATAAACTAATGCACCTCCTAAAAAAAATAATATTGGTGTGATAACTAGATATGGCATTATAGCTATTTTTTCATGATCATATAAACCAGGTGCTATAAATTTCCATATTTGAATTAAAATGAATGGGCTTGTTACAAAAAAAGATGCGAAGAAGGCAACCCTTAAATAAGTTAAAAAAGTTTCTTGTAAAGCTGTAAATATTAATCTTCTTTCTATTGAGTCATTTTTTACTGCTTGAGCATAGGGTTCAACAAGAAAACCATATAAATACTCAGCAAAAAAGTAGCAAAAAATAAAAAATACAAAAAGAAATATAAAAGAATGAATGAGTCTGGTTCTTAGTTCAGTAATATGACTTATAAAGCCACCTTCTTTATCATTTTTTGTCATTAGTTTTATTTTCAGTTTTTACTTCATTGGTATTAGTATCAATTTTTTCATTATCTAAATTTGATACTTCTTGTTGTACGGTGCTAATATATCTTTTAACAGTGCCTATCCATGATCCAATTTTTTTTAAAACAACTGGAAAGTCTTTTGGACCAACTACAATAATTGCTATAGCGGCTATGATTAATATTTCAAACCAGCCAATTTGTGGCATTTGAATTATTCTTTGTTGTTGGAATCTTGGTTGGTAGAATCTTGGTTGGTAGAATCCTGTTTATCTTCAGAAATATTTTTTTGATGTGTTTCGTCTGTAACGTCTTGTGTTTCATCTGTAACGTCTGTAGCCATTCCTTTTTTAAAACTTTTAATTCCTTTAGCTACATCTCCCATCAAACTTGAAATTTTACCTCGACCAAAAAGAAGAACTACAAGAATCACTACAACTGCAATTTGCCAAAATCCTATACTCATAAAATTGTTATACCTCGTTTCAGGATATATAAAAAGTACCTTTTTAGTCTTGATCCTCTGATTTTAAGGTTCCACTCAACATTTCATCAATGTTTGAATATATATTTTCTTTTTTATTTTCTTCTTTTTCTTTATAAAATTTTCCAGTACCAAATATAGAAGAATCTAAACCAGTGCTATCAATTAAGCCAGCAGATCCTAATTCGTCTACAGTTGGTAGGTCAGAAAGTTTTTGAAGGCTAAAATGGCTTAAAAAATCTTCTGTTGTTCCATATTGAATAGGTTTTCCAGGAACATCTTTTCTTCCCTGGGGTTTAACCCAGTTTAGCTCCATTAAAATCTCAAGAGTGTTTGTTCCAAATGCAACACCTCTAATTTCTTCTATCTCAGCCCTTGTCACAGGTTGGTGATAGACAATAATAGACAATGTTTCAATAGCTGCTTTTGATAGTTTTCTTTCTACAGATTTTTGTTGAGACATTAAATTTGAAAGATTTTGAGCTGTTCTAAATGACCATTTTTTTGAAATACAAACCAAATTTATTCCTCTGTTAGAATATGTCTCTTGAATTTTTTTTAAGGTATTTAATACATTTATTTTTTTTGATATTTTAGACTCAATTGTTTCAAGGTCTAAAGGTTCGGCAGCTGCAAAAACTATAGCTTCAACTTCTCTTTCACCTTCTGTTAAATTGGCAGGAAAGTTTAATATATTGTTTTTTTTAAGTTTATTCATTATTTTTCTTTAATATAAATATTATCATATAGTTTATATTGCTTTATAACTAAATGACCTTCCTTAACCAATTCTAAAGATCCTGCAAAAACTCCAGCTGTACCGGATCTTCTTAAATTTTTACCGAAAGAAAAGTTATCAGGAATTAAATCATTTATATTTTTCCAATCAATAAGTTTGCCAAAAAATTCTTTAATTCTTTTTATACCATCTTCGCTCGTTAAGAGTGGTAGCTTGGGAATATTCATTGTTAAAAACTCTTTTTGCATAACAATAGAAGAATAAGATTTTAATAATTCATATAAAGTTAAAGAATATTTTTCATTATATATAGATTTTATTTTACCTCTGACGCCTCTCATAAATACATCGCGACCTAATCTTTTTCTTTTTAACATTTGGTCTGATAGTAAACGAATTAATTCTAATTTTTTTAATTGTAATTTTAATTTTTTAGCAACCTCTAAAGCTTCAAATTCTTCTTCATCTGAATCGGGCAATAATAACTTAGATTTTAAATACGTCAGCCATGTTGCCATTAATAAATAATCTGAAGCTATTTCTAAATTTAAATCCTTAGATTTAGTTATAAACTCATGAAATTGATCAGCCAGTTTAGAAACAGAAATATTTTCTAAATTAACTTTTTGTGATTTAGCTAAATCTAATAAAACATCTAAAGATCCAGAGAAAGCATTTAAATTTACATTAAATTTATTTGAATCAATTTCAACCATTCAGAATATTAGCTTAAAAATTTATAAAATTGTGATGTTTTTTGAATTATGAAATTGTCTACAATAGGTGAATTTTCTGCAACAGTTCTCATTTCTGAATAATTAGCATTACAGTGAAGTATTAAATTGCAACCTGCAGATAATGCTTTATTAAGATTTTGCTTTATAGAATATTTTAATCCTTTCATTGAAATATCATCTGAAATAATAATATTTTTAAAACCTATTTTTTTTCTAATCAATTTTATTATTTTTGGTGAATGTGTTGCTGTATTTATTGGATCTATGTCCTTATAAATAGCATGAGCGGTCATTGCGAAAAAAGTTTTTTTATTTTTAAAGGGAGCAAAATCATTTTTATATAAATATTTCATTTTTTTTTTAACTACAGGAGTTAATTTATGACTATCTACTTTTGCTAAACCGTGACCAGGAATATGTTTTATAACTGTCCCGATTCCTTTTTTTTTAAATTCCTTGATGCAAAAATCGCCAATTTTAGATACATTCTTTGATAACGATGAATATGAACGATCACCAATAACATTGCTTGATTTTGATCTTCTAACATCAAGAACTGGAACTGTATTAATGTTTGCTCCTATTTCATTTAATAAATAAGAAATTTGATTTATATAAATTTTATAATAATTAAAAAATTTTTTTTTGTTTTTTTTATAAAGATTTCCATAAAATTCAGCTGTAAGAATAGAAGTTTCAATTAACTTATTTAATCTATTAACTCTGCCACCTTCTTGATCAATTAATATAGGATAATTTTTATCTTTAAATATAAACCTAATATCTTTAATTAATTTTTTTATTTGTTCAAATCCTTTAACATTTCTTGAGAATAGAATTACACCCCAAGGTTTATGTTTTTTTAAGAAAATTATCTCTTTTTTGGATAGAGATGTTGATTTAATGCCTACTATAAAAGCTTTTCTATTAATCATTATCAATTATTAATTCCCAAAATTTATACTTCTTTTTATCTTTAATAAAGGTGTTCTCAACATACTCAACAATGTTT
>Ga0207990_1001690_pt1 | contig 10922 bp, 8 predicted proteins | sample ETNtaG_8_FD_185780 | JGI IMG/M metagenome (GOLD analysis project Ga0207990, IMG submission 185780) | Marine microbial and viral communities from oxygen minimum zone, Eastern Pacific Ocean - ETNP201406SV75 (SPAdes) (version 2) | ecosystem: Environmental > Aquatic > Marine > Oceanic ...
CAGATCTTTGCCACCGTCAGTGGTCTCAAGGACATAGCCAGCTAGGTCTCTAGTACCTCTGGGCCTGCCGCTAGGATTGCCAGACTGGCCGGGCTTCCATGAGTTTAGGTTGTTATTAACGTTGTTTCCAGTGGCCATTGTATGACTACTCTACTGAATTTTGGCATCGATTATTTTCTATTGTTATCGGCCATTCTCTGGCATTCCTGATGGTCTGAATACACGCTTCAGTCAGTACTCTGGCAAATGGGTGGTCCCTATTACCTTTTGATGTTTAATGGCAAACACACTACCTAGTAGCTCTTCTTCGAACTCCCAAGGTGCCGGAAAAGGTTGCACCAATATCTGGCCACCCGACGATGAGTGGCGTAGCCGGTTGCTGGTCGAATAGAGCTTGAGCATCAAACCCGAAAATGACGGTAACCATGATCCAGATTTTCACCACCACCGCTTAAGTAAGCAACTTGATAACGGAGAGCCTTCCATTTGGGCCACACCGCGGCAGTCACTGTTCGTAGGCATGGCATCCGTTCGGCCCGGGAAACCTGGGATGAACGGCTCTTCCCGCCCAGTTTTCAGCGAATTAGGCTAGTCCCAACGCTAGAGTCTCGAATCGATCAAGGTACGAAGGAGGAGCGAATCGGTTTTACAAACGAATAGGAAACCATTAGAAGGAGGCGGGATATGCTTAAGATAGGGCATTACGTAGATCGCCCCGGAAAAGAACTTGGTAGCGCTCAGATTACCATTCCAGTGCCTGAAGACCTGGAAACGGTTCCAGGGATACCCCAGCGTCCGTCTGAAGTTGACTGGTATAGCAAAGAGTATCCACTAGAAAGCCACAACGTGGAGAATCGGGCTTACCGGCAGTGGGTGGACACCGTAACCGACATCCGGGGCCTCCGCATGGAACATGAGAAGCTCAACCGAGAGTCGGTGATAGCTGCGAGGGCTTCCGGAGACTTAGAGCCCACTGCCAGGCCGGTGGAAGGGATGGACGTTACGCTGCAAATCAAGAACAAGGCCCGGTCCCTGGGGTTTGGAGAAGTTGGGATCACCGAAATGAATATGAGGTATGTGTTCGCAGCCAAGAAAGACTGGGTGAAAGCCGAACTGCCCCACGCCGTTTGCGTGATAATGGAGCAGGACTATGAAGATACCCAATCCGCCCCCAGTGGCCCTGCCGAATCGGCAGCCTTGGACTGTTACCGCCGAGAAGGAGCGGCTGCGGTGGAATTGGCCGATTTCATTCGCGGCTTGGGCTACCGGGCGCAGATTCACAGCCCCAACGACGCTAGTTGTGCGGCCATACCCATGATGGTTGCCGCCGGACTGGGCCAGTTGGGCGCCAATGGGCAACTCCTTTCCCCTTATTTTGGCTCCCGAGCCAGGATAATGATGATTACGACCGATGCTGTCGTGGCCCATGACGAGCCCATTGATTACGGCATCCACGCCTGGTGTCAGATCTGCCAAGTCTGCGTTAACCGCTGTCCCGGGCGGGCGCTCATGAAAGACAAGGTATGGTGGCGTGGCGTGGAGAAAAACAAGCTTATCGCCAAGAGATGTCGCCCAGTCATGGGCCGTTATGCAGCTTGCGGTATCTGTCAGAAGGTATGCCCCATTCAGAAATACGGCATGAAAGCTGTGTTCGAGCACTATGCCGCAACAGAAGAGGTGTTGGGTAAGGGCACCGATGACCTCGAAGGATACACCATCCCCGGACAAGGGTATTTCGGCCCGGGTCAACTACCCCATTTCGACGCCGAATTCTTCGACATCCCTCAAGGCCGTTTGGAAGAATACGTCATGGAGAGGCTCAAGGAAAAAATAAAAAACGGGACCGACGAGGAGCCCGAACAACTGGCCCAGAGCTTCGGTCGCCAAATGGTGAGGGCAGTGGGACGTCCCGCCGACTTCATGGAGGAACTCTACTTCAATCCAGAAGCCGATGGAGCATTGCCCTCTAGGAGCTACTTCCAAGATGAGCCCGAATTCGAAGAAGACCTGTAAGAATTCAAACTCTGAAACAAGAGAAGCCCCCTCAAACGAGGGGGCTTCTTTCATCTTTGGCGCCGGTGAAAAAAGAGCTCCTTCAGTAGTTTCTGAAAACGCTCCGCAAGGAACACTCCCCTGAGGCGCCGGTTGTTTGATTCGCCGGGACCTGTGATTTATTGGGACTTAGTGATGGTGGCCAGCAGCCCTTTGGGAGGGCGCCAGAGGCACAGCCAACAAGACAATTGTCGCCAAAAGATATATCCCCGATATATACAAGAATGCAGCCTCAATTCCCTGTGCATCGAATAACTGACCGGCGATAAGAGGGGATGCAGCGGCAAGAGCGAACCGGGAAAAAGAGAAGACCCCCAGGGTACTGGCTGCCACCTTTTCTCCCACCACGTCTAGAGCCGCAGCCGTAAGGATGGGCTGGTCGCTAAACAGGAAGGTACCCAAGAAGGCTAGAATGATTATCAGACCTATACCTTCACCAAAAGGAATCAAAAGAGCTGTCAGGGCCGAAAGTCCTATCAACCCCGGGATGAGCACCAGTTTCCGGCCCAGCCGGTCGGAGAGGTAACCAGTGACCGGCGTGGCGAAGACACCTACTCCCACCAGAAGCGCGATGTGTAAGCCCAACGAGGCATTGCCCAGACCCAGCTCTTCGTCGAGACCAAGATACAGGGCTAGGAAGGGCAGAAAAGCTACGTTGGCCATGCCCCGAAGACCTGCCACAGTCATTATCCCCCACAGCCTAGGGTGTTCCTTAAACGACTCTCTAGTATTCGCCATTTGTTCCCGGAAACGGGCGGGCCTGGAATCGTCGTTCTCAAAGTGTCCGATGTTACGGAAAGCCCAGAAGACCACGAAGGCCAGGAAAAGCGGCACCGCGGCGTAGATACTGAGAATCCCTTGCCAACTGAGGGTCAGCAGGAGGACGCCGGTCAGAGCAGGACCTAACACGTCACCAATATTGCCGCCCACTCCGTGAAGTGACAAGGCTGAGGCCCGGTGGTGGCTAAACCGGTGGGAGAGGGCCGCAGTGGCCGGCAAATGCCACATGGAAGCGGCCGCGGCTACGATGGCCATACCAATCAGTAAGATTGGGTAGAACGGAGCGATCCCCATGATGAGCCATCCCAATCCAAAAAGAGCCATGCAGGCCGTCAACACAGAACCCCAATGACGGCGGAGCATGTCCGTAACCACTCCGCCAGGGAGAGCTATAATCCCAGAGACCATCTCCCTAGTAGTAGCAATAGCGCCGACTTGTAGGCCGCTTAGCCCAAAGGTAGCGACTACCTCTGGGAGCATCACGAAGAAACTCTGACTGAACCAATGGAAAACAGCGTGGCCACCGCTTAATCCGGTCAGGATGAACTGAGCGGTAGTGCGGATTCCTTTGGCCTCCTCATGAGCGTGGTCGTGAGGAGGCGTGTGGGCCTCTGACATATCTACTTCCTCTCCACGTTGGCGATTGAGAATACCATGCAGGATTGGTAGGCCAGGCCATTATGCCAGAACATCGCCTATATGTGACAATAGGAGTCGCCGGCCTCGCCGTACAAGCCAACGCCATCAGCACGGCGAGTGCTAGCGGTATGCAAGATAGGTAGCGCAAGGCGGTAGTCTACACAGTTGACTAAAAAGGCCCCAGGAGCGACCCGGGGCCATACGTGCCCATCACCACAGTGGTTACTAAAGACAACGCGACTTTGAGGCACGCACTGTGGATATACTAAAGAAATCCAACTAAATCCAGGCAGTTTCATCGAATTTGATTTTGCTATTAGATTGCCTTGGAATGTGTGAAATGTAGCCCATGAGAATACTTACGTTAACTCTCACGACATTCTTGCTTCTAGTTGTATCAGGCTGTGGCCAGCCGGTCGATTCGGATGTCCAGCCGGTCGGTTCGGATGTCCATCAGTATAACCCCGAACGCGACAAGGATTGCATGCGTTGTGATTTGAGCGGTGCCGACCTGAAGGGTGCCGATCTGAGTGATGCCGACCTGACCCATGCCGACCTGCACGGGGCAAACCTGTCCCATGTCGACCTGTCCATTGCCGAACTGTACGATGCCGACCTGTCCGACGCCGACCTGTCCCATGCCGACCTGTCCGGTGCCAACCTGTGGGTTGCCCACCTGTCCGGTGCCGAACTGTACGATGCCGACCTATCCGATGCCGACCTCACCGGGGCTACCCTGTCCGATGCCGACCTGTCCGACGCCGACCTGACCGGGGCCAACCTGTCCCATGTCGACCTGACCGGTGCCAACTTGGACGGTGTTATCGGTGCTGATTTTAGTCGTGCTAATAACGTTCCACCTAAATACCGAAAAGATTAAGAATCATCAAACCCTGAAATCCCTGCAATCACCGTCCACAACTCCATGCTAAGTTCGGTATTCCCAAAGAAGAAGCCAACCGCCTATTCCAAGGGCTTGTCCAGCGATACCGCCAGCCCTTGGGTCACCACGTTGCCAGATTCCAGCACCCAGGAACCGACAGGGCGCACCCAGAAGGTACGCCCGTCAATGTCGATCTCAATGGCTTCCCAATGCTGAACCATTACTTGTTGGCCAGGTAATGGCTAGGCTTCATGCCCGTCTGACGAGTAACTAGAGCTTCGTCTTGGGAACCAGGCGGTCTCACGAGGTGGGATGAGCCGGTCATCCCTCCGCATCCACAACTCAGCATCTGGCCCAAATTGATTCCAGATGCACCAGCCAGTAATCTGTTGCTCGGTAAGACTAAAGTAAAAGTTCTAAGAATAGGGAGTTCCAGTTTGGAATTTGAGTTAAAAGCGACCACCGAGGCAGGCAAACAGATGGTTGAGTTGGCGGAGAAGCATGCTACGGACTTCGCATTGACCGCAGCTGAAAACGACCGCAAGGGAACATTCCCCGTTGAGAACATCCGGGCCTTGCGAAAGAGCGGGTTCGCTGCCGCAGGAGTACCAGAGGAATTTGGCGGGATGGGGGTTACTTCTATCCACGACTGGATCGTGGCCATGAACCGACTGGGCCGGGCCGACGCCTCAACACCACTCGCGTTTACCATGCACATGTCCCGGACTCTCACGACCGTTCGGGCCTGGCGAAACGCCATAGCCTCGGGCAGCGAACATCTCCGGGTGAGGTCCGAGGAGATATTAAAAAGGATCGGAGCGGGTCAACTGATCATCACTGTCGCCAATTCGGAACGAGGGGCCAACCTCCTCACCTCCCGGACATTGGCGACCAAGGTGGACGGCGGTTGGCTGTTCAATGGCGCCAAGATCTTCGCCACCGGCTCTCCTGCCGCCGATATGCTGTCCGTGCGCGCGCAGTATGAAAACAAAGCTGGAGAGCGTCGCTTGGGAGCTGCCCTCGTGCCTGTAGACCGACCGGGAGTGGAGATAATGGACAACTGGGACGGCCTGGGCATGAGGGCATCGGGCAGTCATGACGTGGTATTCACGGATTATTTCGTCACCGACGAAGAGTTCGGCGACATCGGCGAGTTCGGAAAATACAATGCGCCCTTTCTGGCTGTGGCCTCAAGCGCGAGTCTAGGACTGTCATCGATATTCGTTGGGATAGCCGAGTCGGCCCATGAGATAGCGTTAAACGCCATCAAAGACAAGGAAGGCGGGGCGCGGTACGCCATGAACCAGGTCAGCGTCGCCGAGAACGAGATAGACCTGGCGGCGGTGCGAGCCGTCCTGGACAGAGCATCCTTGTCGTTCGATGACTTCTATCAGACTGCCGGCCCGGTTGAAGGCGCGCCTGAGATAGACAACTCACCTGAGACAGCGTTCAAGCTCATCAAGAACGCGGCCGTTGCCAAGAAGCTCTCGATGGAATTATCAGTTACGATAGTGGACCGGGCTGTAACTCTATACGGTGGTGGGTCCTACGTGGCCGATAGCCCCTTAGCCAGACTTTACAGGGATGTTAGGGCCGGTCCATTCATGCAGCCTTGGGCGCGCAATCAGGCGATAGAATTTATCGGCAAGGTCGCCCTGGGGCTCGACCCCAACAACGAGTAACCCGAATTGCAACACCGGCTCGGGAGGAGCGATGGCTATCACTTTTGGTGTCAATCTCTCAGTGGACAACTATTGGGACGCCCCAGAGTTCGCGTGGCGGGCCGAGGACCTTGGCTCCTTAATAAGCATTTCATCAAGTTCATCGAAGGTAAAAACTTGTGCGCCGTCTAGTTCCTCCTATTCTTCGTCTACTGGGCAAATTCTGAGATACAGTCAATTGTGCAAGAGAGGTCCAGGCTGAGGGCGGTATTTCCGAAGAAGAACCCGACGGCCCAAGGTTAGCACTGCCGCCAGGCCCAGTGAGCATACCCTTACCCTTTAAGTACCCGCCCCTATGGCTTCCCGATGGGGGTGTCGCTGAAACAAGTAAAAACCCCTCAAACGAGGGGGCTTCTAGCGTCTTTGGCGCCGGGCAAAAGGAGCGGATTAAGTTTGTCTGGAACTCCGGTGACGCGTCTGATCTCCAGCATTAGCAAGGCACAAACCAGTAACGTAAGAAGGTTATCTGGGTAGCCTTTTCGTAGGCGAATAGAAATGGGAACCAGTTCCTATTTTGGAGTGTTTGTTACGCACACCACCTAGCGCCGCAATAGGGTTAGCAATGGTCGGTTTCATCCCTTACCCTTTGTTAATCAGCATAATCTACTCGTTGATGTAGCGGGTTCGAAGTGTAAGCATGTATCAAGTACCCATTTATCCAGGAAAGTTAAGCGGAGTGGAGGTCGATTGTGGCTAGCATTACCGAAATAGCAAGCGGTGTGTACCGGATCAACGTGGTACTGCCAGACCGCCCGGTTTCTTTTAGTTTGTTCTTGCTGGACGATGACAGCCCCACGCTCATAGAAACCAGCTTCGCCTCTGTTTTCGACGAGGTGAAAATAGCAGTGGAATCAGTTGTGGCTTTGAAGAAGATAGAGCAGATCGTAGTCCCCCATTTCGAGGGAGACGAGTGTGGAGGATTAAACAAATTCTTGGCAGCCGCACCGAACGCTGTCGCTGTTTGCAGCCCTATCGGATCCAGTTCAATTCGCGACTTTACCGGAAAGGAGCCACTCGTGATTGCTGATGGGCAGGAGCTGGCAACCGGCTTACGGAAGCTGCGTTTCTTTCTTACGCCATATGTTCATGCCTGGGACAGCCTATTGGCCGTCGAGGAGACACATGGGACCTTATTTAGTTCGGACCTGTTCATCCAGCCGGGCCACGGAAAGGCATTGACCGACGAGGACCTTTCTGAGCAAATGGTGGATCTCTACAGACGAATCGGACTAATGCCCTCAATGGCCCATATCCGAGCCGCTTTAGAAAAGATGAAAGACCTAGAAATCAAGACCCTAGCTTGCCACCACGGGTCAGTGTTGACTGGCGATCTGGAGCCATACTACCGTGCTATTTGGGAACAGGATTTCACGGCACTATCGGAGTTTGGTTCTTACAGCAGACCAAACTTCATGGACGAATGACATATAACATTGGGATACATAGCATCGGGATTTCATCGAGACCATCCCGCTGGCTTCTGTTGCTCAGATTGGGCTACAGATAAGATGGCCATTTAGGACGATGGGAGTATCGTCATTTTGCCTGACCTGACTGTAATACCGGCATTCGACGTCCTCAAAAACGGGGACTTCCGCACTCTCTGGACCGTCAAGGTGGTGAATGAAGTCTCCCGCCGAATGGAACTGTTAGCCCTAGGCTACCTTGTTCTCCGGATGACCGACTCTCCGTTTCAAGTAGGTCTGATCGCGGTCTTTCTGAATCTTCCGAGGCCCTTCTTTTCCCTCTTCGCCGGGTTGGTTGCAGACCGGCTAGATCGGCGCCGGGTATTGATCGGCGTACACGCCATCTACTCGGTGATTTCGACCGTCCTTTTGTCGCTGCTCGTTATGGGCGCCATTCAACCTTGGCATGTCTTCATTGCCATATTTCTCCAGGGCTCGGCAAAGGTGCTGGACGACCCTTCTCGGCGCACTGCCATTTTTGACTTGGCTGGCCGGGAACGTTTAGCCAGCGCCATGTCCCTTGAAACGATCAACAACAATAGTGGGAAGATAGCAGGACCGCTTATCGGCGGCGTGCTGATCGCCTCCACCGGATTTGTTGGCTCTTACGCCGCTATATTGGCTCTGGACGCGGTGTCTCTCCTGATTATCTCGCGACTCAAGTTGCCCCACCGACCGCTACGCGAGGGTACGCCGGTGCAAGTGTGGCGAAGTCTCCGGGAAGGACTTGGGCACGCCATGAGCAACCGGATGGTGCTGGGCGTCCTCTCCATGTCGCTCATCATGAACTCGTTGGTTTTCCCGATCCAATACTTCATTCCCGTAATTGCCAGTGACCTGCTGATGGTCGGTCCAACGCTGGGTGGATTGTTAGGCTCCGCCGAGGGCATCGGCAATTTCCTCGGCGGGATAATCTTGGCGGTACGGAGGGATATCGGCCACTACGGCCGCATATTCGCCATCGGGGCGCTATTGGTGGCGGTAATGGTGGCTCTGGTGGCCTGGTCTCCGTGGTTTGCTGTTTCTTTTTCCCTACTGCTGTTGGGCGGGCTGGGGCAAGCAGGGTTCAGTACCATGCAAAGTACCATATTGCTGTTGGAGTCAGAGCCGGAGATGCGGGGTCGAACCATGGGAGCACAAGGGGTAGTGAACGGCATGGGCCACTTGGTCGGTGGGACCGAGATTGGGGCAATCGCCAACGCTTTCGGCATTGGTATTGCCATTGGCTTAAACGCCGGGGCCGGAATATTGCTGATCTTCCTGGTGATGGTCCTGACACCTTTGGTTAAGCGTCATGCAGGTGTGGCAGTACAGGCCAACGCCATCAGCACGATAAGTGCTAGTGATATGGAAGATAGATAGCGCATGGCGGTAGTCTACACGGTTAACTAAATATGTAAAATATCGCCCATATGCCTATGACTCTCAAACGCTCCCCTGGGCTAATCTTCGGCCTGATGGGGTGGGCCAGTCTATCCATTCTAGCGGCATTTATCTGGTTGTCTGGGCCAGACTGGCTTTATTACTGTGGCGTCTAATCATCGAAGCCTGAAATCCCGGCAATGACCGTCCCTAGCTGCCGATACCCCTACCCTCCAAGTACCCAACCCCCGGTGTCAGGACGATGGAGTGGCCGGTGACCTCCCCCCGGGCTATAATTCGGCCCGAAGACCAAGGCTTGAATTATGGGAGGTGGTTTACCATGCGGTTTCAAGACAAAGTAGCGGTAATCACCGGAGCCGCCGACGGCATCGGTAGAGCCACATCGAGAATCTTAGCCAGTGAAGGCGCTCATCTGGTGGCAGTGGACATAAACCCTTCTGCCTTGGCCGCGTTGGCCGAAGAGATCGAAGCCAGCGGTGGCAAAGTGACCACGATGGAGGTCAACGTGCTGGATACCCAACAGGCCGAGCGAATGGTTGATTCGGTAGTCAGCAGTTTGGGCAGGATCGATATCTTGGTAAATGCTGTAGGGGGTAGCACGATCATCACTAACAGCCGCGCCACCGTGGACGATCTTACCCTCGAGGATTGGAACAACGTCATCGAGTTCAATCTCAGAGGGACTTTTTTATGCACTAACGCAGCGATAAAACACATGAAGCAGCAGGGCGTCGGCAAGATAATAAACCTCTCTTCGGTGGCGGGCCACGGCGCAAGTAACACTAGTAGCGCCTACGCCACGGCCAAGGCCGGCATCATGGCATTCACCAAGAAGGTTGCAGTTGAGGCCGGGCCATACGGCGTAACATGCAATGCCATTGCCCCCGGAATGACCTTAAGCGACCGTATCGCGCGTGGGTGGGAGCAGCGGTCCGAAGAGGAAAAACGACGCAGCATTGAAGCCATACCCCTGGGGCGGCCGGCCGAACCCGAGGACCAAGCTAAAGTTATCGCCTTTCTAGCTTCATCTGATGCGGACTATGTCACCGGGGTAACAATTGACGTCAATGGTGGGCAGTACTGAACCCGACAGTAGTTGCTAAATGCGGGCGCAGACCGAGAGCGCGGCGACCGGGTGCCGATTATCTCCTGCAAGCGCAAAGGCGCGACCGGCACCATGGACGCAAATGTGTCCCAGCATAGCGTCAGTTTACCAAACGACCATACGCCCTGCTATCACGTGTTGCTGGACAGCGATTTGGTAGTTACAGTCAATGTTAACCAGGTGGAGGCGTTGATATGAGATTGTTCTACCAAACCAAAACCCAAAATGCTCAATCAATCTTGAGAGACGGCTTTAGGGATACGGTTCTAGAGACAACAGACGACGGTGAAACACTAATCCAGGGAGTCAGGCTGTTCGACGACCCATTGGGATGGCCACTTGGCGTTGCTATCGATGGCAACGCTATGCTTTCAATCGAAATTCCAGAAGACGCCATAAGTGAGCATGAGTTGGCCTGGACTGATGATGATGGAATCCCCCTTGAGATTCGCGAATTCGCCGTACCAGCATCGCTGGCCAACTCCTACGGCCCGCCAATGGTAGAAGACGTAGACCTTAATCCCCGTGGGCTTCTAGATGGCATCGACCTATCAGGCATTGGCGACGACCCCGATAGTGGCGGATTTGCGGGGCCGATGGGCGGCACGTCGCCATTTGGCAACAACTAATCATCGAATCCAGATATACCCAAAATTATATTCCAAAGTTCCAAACTAAGTTCGGTGTTCCCAAAGAAGGACCCGACGGCCCAAGGGTAGGACCTCTTGTGCGACTCGGCAACCACAGCTTCTGACCCCTCCCCGTAACCTTTCTGCTTCGGCTGTCGATTCCCCTACCCTTGAAGTACCCCGCCCCTATGCTTTCCCGATGTGGAGGTGTCCCTGAAATAAGAAAAGCCCCTTCGTTTGAGGGAGCTTTTCTTATTTCAGGTT
>Ga0207990_1001694_pt1 | contig 10907 bp, 13 predicted proteins | sample ETNtaG_8_FD_185780 | JGI IMG/M metagenome (GOLD analysis project Ga0207990, IMG submission 185780) | Marine microbial and viral communities from oxygen minimum zone, Eastern Pacific Ocean - ETNP201406SV75 (SPAdes) (version 2) | ecosystem: Environmental > Aquatic > Marine > Oceanic ...
AAAAAAAAACCTAAATCTAAAAAAAAACCTCAACCAAAACCTCAAAAACCTAAACCAAAACCTCAAAAACCTAAACCAAAACCTCAAAAACCTAAACCAAAACCTCAAAAACCTAAACCAAAACCTCAAAAACCAGAATTAAAACAACCAATATTACCATTAAATGAAGAAGAAGAAGCAAAACCATTAAAAATCGAAGATATTCAACAAAATCAAGAAGTTGCAGTTGAAGAGAAAGTAGAACAACAAAGTATACAATCAAATCTTGTAGAACAAGAATTACAAATTGAATCTGAACCAGAATCTGAAGAAGAATCTGAACCAGAATCTGAAGAAGAATCTGAACCAGAATCTGAAGAAGAATCTGAACCAGAATCTGAAGAAGAATCTGAAGAAGAATCTGAACCAGAATCTGAAGAAGAACCTCAAGAAGAAGAATCTGAAGAAGAACCTCAAGAAGAAGAACCTCAAGAAGAAGAACCAAAAGAAGAAGAAAAACCAGAAGAACCTATAAAAGAAGGAGCTGGAAAACCAAAAAAACAAGGTTTTTTTAGTTGGATGTTTGGATGGTTATTTTTTATGATAAAATTAGCAATAGCTTTTGCAATAGTTTTTGCAATTTATTATTTCGTTATCAGACCAAGAATATCTCGAAATAATTCTTAATTATTTTTTCTGTAATTTTTTAATATTATCCTTATAATTTGGATAAATTTCATGACAAATAAATCCACTATTGTTTTCTAAATATTCAATTCTGAAAGTAAATCGAGTTGTTTTTTTCGGCAAAGATTGAGATATATTTACTATTCTTCTTTGAATATGAAAAATTTTATTAAAGTTCATAGAACTTTTATATTATAGATAATTAAATTAAATTTTATTTAATTATTAAAAAAAAAAATAATATATAATAATATAATAGAGATGAGCAATCCAACAAATAATCAATGTCCAAATAATGTAGCAAGTTTTCTTATTACTGATTATAGACCAAGAAAACAATTATATGAAAATGTAGTTGATAATAATGCATATAGATTACATTTACAACAAAATGCTGAAAAAATCATGGCTGAAAATAAAGCAAAATTCAGTCAACATATGAAATGTTGTCCTTGTGAAAAACATTCTGATGAAGTTGCAAAAAAAATCCCAGGATATAAATGTGATGGTCAACAACAAGAAGGTAAAGCATTAAATGAAAAAAAAGAAGAAGAAGAAAACCAACAAGGTTTAATGGCATATTTTCGTTAAAATTGAAAAAATATTTTAAATTAATATAGATTAATATGAAATATTTAGTTATTGTTGAAAGTCCAAGTAAATGTAAAAAAATTCAAAAATATTTAAAAGAATGTTTTCCCAATGATGAATTTATAGTTAAAGCTTCTGTTGGTCATATTATGAAATTAGCATTAACTGGTGTTGGTAATATGGGTGTTGATTTTGAAAATAATTATGAACCAAATTTTATTATCGATCCTAAAAAAAAAAAAGTAGCCAAAGAATTAAAAGATTTTAAAAAAAAAGTTGATAAAGTTATCATTGCTACTGATTTAGATTTAGAAGGTGCTAAAATTGGTTATGATGTCGCTAAATATTTAAAATTAGATTTTAATGAAAAAAATAGAATTATATTTAATGAAATTACAAAAAAAGCATTGAAAACAGCTTTTCAAAATCCTCAAAAGATTGATATGGATATGGTATACTCGCAATTTGCTCGTCGCGTATTAGATAGATTAATTGGTTTTGATATTAGTAAAATTACAGCTAAAGAAATTCAAAAGGGATGTTCTGCTGGCAGAGTTATATCAACTACAACAAAATTAATATATGAAAAAGAAGAAGAGATAAAAAATGGTAAAGAAGATAGTTATTATGAAATTTTAGGAGATTTTAAAAATGAAAATTATGTATTAAAAGATTGTATATATAATAAAAAAAAAAAATATAAAAGTTTAAAAGAAATAAAATCATTATTTCAAAAATATAAAAGATCTGATTTTTCTATTCATTCTATTATTGAAAAAAATGAAGAATCTCAACCTTCTAAACCATATATTACTTCTACTATTAATCAAAGTTCACCATATAGTATTAAAAAAACAAGTATGATATTACAAAAATTATATCAACAAGGATTTATTACTTATATTAGAACAGATTCATATAAAATGTCTACAGAAGCAAAAAATATGATGAAAAAATATATAATTGATAAATATGGTGAAAATTATTTTAAATATAGAACATTTGATAAAAAAAATAAAAGTAGTCAAGAAGCACACGAATGTATTCGTGTAACTAATGTTAATAAATTATCAAATGAAATAGATGATCCTCAAGAGAAAAAAATATATGATTTAATTTGGAAAAGGTCTTTAGAATGTTTAATGGAAAATTCTAAATTTAAATCAAAAGATATTAAGATTAATGTTTCAGAAACTAAAAAAAAATTTCAAAAAAAAATTAATTATTTTTATTTTTTAGGATTTAAAATTATATCAAATACTTTAGATGAATTAAATAAAGATTATTTATTTTTTGATAAAATTCATACAAATGATAAATTAGAATATATTATTATTAATAGTAAAAAAAAATATATTTCAAGTGGTTCAAGATATAATGAATCAAAATTAGTTAAAGAATTAGAAAAATTAGGTATTGGTAGACCATCTACATATGGAAATACTATAGAAAGTATTTTAAAAAAAGGTTATATTGTAAAAAAAGATATTAAACCAATCAAAGTTGAATCAGAGAATTTAAAATTAGAGAATAATAAAATATATCGTTATACAATAATTGAAAAAATCAAAGGAGAAAAACAAAAATTAATTATTACTGAATTAGGTACAACAGTTACAAAATTTTTAGAAACTAATTTCGAAGTTATTATGAATTATAATTTTACTTCAGAAATAGAAGATGATTTAAGTAATATTTTAAATAAAGAAAAAATTTGGCATAATGTAGTAGATGATTATTATAATAAATTTAAACCAGATGTTAAAAAATTTGAAAATACTAGTTCTAAAAATAATGATTTTTATATTGGTAATTATCAAAATAAAAATTTTTATAGATTTAAATCAAAATGGGGACCAAAAGTTATGTATGGTGAAGTAGGAGTAAAAGATACAATATATTTAAGTTTACCAAAGGGAAAATTATTAAATAAAATAACATTAGAAGAATGTATTTTATTACTTCCAAAATCTATTGGAACATATAAAGATAGAAATGTTGAACTTAGAAAAGGTAAAAAATCTTTTTTTATAAGGCATGATCGGCAAAATTACCCTCTTCATTGGGATTTTAAAAATTTAAAAGAAGAAGAAATAACATTGGAAAATTGTATTCTTTCCATTGAAAATTTTAAAATAAAATTGAAAAAATAATTTTATCAAATGGATTTTTTACCACTTGAAATTGAGAATATTATATTAGATTTAAAAAATGAAATGGAACATAAAGAAAAAATGTCATATGTATTAGATGATTTAGTAGATACTATTTTTGAAAAAAGAAAATATATTATGTATGAATATTTTGATGATATTGAATATCCAGCTTTATTAATTCATAATTTAAAAGATACTAAATATGGAGCAATTAATATTAATTTTTGGAAAAGTAAAGAACGAAAAAAATATATAAAAGATAAGAGAATACAACATGATGTAGCATACTATGCTATTTTTACATATGATGGACAAACTTGGTGGGAATATTAAATAAAATTGAAAAAAAAAAAATATTAGATGGAAACTAAAAAAAGAACTTTTTGTAAAGTAATATTATTAAGAATAATTGTTTTTATATTAATATCAATATCAACAGTCATTATATTTAAACAAAGTATAATGAATGGTATAGAATTTGCAATGTTAGATATAATTATTGAATTTTTAACTCATTATATTTATGATAGAATTTGGTTAAGAATTAAATGGGGTATTGTTATTGAAAACAATGATATTGAATTACCTGAATATAAAGAAGAAGAAAAACCAAAATCAATAATTTATACTATATAATTATTTAATGTTCTTGCTGAAGGATCAGTTGCATTTGAATATTTTGGTAACCAATAATATGGGATTACTTGGTCCGTATTTTTATAATATTTATTATATATTACTCTATAATAATAAGCCTCTTTTGTCATTGGTTTATTAATTAAAAAACAATTTTTACCCCAATTAAATTCTTCATCATTAATTTGAGTATTAACAAAATCTTGAATAATTTGATACCAAGATCGTTTTTGACTTGAAACACCATCACTGAATGCTTCTTTTTGTCTCCATAAAATTTCATCTGGTAATAAATTATCATTTGCAAATGCTTTTCTTAATAAATATTTTTCAACATAATTATTTGTTTTTGCAATTTTTAATTCTGGATTGATTGAAAAAATATATTCTATAAATTTTTTATCAGCAAATGGTACTCTTGCTTCTAAACCATTTTGAGATACTGATCTATCACTTCTTAAACTATCAAAATAACAAATATCAGTTACTAATCTTTTTGTTTCAACATTAAATTCATTTGGATCTTCACATTTATTAAAATAGATATAACCTCCTAATACTTCATCACTATAATCTCCATTAAATACTACTTTACAATCACTATTTTCTTTTATATATTTTGATACTAAATAATTTCCTACACTTGCTCTTACTGATGTTATATCATAACTTTCTATTACTTTGATTGTTTCTTCAATTGCATTTAAAAAATCTTCTTCAGTTAATTCAATCAATGTATGATTACTTTTAATATGATCAGCTACAATTTGTGAATAATATAAATCTGGACTTCCTTTTATCCCAATTGAATATGTTTTTACAGTATATGGTTCAAATTTACTGCATACTATTGATGCAACTAATGAACTATCTAAACCACCACTTAATAAACAACATATTTCTCTATCACTCATTATTCTTTTATATACTGCTTCTTTAAATATCTTATTGATATTTTTTAATATTTCATCTTCTTTATGATCAACTTTTTCAATTAATAATAAATCTTTAATATATTTATGATATGATACTATCATTTCTTTATTATTATCATATATCATAAAATGACCAGATTTAAATTGTTTAATTTGATTTAGATTATCTTCTGATAAATCATATAATCCTTTCATTTCTGATGCAAAAATAATATAATTTAAACTATCATGATTATAAAATAAAGGTCTTACACCATATGGATCTCTTGAAATAAATGTTTTTTTTGTATCATTATCATATAAACAAAATACAAATTCTCCATCTAATTTATTACATAATTTATGTATAATTTCATTATCATTTGAACTTTCTTGTTTATAAAATTCATATAAATGTAAAATAACTTCACAATCACTTTGAGATACACATTTAAATTTAAATTCTTCTATAATTTCTTTATAATTAAAAATCTCACCATTACATATTAAAGTTTTGTTATTATAATCAAATGGTTGATTTCCTAATTCACTTTTATCCATAATACATAATCTATGAAATCCCATCATCATTTTATTATTTTCTATTAATTTACTATTATCTGGTCCTCTATTTTTTATTTTTTCAAATGATTTTTCTATTTTTTGTCTTTTACTTTCTTCAATCTGTTTTAATTTTTGTATATATAAAAAAATACCACACATTTATTTATATATATTTAATATGTTCTTTTTAATTAAAAATAATTTTTTATAAAGAATTTATTAGTCTCATTTAATATGAAATATGTTGTTGTTATTCGAAAACTTCTACATCCAAATCCTTTATAACTATTTCTTAAACTTATTTTCTTATCTTTAATTATATTATGATAATTTTTTTGTTGATTTGTTTTTATTGTATCAAATGGATGTGATAAAAATGTTGCTGTTATACCACTTATTACTGGTGATATAATATTTCCATATGAAAAATCTTTATTAATAAAATGTTCTAATCTTGGTGTTACTGTAAATAAACAAGTAGTATATATTCCTTCTCTTATTAAACAATTTTTTAAACCATATTTATATATATTTTTTAATTTATTTTTTTTTATATTTTGTAATAATGATTCATTATTTTTATTTATTATATAAAATTCTGATGGACTAGCTAATAAACCTCCTAATAATCCAGAAGATAATGATGAGAAAAAATCATTTTTAGTATATTTATATAAAAAATGATAACTATAATATTGTATTAATGATACTGAATTAACATTATAAAAATTAAAAAAATATCCTCTATATAAATTTTTAAAACTACAATTAAATTTATAACTATGTGTTACACATGATTGTTTATAATTTTTTAATACATTTAATGGATGTTGTAATGTTACTTCTAATGAATTTCCTATTAATGATAACAATATGACTTTATCCGAACTTAAATCTTTGATAGACATTAATAATTAATTATTATTATTTCAAAATCAATTATAATAAAAAAAATAATGTATAAATATATATAATAATGATAAATAGAGAAAATATGAAAAAACCACAAAGAGATTTATTTGATTTTTTAGAAAATATCATTAAAAAAAAATATAATGATTTAGTTTTAGAATGTTTTTTAAAATTTAAAAATAAAACAGTTTTTGAAAAAACAATGAAGAGAATATTAAAAGGTAAAGATGAATTTGATTGTGAAGAATATAAAATTAATTTAGAACAATTAGAATTTATTATTGCTGAATTACAAAAATTAAAAAAAAAAAAAAAAAAAAAAATAAATATTACAGAAAATGAAAAAATATTAAAAGAACAAGAGAAAAAAAGAAGATATGTTGAAAAACAATTTGATATTTATTCATTGAAAAAAGATAATTCAATGAAATTTAAAGGTATTAAAAATAATCCTTATGAAAATGATATCTATATTGATAATAATATTTCTTATTTTAAAAATAATAAGATAAGTATAAAAAAAGATTTAGATAATATTCAAAAAAATAAAATTAAAATTAAAAAAAAAATTCAAAAAGAAAAACAAGAAGATAAAGAAAAATTCAAAGAAATTATTCATGAGATTCATGATAATATTCAAAATGATTTATTTAATATTTTCAATGAAAATCCTAAAATAAAGTTCATTGATTATATTAATAATTTATTAAATGATGAAGAAACAGATGAAGAAATAGATGATGAAGAAATATGGAGAGAAATGGATGAAGCATTCGATGAAGTAGAAGAAGAAAAAGAACGAGAATATACTTGGTTAGAACTAGATGAAATGTCATTAGATTCAGATTTTTAAATAAAATTGAATGAATAATTTTTATATAAATGAAATAAAAATGAATACTTTAAAAATTCTTATTAAATCAAAAAATTTGGGTACTGTTCACCATTCTGTTATTAATAAACAGAATTTTGTTAAATTTAATAAAGATTATTGTCATAATTTGGCTCGTTATAATTGGGATGTTAAAAATTTAAATATCTTTGAAGATCATGAAAATTCTAATTTCATAAGTGAAATTGAACTTGATGTTACTTCTGAAAAATTCCTTGGTGGACATGTTGATAGTAATGTTCTTAATAAATTAAAAAACGATGATTTATTTTATCTTTTTAGACGAAAATATTATACTGATAATTTATTTCTTAAAATTAATTATTTAAAACCATATGATTTTCCGAAAGAACCATTAGAAAATCAAGATATTTTCTTATTATAATTTATATAATGAATTATTTAAATAAAGATGTCCTGAGTATTATTAATGATTATTCTAATTCTTTAAATCATTATGATAAATTTAGATATTGTTTAAATGATATTAAGAATATTCAATATGAATCTGATCTAGTATTTAGTAGTAGAAAAAGTAATGAAGATGTAGTTATTTATTTTATTAATATTACTCATAGATATTTTATGGATGACGATGGTTTAAATTGTGAATCTAAGCTTAAATTAAAAATTTTTAAAAATAAAGAAAAAAGACTTAGTTTAAATTATTAAAATTGATATTATATTTTTTTTAATCTAATATCATGGAATTAATATATTTTAATATTTTTTTTATTTTTTATATTTTTTTTTTAAAATATAGAAATAGACAATATATTAAAAAAAATTTAAATTTAAAAAATAGAATTATAGCTAATTCTTCAGATCAAAAAAAATATATTCGTGAAATTCAAGATCTTCATATAAATATTAAATCTTCAGATAAAAATTTTGATAAAATTAAAAAAACATATGATTCTATGATTTATGAATTTAGATTATATAAAGAAATGCTTTCTGATTTAGAAAAAAAAAATAAAGATTTAACACAATCAGAAACAAAATATAAAAGTTTATATACAAATTTCTTTGATAAATCCAATAATTTAAATTCAAGTTATAAAAGTTTAAGTCGTGATATGGATAAATTAGCAAATTCTTATAAAGATTTATATGAAAATCATAAAAAACTTGAGAATGATTACGATGAATTATCAGAAAAAAATAATTCTTTAGAACAAAAATGTGTAGATTTGGATTCAGAATTATTTGTGTATCAAAATAATTCACAATGGAATAGAATAAACTTATTAGAAGAAATTGATAAAAAACAAAAAATCCAACTTTTAAAATTAAGAAATATGTTAAAAAAAAAAGAAAAAAGTTATTTTTTTAAAAAGAAGAATCATCATTCTATTAATATAGATGAACTTGATTAATTTATTTTAAATAAAATTTATTTAAAATAAAAATTAAAAAACAATGGCTTTTCCTTTTATTGAAAAATTAACTCTTATTTTATCTAATAATGATGATATGGTTGAAACTAAAAAAATCATAGATTTATGTAATAAAAAAGGTATAAAAAATAATGATATTCGTATTAAAAATTTATTAAAATTTTGTAATAGTCATAATAATTTAATTAATAAACTTGAATGTTATGATCTTATTACTGAAAATTTAGATATAATGATTAAAGTTTATACTGATAATTTTATTATTAAAAACTTTGGAAATTTTTCTAACGAAGTATATAAATTATATGATAATATTAAAAATAATAATAATAAAGGTAATGTTCAAGATTATATTCCACAATTAGCAAAAGTTGATCCTAATTTATGGGGTGTTTCTATTTGTACTATTGATGGACAAAGATATTCTGTTGGTGATACGAATGTTGATTTTTCAATTCAATCTTGTTGTAAAATTATTAATTATTGTATTGCATATGAACAACATGGTGAATTAGTTCATAAATATGTTGGTAAAGAACCTTCTGGTGTATCTTTTAATGCTCTTACTTTAGATGATAAAGGAAGACCGCATAATCCTTGTATTAATGCTGGAGCTATTATGACTTGTTCATTAATCAATAATTATAATTTAGATATTTCATGTTTAGATGGTAATATGAATCTTGAAGAATATGATGCTAATAGATTTGAATATATATGTAGTGTTTATAAAAAATTATGTAATGAAGAGATTGGTTTTAATAATAGTATTTATTTATCTGAAAGAGCTACTGGATTTAGAAATTATGCTCTTGGTTATTTTATGAAAGAACAGAAAATTGGTTTTCCAGATAATACTGATTTACATAATATTTTAGAATTTTATTTTCAATGTTGTTCTTTATCTGTTACTGCAGATAAATTAGCTATTTTAGCTGGTACTCTAGCTAATTATGGTACTAATCCTATTACTGGTGAACAAATTTTTAAACCAGAAACTGTTAAAAATTGTTTATCTTTAATGAATTCTTGTGGTATGTATGATTATTCTGGTCAATTTTCATTTACAATTGGCATTCCTTCTAAATCTGGTGTTGGTGGTGGTATCATTAGTGTTATTCCAGGAGTTATGGGTATTTCTACTTTCTCTCCAAAATTAGATAAATATGGTAATTCATCAAAGGGTATTGATTTTTGTAAACAATTTTCTAAATATTTTAATTATCATCATTTTGATCAACATAGTTCTATTGAAAAAATTAATAATAATTCTAAAGATGATCATTCTGCTAATTCTACTATTTTACAAGATATTGAAACTGATGAATATAATACATATAAAGCAATATTGTTAGCTAGTCTTGGTGATTTAGAAGGTTTAAAAAGAATGTTTTTAAAAGGATGTAATTTAATTTTAGGTGATTATGATAAGCGTACTCCTCTTCATTTAGCTGCAAATAATGGTCATTTAGATATTGTTAAATTTTTATGTAGTATTTATAATTTAAGTGATATTAGTGTTAAAGATCGTTGGGGTAATACTCCATATGATGATGCAGTTGAATCAAAACATGAAAAAATTATTAATTTATTAAAAAAATATATTATTTCTGAATAAAATTGATTATTCTTATTGTTATGAACCGAAACCTTATTAACTCACTACTCCATTAAAATCATGTCTATTAATATTATCAAAGATGATATTAATGAATTATCAATGAAATCTTCGAGATTAATTATCTCTTTTTTAGATATAAAAAATTTTTCAATTAAAAGAAAAATCAGTAATTCTATTCATTATACTTTAGTAAATTATATGGAATCAAAATGTCCATTTATTATTAACAGAGAAACCAGAAAAAAAATGAGAAAAGTATATTTTTCAGATGATATTACATTACCTTCTTCTGAAATGAAAAGTTTGACACAAGAAATCAAACATGAAGTTAATGAAGATGAATATTTAGAAATTATACAATATAAAAATTGTTATAATAATCAAGATTTAATGAAAGGTTTAGAAAGAAGAAAGAAAAGACGACAAAAAAGACGAATAAATCAATTAAAAATTTATGCATTAAATCTACAATTAGAAATGGAAAAAAAAGGAAGATTCAATATTACAACAATGATTAGAAGAGAAATGGTAGATGGTTTATGGTAAAAAATTTTT
>Ga0207990_1001704_pt1 | contig 10881 bp, 7 predicted proteins | sample ETNtaG_8_FD_185780 | JGI IMG/M metagenome (GOLD analysis project Ga0207990, IMG submission 185780) | Marine microbial and viral communities from oxygen minimum zone, Eastern Pacific Ocean - ETNP201406SV75 (SPAdes) (version 2) | ecosystem: Environmental > Aquatic > Marine > Oceanic ...
CTGAAAGAGTTTATTCACATTACCCCCGAAGAAGCGGTAATGCATCCTGTTTGGAAAATGGGAAAAAAAATATCTGTAGATTCAGCAACCATGATGAATAAAGGACTCGAAGTAATTGAAGCAAAATGGCTATTCAAAATCGATTCAGAAAAGATAGATATTTTGGTTCATCCAGAAGGTATAGTGCATTCTTTAGTTGAATTTGAGGATGCCTCATTGCTTGCTCAAATGTCTGTTCCAGACATGAAAATTCCAATCGCTTATGGATTGGGCTTTCCAGAGAGAATAAGATCTAATTCTCAAAGATTAAGTTTGGAAAAAATAGAACAATTAAATTTCTGCAAACCAGATTTAAAGAAGTTTCCGAGTATTAGAATATCAAGAGCTTCTCTCGATTCTGGAGGCACATCTCCTTCATTATTAAATGCAGCAAATGAAGAGGCAGTTAGAGCTTTCTTAGATAAAAAAATATGTTTTACGCAAATTGCCGAAATTATTTCATTTGTAATGGATACAATTCCTATAAAAACTGTCAAAGAATTAGAAAATATTTTTCAGGCCGATACTTTGGCAAGGAAGTCAGCTCTAACTAGAATACACCAATTAAGAAGTTAATATGTCCAGCATTTTTATAAGCCTTATATCTATTATTATTTTATTAGGTGTCATCATAGGTATTCATGAATTAGGGCACTTTCTAGCTGCTAGAAAATTTAATGTTCATGTAATTCGATTTAAGATAGGCTTTGGAAAGACTCTCATAAGCAGATTTGATAAGCGGGGAACTGAATTCTCCATCGGTTTACTACCATTGGGTGGTTATGTTCAGATGTTGGGAGAGGACAACCCTATTCAAGGTAAGGACTCAGATCCAGATAATTATTCTGAAGAAATTTCATATCCTCAAGCCTCTTTAGGGGCAAGGGCTATCATTACAGCAGCTGGGCCAATAGCTAATTTTATTTTAGCGGTAATAGCCTACTTTCTTATTTTTATGATTGGGGTAAAGGATTTAGCACCTATAGTTGGGGCAGTTAATGATGACAGCTTAGCCATGCAAGCTGGGATTGAAGTTGGTGACAGGATTGTCGCTATAGATAATAAAGAAGTTGTCTCTCTTAAAGACTTAAACACCTTACTTGCTCTGAGGATAGGAGAAACTGGTTCTATTCTCGTAGATTATAAAAAACCTAATTCAGACTTGAAATATTCCGAATCAGTTAATATCGAAGACTGGTTAAGTTCTGAACTAGATCAAAGTATTATTTCCAGTTTCGGTATTCTCCCTTTTATCCCCCCCATAGTTTCTTCTGTACAAGTGGGTAGCCCTGCAGATAAGTCAGGTATTGAAAGTGGAGATCAAATAATAAGGGTTGGGGACAACGCAATAAGGACTTGGTATGAATTAGTTGAAGAGATTTCTTCAATTCCTGATAAAGAAACTTCATTAACAATAAAAAGAAATGGAACTTCTTTCTCTGTGCTGGCTTCCATTGGGTCTGTACAAGATGAACTTGGCATGAAAATCGGGAGAATAGGAATAGCAAGAATCTCTAGCAATGAGGAGATCCCTGATGAATTCTTGGTAATTACAAAGAAAGGACCTATTGAGTCTTTTGCTCTAGGAATCAAAGAAACTTATAATTTCACAGTTCTTATCTTAGATTCCATAGGCAAAATGATTACTGGCTCTATCTCTGCAGAAAACATAGGAGGTCCGATACAGATAGCAGTTTTATCTGGTTCGGCAGCCAAAGCAGGCTTGGTATCTTTTATTAGCATGATAGCTTTACTAAGTATTAACTTAGGTTTAATCAATTTATTACCTGTTCCAATTTTAGATGGAGGTCAATTAGTGTTAATTGCAGCTGAAAAGATTAAAGGCTCTCCACTTTCTGAGGGGTTTGTAGAATTTGCCTATAGAATAGGATTGTTATTGGTTATTGGGCTGATGGCCTTTGCTGTTTTTAATGACATAACAAGGATAGTTTAATGGTCAAAATATTTTCTTTAATAAAACCTATTTTCTTTGCACTTTTTGTATTGGTATTTTTAATAGAACCAATTAAAAGTGAAGAAGATTCTTGGGTAGTTAGCGACATTAGAATTAGTGGATTGCAGAGGGTCTCTGCTGGAAGTGTCTTTGCGGAAATGCCCATTGCTATTGGTGATAGAGTTGATACTTATGCATTACAAGTTGTAGCTAAAATTTTATTTAAGACAGGCCAGTTTGATGATATTCAGATAGGTAAGGATGGAAATATCCTAATTATCAGTTTGGTTGAAAGGCCTTCCATATCAGCTATAGAGATAGATGGTAATAAGGCACTAAAAACTGAAGATTTAATGAAAGGACTCAAGGGTGCTGGTTTGTCCGAAGGTCAAGTTTTTAAAAGATCAGTATTAAGCGGCTTGGCTTTGGAGATACAAAGACAATACACTTCTCAAGGCAGGTACGGAGCATTAGTAGATGTTAAGGCAAATCCAAAGCCGAGAAATAGAGTTGAACTTGAGATTGAGATAGAGGAAGGAGAAGTAGCAACAATTGAAGGTATAAATGTTGTGGGTAACGCAACCTTTACCGATGATGAGCTTTTAAGAGATTTTGAATTAAGTGTGGGCGGTTGGTTTTCTTTTTTGAATAGCGACAATAAATATTCAAGGGAGAAGCTTAAAGGAGATTTAGAAACTTTAACTTCTTATTACAAAGATAGGGGATATGTAGAGTTTGATTTATCCAGTTCGCAAGTAAGTATTACCCCGGATAAGAAATCGGTTTATATAACTTTAAATGTTAATGAAGGCCTTTCTTACAAAGTAGATAAGATCAACTTAACAGGAGACTTCCCAGTAGAAGAAGAACTTTTAAGACCATTGATATTAATTAAAGAGGGAGATACTTATTCTCAGTTCTTAATAACTGAGACAGAAGAACTCTTTACAAACATACTGGGCAATGAAGGTTACAGTTTTGCTGAAGTTACAGGAGTTCCTGATCTAAATGAAGAAACTGGAGGGGTTGAGCTTACCTTCTATATTGACCCTCAACAAAGAACCTATGTTAGAAGGATTATCTTTAAAGGCAATCAACGCACCCACGATGTAGTTTTAAGAAGAGAAATGAGACAGATGGAAGGGTCTTGGGCTTCTAATCTATTAATTGAAAACTCTAAGTTGAGGCTTGAAAGATTAGGTTTCTTTAAGGAAGTAGAATCAGAAACACTTCCAGTAGCTGGTGTTAACGACCAAATAGATGTCGAATTTAATGTCGAAGAAGAAGTGTCTGGAAGTATTGGTGGGAGTTTTGGGTATTCGTCCTGGGGGTTAATGCTCGGTTTAAACTATTCAGAAAACAATGCTTTCGGAACGGGTACAAGAATAAACTTAGGGATTAATGACAGTGCCTGGCGTAAAAGTTACTTCTTTGATTACGGAGATCCTTATTACACCATGGATGGAGTAAGTAGGGGGTACAGTGTGTTTTATAATGAATCAGACTATGGTCAATACAATATAGCTGCATATACCTCTGATTCTTATGGAGTGGGTATTCAATTTGGTTTACCTATAAGTGACATTGAAAGAATTGGCCTCAATTTAAGATACGAAAACACATCAATAGATGTAGGTTCGATGTCAGCTTCTCAAATTTTATCCTTTACTGCTTCAGAGGGAACTAGTTTCGAGGCTTTGAAGAGCCAACTTATCTGGTCTAGAATTACTCTAAACAGGGGTCTCTTCCCCACAGCTGGACAATCTCAATCTGTTGGCTTCGAACTGACGCTTCCAGGCAGTTCTATTACTTATGCTAGAGCCACTTATCGACATCGGTATTATAGGCCTATCTTTGGAGGAAAATTTATTCTAGGTTTGAGAGGAGAGATAGGGGTTTTAGAACCCTTTGGAGATACTAAAGTAGCTCCTTTCTATGAACATTTTTATGCTGGGGGAATAACATCAGTTAGAGGCTTTAGAGCTAATACCCTGGGACCAAGAGCCACTCAGTCTCAATACATTCTCGATGCAGAGGGCAACCCCGTATTAGATGAGTTCGGCCAGCAAATATTCAATCCTTATTACGGTTTTAATCAAAACGACGATCGATCGATTGGAGGGGCTTATTTAGTAGAAGGTGGATTCGATTTAATTTTTCGTTTACCTTTTCTCGAAGATCAAAGATCTGTACGAACTTCTTTCTTCATTGATACAGGTAATGTTTTTGCACAAGACTGCGGCGATGACGGAAACATAAACTGCAGTGAATTTGACCTAGGAGCGCTAAGATATTCTTATGGATTAGGAGTGACTTGGATTACTCAATTAGGACCTATGTCTTTAGCGTTAGCTGCAACTGGAAATGCGGGTCCTTTGGATAGAACCGAGGGCTTTCAATTTGAAATAGGAACACAATTTTAAAGATTAACTGGATACAGTGACCCTTTAAACGGTAAACTGCGCCACCAAGTTTAGATTTAAAGCCGAATGAGGAGAGATTATGAATTTGAATAAATTAGTTATAGCATTGATTGCATCAATACTTATACCAATTTCCCTACAAGCAGAGGAGATTGAAAGCGGGTCTATAGCTGTTATAGATGTAGAAGTTGCTATATTTGGAACAGAGGCTTCAAAACAAGCTTTTGAAGAACTTGCAGCGAGCAAGGAATGGAAAGAGGTAGAAGAAGATCTGCAACTAAAGATTAATGAAGCCACTGAAATTCAGGAAAAGCTTCAGAAAGAAGGCCCTACTATGTCTGATGATGAGAAACTTGATGCACAAAAAAGACTGAATTCTCTTAGTCAAGATGCTAATTTCCTTAATCAGAAGTTAACTACAATGAGAAACGAACTCATGCAACTAATTCAAAATGAACAAGCCCCTAAATTCCAAAAAGTTGTTTCTGAATTAATGAGAGCGAAAGGAATTAAAATACTTTTGCATAGACAGTCAGTTCTTGGTTTTGATACTGGAGATCCTACTCTTAATCTGACGCCAGAAATAACTGAACTACTCAATCAGAAAGAAGAGTAATTTTTTTTGTGTCACCAAAAAAAGGTATAACTCTAGGTGAGCTTGCAAAAAAACTAAATGCAGAGTTAGTCGGCAACCCTGAAATTTGGGTAAAAGGCTTGAATACTCTAGCAGAAGCTAGTCAAGACGAGATTAGCTTTCTTTCCAGAAGACAATATATTAAACAACTGGATTCAACTAAAGCTGGCGCAGTAATTATTGGAGAAAAATATAAAGATCTGGCTTCAGGCAATCTTATTGTGGGTAAGGATGCCTATCTTCTTTATGCGAAGGCAACTCAAATATTTAAAGAATTGAACCAGGAACCTTTAAAAGAAGGAATCTCAGAATTAGCTGAAATATCCTCCTCAGCAAAAATTAGTTCTTCAGCAACTATAAATTCTTTCTGTAAAATTTCTGACAATGCTGACATTGGACAAGAAGTCCAGATAGGTTCTGGAGTTGTAATAGGTGAATCTACTAGCATAGGAAATAAAACAGTCATACATTCCAATGTTTCAATTTATCATTCAGTCTCAATAGGACAGGAATGTATTATTCATGCAGGTTCAGTAATTGGATCTGATGGGCTTGGTTTTGCAAGAGAAGGGCAAGATTGGGTAAAGATCGAACACTTGGGTGAAGTAATAATAGGTAACAATGTGGAGATAGGTTCAAACTGTTCAATAGACAGAGGTTCAGTAGGAAACACTTGTCTTGATGACCAAGTAAAACTCGATAATAACGTGCATTTAGCTCACAATGTTCAGTTAGGAAGGTCTTCAGTAATAGCAGCAAATACTGCAATTGCTGGCAGCACAACAATTGGGAAAAACTGCACTGTATCTGGAGCTTGTGGCATCATAGATAACCTTACAATTACTGACTCAGTGCATATAACTGCAGGATCTCTGGTGACTAAATCTATTACAAAACCTGGAACTTATACTTCAGGCACCCCTCTAATAGAACATAATTTATGGAAACGAAATGCTGTTGCATTTAAAAGGCTTAAAGATTTAATAAAAAAATAATTTATGGAAAAAATTTTAGACATTGAAGAAATTCAGCAGTATTTACCTCATAGATATCCTTTCTTATTAATCGATAGAGTGGTTGAGTTGGAACTTGGCAAGTACATTAAAGCTTATAAGAACGTAACCACAAATGAACCTTATTTTGAAGGCCATTTTCCTGGAAAACAGGTAGTACCAGGAGTTTTAATCCTGGAAGCAATGGCGCAAGCTTCAGGGGTACTGGGATTTAAAACCATGAATAAGAAACCAGAAGAAGGTTCAATTTACTATTTCGTAGGAGCAGATTCACTGCGATTTAAAAAGCCTGCTGTACCAGGAGATCAGATTATTTTAGAGTCAACGGTTATAACCCATAAGAAAGGAATATGGAAGTTTGATTGTAAAGCTAGTGTTGAAGGAGAAATCATAGGCGAAGCAAATATTCTTTGTGCCGATAGACCAAAGTAAAAATTATGCACCATCCAACTGCCATCATAGATCCGAAAGCTAAACTGGATAAAAATGTAGAGGTAGGTCCTTACTGTGTAATAGGATCAGGTGTAAAGATAGGCTCTGGAACAATTTTAGAGTCTCATGTCATTCTTAAAGGAAACACAAAGATCGGGAAAAAAAATCATATTTTTCAATTTTCAACTGTTGGTGATGGAAGTCCTGATAAAAAATATAAAGGTGAACCCACTAAGCTCATAATAGGGGATGAAAATCAAATAAGAGAAGGAGTAACTATTCATAGAGGAACTATCCAAGAGAAAGGAATGACTAGAATAGGTAACAGAAACCTGCTTTTAGCCTACTCACATGTCGCTCATGATTGTGAGATTGAAGATGATGTTGTTCTGACTAATCAAGCCGCATTAGCAGGAGCTGTTAAAGTTGGAACAGGAGCCATTCTTGCGGGTTACGCCATTGTTCATCAATTCTGTTCTGTAGGAGCCCATAGCTTTTGTGCCATGGGAAGTACAGTCAATAAAGATATTCCTGCTTTTGTAAGAGTTAGGGGAAATCCTGCTAAACCTTATGGAATTAACAGTGTCGGTTTAAAAAGATTAGGGTTTTCTAGTAGGGCTATTGAAGCTTTAAGATCAGCTTATAGATCAATTTATAGGAAGAATCTGACCGTAGAGGAAGCGCTAAAAGAGTTAAGACCCCTTGAACAGAAATACAAAGAAGTTAAGTTATTTATTCAAACTATAAAAAAATCTTCTCGTGGAATCGTTCGTTGATGTCTTCCTACATCAGTAGTAAGAAAACAAGAAAAATAAAAATAGCTCTAGTTGCAGGAGAAGATTCAGGGGATCAGCTAGGGGCCTCACTTATTAAAAATTTGAAAGAAATCTTTCCTTTAGCTTCCTTCATTGGAGTTGGAGGAAGCAAAATGAATGATGAAGGTTTAAATTCTTTTTTTGACATGAGAAAGATATCAGTAATGGGACTTATTGAACCTCTGATGCACATCTCAGAATTATTATCATTAAGAAAAGAGCTAAAAAACTATCTCTCAAAAGAAGCTCCAGATATCTTTATAGGCATCGACTCACCAGATTTTAATTTATCTATTTCTAGGCATCTAAAACTTCAAGGAATAACAACAGTTCAGTATGTGAGTCCTTCTATCTGGGCTTGGAGAAAAGGAAGAATCAGGACTATCGAAAAATCTGTAGACAAAGTTCTAACTTTATTTCCTTTTGAAAATCTTGCTTATCAGAACTCTTCAGTAGAGGTTTCTTTTGTAGGCCACCCCTTGGCGCATAAAATTTCCAAGGATCTTAACAAAGAAGAAATAAGGAAAAACAAGTTCCATTTAAATAAAGGGAAGATGGTGGCTTTGTTGCCTGGAAGTCGAAAGTCTGAAGTATCAAAGATGGCAGAGGTCATACTAAATACAGCTAAGTTAATCAAAGATGTTGATAAGGGTACTAGTTTTTTTATGCCTTTAGCTGACATAAGGCATAAAGAGTTAATTCCAGAAGTGGAGAATTATTCCTGGGTAAACTTTTCTGAAGGGGATTCTCAAGAAGTCCTTTCAGCTTCACATATAGGTATAGTTACTTCAGGAACAGCTTCATTAGAAGCAGCTCTATTAAGGACTCCTGTTGTAGTGGTTTATAAAACAAGTTGGATAACATACTTTCTGGTTAAGCCCCTTTTAAAAATAAAACAATTTTCTTTACCTAATCTTTTGGCAAAAAAATCTATTCTTCCAGAACTGCTTCAAAGTGAAGTAACTGAACAAAATCTCTTTAAAGCTTACAAAAATTTGGAAGAGAGCAATAATCAAGGTGTTTTAGCTGAGTTTGAAAAGATTCATTCAGAACTTAAAGCTGATGGTCCTGATACTGCAGCTAGGGTTGTTGCAGAAATGATTTGAAGTTAGTAGCAGGAGTTGATGAAGTTGGAAGAGGGCCTTTAGCAGGCCCAGTAGTAGCCGCTGCTGTAATCTTAAGAGAAGATAATTCATTAAATGAATTAGCAGATTCAAAGTCATTATCAGCTAAAAAGAGAGAGGAATTAAATATTCTCATAAAAGACAAAGCTTTATCGTGGAAAATTGCTTTTGTTTCTTCAAAAAAGATAGACCAGATTAACATCCTACAAGCTTCACTTCTTGCCATGATGAAAGCTGTAGAAGGCCTAGAAAAAAAACCAGATAAAGTACTTATTGATGGCATACATAAACTAAATATTTCAGTTCCTTCTATCGCTGTAGTAAGAGGTGATACCAAGCACAAAAGTATTATGGCTGCATCAATCATAGCTAAAGTTGCAAGGGATGAATTTATGAAGAAATTAGATAAAAAATTTCCTCAATATGGTTTTATTGATAATAAAGGTTATCCCACAAAATTTCATATCAATGCACTAGAATTGTATGGACCTTGTGAGCAACATAGAGCATCATTTAGGCCTTTAAAAGACAAGTTTTAATAAAATATGAGCCTTCAGAATTTTGTTCATTTACATCTCCACTCTGAGTACTCTTTGTCGGATGGAATTATAAGAATTGAAGAGTTGGTGGAGCGTTCTTGTGAATATAATTTTCCTGCTGTAGCTCTAACGGATTTAACAAATCTTTTTGGCCTAATTAAGTTTTATAGGATGGCAAGAGAAAAAGGCATCAAACCAATTGTAGGCTGTGAACTAATGTTAGTTAAAGAGGAAGGTAATATCGGAGCACCTTTTATTCTCTTAGTAAAAAATAAAAGAGGCTATACGAATTTAACCAAATTAATTTCTAAGGCCTATATAGAGGGCCAAGATACTGGCGATCCTTTAGTAAAGATAGATTGGTTATCTGATTATTCAGAAGGATTAATCGCTTTATCTGGGGGGCAAAAGGGTCATGTAGGACAAGCCCTCTTATTAAACAATAATAATTTAGCAAAGAAGAGAATTAATTATTTTAGAGATATTTATGGAGAAGATTTTTTCCTAGAGATACAAAGAGTAGGGAGAGAAGATGAAGAGCATTACAACATTTCTGCCATTGATTTAGCTCAAGAAATAGGGATCCCCATAGTAGCTACTAATGATGTTAGATTTCTTACCCCCTTAGACCCTGATGATGAGAGTCCTTCAGATTTTGAAGCTCATGAAGCAAGAGTTTGTATTCAAAAGGGAGAAATCTTATCAGACTCTTCAAGAGCTAAAGAGTATGTAGAGAGCCAGTATCTGTCTTCTGCTGAAGAGATGAGGGCTAAATTTTCAGATATTCCTGAGGCCCTAGAAAATACTCTTCTAATCTCAAAAAAATGTAATTTGGAATTGGAGTTAGGAGAATTTTATCTTCCTGACTTTGAAGTCCCAGGAAAAACTACGACTAAGGACTACTTAAAAAAGAAAGCCAAAGAGGGATTAAAGAGAAGGCTTGAAGAGATCAACTCTTCCATAAATTCTTATGACATAGATAAAAAGATTTATACAAAAAGATTAGATTATGAGTTAGATATGATATGTAAGCTTGGATTCGAAGGTTACTTTCTAATTGTTGCTGATTTTGTAAATTGGGCTCAAGAGAACGATATTCCAGTAGGGCCTGGCCGAGGATCAGGTGCAGGCTCTATTACTGCCTATGCTTTAGGTATAACCGCTATAGACCCTATCAAATATGATCTATTATTTGAGAGGTTCTTAAATCCTGACAGGGTAAGCAACCCCGACTTTGATATAGATTTTTGCATGGAAGGAAGGGACAAAGTTCTTGAATATGTTACGCAGAAGTATGGTAAAGATTCAGTTGCACAAATTAGTACTAGAGGGACTATGGCTGCAAGAGCTGTATTGAGAGATGTGGTTCGGGTCTTAGGAAAGCCCTATGGTTTTGGGGATAGGTTAGCTAAAGCAATTCCCGATGTACTTGGTATTTCTTTAGAAGAAGCTTATAAAGACAAGCAATTTAAAGAGCTCATAGATTCTAGTGAAGAAAGCAAAGAGGTATTTGACATGTCTTTAAAATTAGAAGGCTTATCAAGAAGTGTTGGAACCCATGCAGCGGGAGTCGTTATTGCACCGACTGCTTTAACAGATTTTACCCCCCTTGTTGTTGACCAAGAAAAGGGAACAGTAGCTACTCAGTTTGATATGGGGGATGTTGAATCTGCAGGCTTAGTAAAATTTGATTTCTTAGGACTTAAAACTTTAACTGTTATTAATCGAACTTTAAACAGAATTAACGAGAATAGAAGTGGTAAATCATTAGATATTAATGATTTACCTTTAAATGATGAAAAGACTTTCAAACTCCTTCAGAGAGGAGAAACAACTGGAGTTTTTCAACTTGAATCCCGAGGAATGAAAGAATACTTAAAGAAATTAAAACCTAATAATTTTGAAGAC
>Ga0207990_1001707_pt1 | contig 10875 bp, 11 predicted proteins | sample ETNtaG_8_FD_185780 | JGI IMG/M metagenome (GOLD analysis project Ga0207990, IMG submission 185780) | Marine microbial and viral communities from oxygen minimum zone, Eastern Pacific Ocean - ETNP201406SV75 (SPAdes) (version 2) | ecosystem: Environmental > Aquatic > Marine > Oceanic ...
ATTCTCTATTATTTCCACATTACCACCTACATTACTTGCTAGAATACAAGTTCCACAACCCATTGCTTCAAGGAGTGTAGAACTAATTCCTTCCATAAGAGATGGTTGTATAACCAAATCTGATCCACGTATTAACGAGATTGTGTTCTGTTTAGATTGACATCCTAAATAATGCACATTTGTTTTTGAGTCAGCTAGATTACGGACTTTTTTCTCCTCAGGTCCTATTCCTGCAATAAGAAGATTATATTCTGCTGGTAGATGTTCAGCAGCATCTAACAACGTGTTTATTCCTTTTTCCTTCGATAAACGCCCTGCATAAATAATTTGATTCTCAAATTTTTTAGTAGCTTTTTTTGGAAAATTATTAAGATCTATGGCATTTGGAACATGGATAACATCAAATCCACTTTTAGAATAGTAATCACATGCTTCTTTTGATACGGCAGTTATTGAATCGGCCCATTTTAACGCCTTTTCCTCATAATTTTTTGAAATGTTTGAATAAATTTTCCCATGAAGCTCAGTAATTTGTTGCGAATAGATACCATGAAGCGATAGAATTTTTTTGCCAGAAGTTTTTTTCATAGCAAGAGCAGATGGAATATTATGAGCATGAACAATGTCATTGCCTTTCATTGATCTAGTTTTCAAAAATGATGATAACATAAAACTAGGGTTCTTAAGACCTTTCACTGGAATAGTAAAGGTATTCTTTGAGGATATAGTATCAACTTTGTGATTTTGGTTAGTTAAGAATTGAGAAAGACCTTGAACATGTTGTGCAACACCACCAATACCCTCCTCAGTTGGTGAAATTAATAGTATTTTCACAGTGGAAAAATCAGATTGATTGCATAAAAGCTATTGGATTGATTAATTCTTCCAAAGAGTAATTAAGAAAGAATGTAAAAAACTCACGTTGAGTTCTGAACAAGGACTATCTAAAATTAAGCCAGATTCAATCACAAATATTCTAACGCTTAGATATGATCCTGGTATAAAACCAAATTTACCTAAAAAAGTTTGGAGTGATTTAAAGCCTTCAATTCAAAAACCTTCGATTGAATTTATTGAAAAATCAATTCAAGAAATCATAAAAAAACAGGTAAATGTTTCCTCGGTAAAGAAAATCTGCATTGCATTAAGTGGAGGAATTGATTCTGCCTTAATTCTCACTTTGATAAAAAAAGCTGTGCCTGACATACATGTTCATGCTATCTCAGTCAAGTTTGCAAACAGCGTTGATGAAACAGAAAGTGCATCAAGAATTGCTGCTGAATTAGGAGCAGACCACCATATTATTCACATAGAAAATTACCTGCGTGATTTACCTAGAGCTATCAGCATAATCAAACTTCCTTTTTGGGATCTTCATTGGTATCATGTAGTTAAAAAATCACAGTCTCTTTCAAAACATCTTGCTTCTGGTGATGGTGGAGACGAGTTATTTGGAGGATATACATTTAGGTACAAAAAATTTTTGTCTTTGATAAATAACAATTCTACCCCATTAGAAAAGGCTAAGGCATACTTGTCATGTCACGAAAGAGATCACGTTCCTGATCAAGAAAATCTCTTCGGAAAAAAATCCAGATTCTCTTGGGAATCAATTTACAATACATTATCTGTTTATTTTGACAATCCTCTATCTTCAATCGAACAAGTATTTTTGGCAGATTATAATGGAAAATTACTGTACAATTTCAATCCAATTAACACGAAAATATTGAATCATTTCAGTGTGGAACCTATATCCCCATTATTATCCGAGGATATTATCTCTCATGCTTTGAGGATACCTTTTCAGTACAAATATGATAATACTAAAGATATAGGCAAACTGTCTTTACGAAAAATATTATCCAAATATAATATAGACAAATTAATTCCAAAGGAAAAATTAGGATTTAATGTAAATACGCTTAATTTATGGAAATCCTTTGGGCAATCTTTATGTCAAGAATATCTGATGGATTCTGAGATTACAAAAGATGGTTGGATAAATAAAGACTGGATTAGTAAATACATAGATAGAACTGATTTGGATGTAAAATACGTAAATAAGTTACTTGGACTGTTAGCATTTGAGATTTGGTATAGACTATTCATTACAAAGGACATGAGTGCAAATACTACACTAAATTAATTTACAACTTAACAGGCAAAAAATCAAACAATGAAAAAATATGTCGTTGCTGGTATTGGAGAAATAGGAAAGTCAATTTTAAAACTATTAGCTAAGGACAATGTTGTTGTAGGATTTGATTTAAATCCTGATTTAATGGATAAGAGAAAATTTGAAAGATACCAAAAACTCAAAACCTCATTTCTACACATTGCCATACCCGTAACGGGTAAATTCACCAACAATGTTTTGAATCTTTGCAAAAAGTTCCAACCAGAATGTATTGTTATTCATAGTACAATAAAGCCTGGAACGACGGAAAAATTACAAGAGAAATTATCTATTCCTGTAATATACAGTGCAACAAGGGGTATTCATAAGAGGATGGCATATGATCTTAAACGATACACCAAATTTTTTGTAATTTCAGCAAATGCTCCTAGAGGTAAATGGGCCTCCAGCAAATATGTGCAATCAATGAAACGTTGTGGTATTAAAACAAAAAAAATGTCAAAACCAGAAACCTTGGAATTGGCAAAAATCATTTGCGATACATCATATCTGGGTTGGTTGGTAAACTATGCACAATTAAGTAATATTATTGCAATTGAACATGAAGTAGACTATGATGAAATGTGGAGCTTTTCTGACGAAATTCAAGAATTTTTAGGTAATAGACCAAAAATGTACCCCAGTTTTATAGGTGGACATTGTGTTATACCCAATCTTAATCTGATAAATAATGAAACTCTTAACATCATTAACAAGATGAATAATAGTTATGCAAAAAAATTGAAGAAAGATAAAAAATAATTTTTTGATTAATCTTTGTTTTAAAATTTTAGTTTCAGTGATTTGCAGCTATTAGTTTATTGATATCGTTTGCAGCATCAACACAAGTGGTTATTTTTCCTGAAAAAACTGTTATTATTTGTTCATTAATAGTTCTAACCATAGTTGGTCTCTCATCAGTTTCTTCGACGTAGGGAGGCACAACACGCATAGTAAACATTGAGCCTACATGTTCTGCTTTTTTTATTTCCGGAATAAACGGTATGGTAGAATCGATAAATTTATCAAAGTTGGTAAGGAACGGATTTTTAACAATTCCTTTATCTAGTAACGGTAAATATTTCTGATCGATTTCTGGATATTTACCAATATTTGTTTGATGTATTTCATGCGCAACATTACATAACAAATGTAGATCTGTATTGGCCAATGGATCAATGCACATGAAAGGACCATCCATTATCACTACACTCTTATCCTTAAATTGCTCAGGCAGTTTTACTACAGGTTTTTCACATAATTCAAATTGGTATTCATTTTGCAGTTTTGGAAATTTTTCAACTAATTTATTGATATTTACGTAAGCAGCGATAACTACCATATCGTAATTATCAAAAATGTCGTACGTGACTTCCCTGTTGAGAAAAACATTCACACTATTCTTTTTTAGTTTTTCCCAACATGCCTGTCTTAATTTTATAGGATCATAAACTGATTCTTTTACTTGAACACATAATTCTATACTATTTTTGTTCATAAATGGCAAATCTGAAATAGTATATTCTAACCCATGTTTATCACTAAAATCTAAGAATTGCTTACCAGATGTTAGACTGTCTTTTTTAGATATGCAGTAGTAATGATCAAAGCTATCTACTATAGATTCTCCAAATGTTTTTCTAAAACTACTTTCAGATTTTATTATACCAGCTACTGTTTCCTCGCTGCGTGGGTAATGATAGCCCCTATGGACACGATATTGATTACTGCCAGAAGCAGCCAAAAGCAAGTCACTATTTTTCTCAAACAAATCAACTTCATTATTTTGCGCTAACGTAAATGCCGTTGTTACTCCAAAAATACCTCCACCTATTACTGCTATCCTCATATTACTCACCTTGATAATTTAGATAATATACGAGTTACATTTAGCGCAAGAATAGCAGAATCGTACGAAACTTTTTTGTTGGTTATGTTAATGATAAAATCCTTGCATTCCAAATGTAATGGGGTATTTTTTGATTGGTATATTTTTTCAAATAATTGTGATCGTTTGTCAAATCTTAACAGTTTATCATCATTCCAAACAAACAAATTTTTCTTTGTAAGAAATGTTACAGATTTTTCCTTGTATGGTGATATTCTATCAATACTAACATCACATTTTCTATGCTGTGTAAGATTTAATTCAAGATTAATACGATCTGAGGTAGTAATAAAGCCCACATTACTTGTTAGTCTTATTCTATTTGGAGCACCAAACAACTCTAGTATTAAAGAAATATCATGAGATAAGAGATTCTTAAAAATGTCTTCATCGAAAGTACCAAATTTTTTCCAGGCAAAGTGAGCATATATTATAGATTCTTGACTATCTATTTTTTTGATTTTTTTAAAAATTTCGTTATGAAGAAAAATATGTCCCACAAATAGATTAAGATTTTTACTCTTAGCTATCTTGAGCAGCTGTTTTGCTTCAACAATTGTACTAGTCATGGGTTTTTCCACAAACACATGTTTTCCAGCTTCAAGAGCATTTCTTGCAATTTTGAAATGACTATCAATCGGTGTAGAAATAACTACTGCATCAACATTTTTGTCAGTAAAAATATCTCTAATGCTTGTAGTATGAACCACTTTAGGGTAATTTTTACGAAGCCAACTAATATTTTTCTGGTTACCCCTAGTATGACATTTTGTAACACAGGAAATCTTTGAAAATTCTCTCAACAGATTTCTTCCCCATTTACCAAGGCCTATAATAGCTATTTTTTTCATTATATACCAAGATCCTAAACTGTCTTTATTTGAAGATTATTCTGAAATTATTAGCATTAAGAGTTTTTTTCAGGTTTTTCTGTCGTATTTTCTCTTAAATAAGATTCTATCACGTTTACAAATCGTTTTGCAACAATATCCCAGTTAAATTTTTCAATTACAAATTTTTGTGCTTCATCGCCAATTTTCTGTGACAACTCTTTATCGTTAATTAAAAGTGATAATTTTTCTATCCATTTGTTATGATCTCCTTCATTTATCAAAAATCCTGTTTTATTATCATAAACCATCTCAGGTATACCTCCCACGTTTGTTGCGATAACAGGGTTTCGCATAGCCATTGCTTCTTTACAAGATAGAGGGAGAGTATCCATACCAGTTGGTAATGCATATACATCTATTTCGGTAAGATATTCTCTGACTTTGTCTGGATATTCTAGAGAACCCAAATAATGAAAATTGGAATGTTTTTCTAAAACTGGAAGGATTCGATCTTTGTATTGTCCATCCCCAGCCCAATAAAAATGGGTATTTGGCATTGCACGTATAACTTCATCAAGAACAAGCATTTCTTTTGATTTGTGCCACATGTTTGAATCTACTAATAATCCTACACAAGGATGTTGTAGTTTCATACCAGATGTAGGATACCAACGTGATGCATCTAATCCCTCCAAAAAGTGGTAACAATTTACATTAGGAAAACGCTCTTTGATTGTATCATGAAGAAAATCAGCGGTAAAAATTCCCTGACAATTACCAAGTACACGCTCAGCATTTTTCAGTCTTAGATTTGATACAGTTCGCGTCTTTAGATCTTTGTAAATAGTTTTTTTTGCAGATTCTACCTCCATCCAAAGATTACCCCTCAATAAAACAAAGAGAGGAATTCCAGCCTTAATAGTCTCTAATCCAAAATGTGATTGCCAGTCAACGAACACAACATCTGGGTCGTATTCATTGATTAAATCATAAAATTTTTTCTTTGAAAACCATCCTTTTGGGCTTTTACTTGGAAAACCAGTAATGTAATCAAATTCATGTACTAATTTACAGTCAACGCCTATTTTTTCAAGTGATTTACTAAACTCTTTCAAATGGAAATATTTTCCAATTCTACCCTTAGCAGTGCCACCACCGGCACCAGATGCAATGAGAACTTTCAATTTAATTATGTTTTTTTGAGAATAATTTATAGGTTGAAATACATTTATGAGCACCTTTTAAATTCAAATTTTAAAATCATTTGTTATGAAAAAATCACAATATTTACTGATTTTATCGGTATTTTTTATTGTATTTTTTTATGGATTTTCTGTAGGCGTGTACAAGATTTTCCCTTATGAATTTTTAAATTCGACTAATGATATTTTATCTGAACAAAAAACTCTAGAAAAAAATCAATTTGTCAATCAGGCTGATATAGAACATTTAATTACAATTGACACTAAATCAGATATTGATTCCAAAAGAAATTTCTTAACAGAATATTTTTGGAATGTTGAAAGTTTACAGCATATAATAGACAAATCACCATTACCTGAAGTTGAATATAATATAGACGATTCTAGATATAGCGATTTCCAAAATCTAAAGCGCATTGATCGATTAACAATTGAAATGGAGTATGGAATAAACTCAGTTTCTTATCTTTTCATACCAGAAGAATCTAACGAGAAACTGATTTTCTATCACCAGGGGCATGACGGAGATTTTATTTTAGGTAAAGATACTATTCAATTCTTTCTTAATAGAAATTTTACAGTACTTGCCTTAACTATGCCTCTAGTTGGAATGAATAATCACCCAATTATAGAAATAGATGGATTAGGTCAAATGAAGTTAAGCTCTCACGAACAACTGAGATTATTAGAGACAAATAATTTTAATCCTATGAAATTATTTCTTGATCCAATTCAAATTAATTTAACGTTTCTAAAAAAAGAATATGATTTTCATCGATATTCAATGATCGGATTATCAGGTGGTGGCTGGACTACTGTAGTATATTCTGCTATTGATGAGAGAATTTCAGATAGTTTTTCTGTTGCTGGTTCGATTCCATTTTATCTCAGAGTAGATGAAAGAGACATAGGCGATTATGAACAAGCAAACATAGACCTGTATCAAAACGTAAATTATTTGGAGTTGTATATTTTGAGTTCATATGGTGACGGAAGGAAGCATATTCAAATTTTTAATAAAAATGATCCATGTTGTTTCTCAGGAAATGGATATGATACTTATGAATCAGTTGTAAAAGATAGAATTTTGCAATTAGGAAAAGGCGATTTTCAAATTTTTGAGGATGATACACATTACGAACATAAAATTTCATACATTACACTAGAACAGATTGTAAAAAACATCGGCTAATTTTTTCTTTTACCACATTATCCACTATCCGGTAATTTTAGGAACATGTTAATCAATTTCAATTGGTGGTGAAATTGATATACTTGAATTTGGCGAAAAATTTGTGGAAAAAAACCTAGGTTTTAGAGGTTGGTTTTATTTTAGAACTGGCTGGCAAACCTATTTTGCCTATATTTTTGCAGCAGTTAACACTCTTACAGTAACATATTTCTTGGCAATTGAAAATTATCCAACACTATCCGTGATTTTTCCTACTTTTTTTCATTATATTGTAATTGTGGCTGGTATTGGAGTACCGTTACTTGTTCTTGTTGGGTATGTTCATTTCAAGAGATCCAAGTCTTTTCGTGCAGAACAAGACATTCTGGTAGAAACAAGCCCACACTTTAGAAGAATGCTTCAAAACACCGAGATTCTTTTACCAGCTTATCTGAAACTTACTGAATTAATGGTAAAGTTATCAGAAAACAAAAAATTAACTGATAAAGAATTTGAGGAAGTTTCTAGACTGCAACAGGAGTTACACGAACACATAGACAAACGGGAGGTTTCAATAAAATGATTTTTTTATTTTATAATATTTTAGACATTAATACATTTCATTAGTTTTGATGCTTTCTTAATCGCTAATGCAATTTTCAAAGTTGCTATACCCTGTTCAAGATCATTGACAGTCTCTTTTCTGTGCTTTACGCATTTCAGAAAATGTCTTAATTCTTCAACATAAGAAGAATATGTATCTAGATTATGAGAAAAACCACTATCAAATTTTGTTTCCCATTTTTTTTTCTTCATATTGTAAATATTTACACAGTTATTATCGGAATTCCAGTAAATCTCCCCCTTTGTCCCACGAATCTTACAACTTCTAAAATTAGGTCTTTGAAAATAGTCTAAATGCAGCTCTCCAATAATTTTATTCTTAAATTTTAACAAACTTGATACATAATCCTCTGCTGTAACATCAAGATCACTGAATTTCCCTGATATTGAAAGGACGTTTTCAACTTCTTTAAAGAACCAATACATATAATCAATTTCATGAATTGCGTTTGTTAGAATAACACCACCTCCTAAATCTTTTCTTGCCGCATATGATTTTCTATAATCTTCCCATAGATGGGAATCTGGTAAATAGGAAGAATTATGAACCTGCACTGAAATAATTTTCCCAATTTTTTGTTGTTCAACTAGACTTTTAATTTTCTTCATACACGAATGAAATCGTAGATTACATCCAATCTGTGTTATCAGTTTTTTCTTCTTTACAATTGTGCGTAATTTTTCTACATTCTTTAAAGAATTTGATAGTGGTTTTTCTAAAAATAGATCTAATCCTTCTTTTGCCAGTTTAATTGCAATTGGGACATGTAGACTGGTTTCGTTAGTAACAATCCCAACATCTGGGTTTTCTTTTAAACATTCAGTTAACGAATTTGAGACTTTTACCCCTTTTTTCTTTAATTCCTGCAGATCATTTCTTTTTGTATATATTATTAATTGTACATCTTTAAACTCCAAAAAATTATCTACATGCACTCTTCCAATAGAACCATAACCAACAACAAGAATCTTAATCATTTTTTATATATCACAATTCTATGGGTTCAAAGACAGGCTTACCTTGCCTGCCATACCATCCCCCGGTAGTAGAAAACGGTTCATATGTAAGTTGAATTGCTCTCCTTTCAACATCCTTAACTATTTTTCTCATACCATGAGCAGCCTCTGGTCCATCTAAGACAAACAATGCGGTATTATCAAGATCAGATGGTTCAAATAAAATTTTTGAACTAGTCGTATCAGATAGATATGTACCACCAGGATCACCAGATTCCCAATTTTTTGAGAAATATAAGAATACAATTAACGTTTTATCACTAACATTATGGATGTGAGTTTTTTGATAGCAGCCACTATTCGCATACATAAAGCAAAAATGTCTTAGACCGGTTACTTCAATTCCTGTGATTTCAGCTAATTTTTTTGTAAATTCTTCAGACCATGCATGTTTCAAAAATTTATTCCACGGTTCACTGTATCTAGAATCATATTCCTGAATGAGATTATGTTCTCTGGGAGTTCCATCAGCATAACGGTTCACCTTATCCATTTTCCAAAATTTTCTATAAGCTAGTGTTTCATCATTATCCTTCGGATCCCAAGTATCATCAAATTTTGGAAACGTATTGTATAATTCTTCATAAAAATCTCTATCCAAAAATTCTTTAACAAATGCCCATTTTGTTGGGTTGCTATTTTTAAAATTAGATGATTGTTCGTATGCGTTTTTCCAGTTTACAATATTCAAGATTAAAATTCCTCCTTAGCTTGTTTTGCATCTATACTCATTTTTGTAAAAATACCCAATAAGAAACTTCTGTATTCTCTTTTGATTATAGGATAAAGTATAGCAGTTTTTAGGCTTAATTTAATATCCAAATTAACATCGCATACAGTTTTTTCTTTTTGCATTTGGGTAGAGATTGTAACATGACTACCTTTTGCAAAACCATCTAAAAGTTCTACAGATAGATTATTTTCAGATTTTTTTTCAATTTTCATTTCTTGTGAAAAAGACTTTTTTATTAGACTTCTTGCGAACACTGCAGTTTTAATTGTTGTATAGTTATCGTGTTCGTCTAAAATTTCTAGTTTTTGAAGATGTCTTGGTAAATATTTTGAAAGATTTTCATAATCAGTTAAAATCTTAAAGAATTTTTTTTCATTACAATCAAGTTCGAAAGAACAATTTACTGTAACCATTATTCCAGCGATCTGACAGATATTATTTAAGTTTAGTGAAGATCATTTTCTTTTCAACATTAGATCATCTATTGTTCCAGAAAATAAATTCAAGAATAATTAATTTAGTTAAATCCCATCCTACCGGTATTGGCTCCATCTTTCTTTTCCCACCAATTCTTCTTCCCTCATTACCAGAAATTGCAATAATCTTATGTTTCTGTTTTAGTGCACGTATGCTCATCTGAGTAGTAGAGTCCAAACCATCTGCATCAAATTTTAGTTGTAACATGGATTTTCTTGTAATAATTCGACTTAGATTCAACGCATCTGTCAAACGTCCTCCAAAAAACATATTGACTAAAAATGTAAACATTTTATTTCCAAATGTATCCATACGTCCCGCATCAAGATTTACTGATGTTTTGCCGAATCTCGAAATTACGATCTGATCAAATCCCTCTTTAATTTTTTCTATTAGTCTAGGTATTTCTTGTAATTCATGATTTCCGTCTGGACCCCAATATAATATGAAATCAGATTTTGTGTCACTAACTCCTCTAGATACCGCATCTCCATGACCTTTTTTCTTTTGCAATGCTATGTTGAAACCTAATTTTTTGACTTCATCAACTGTTCCATCATTAGAATTACCATCTACAACTAACCATTCTTCAGCCCATTCTTTTTTAATTTTAGGCAATAACTCTTTTACCCCATCAATTTCATTTAAAGTGGTAATTACAACCGCTGTTGACATGTTTTAGGCTAGATTAATTTCCATATATCATTTGTGAAGCAATTATCTGAAACACATTCTGAATATTCATAAACAA
>Ga0207990_1001711_pt1 | contig 10872 bp, 10 predicted proteins | sample ETNtaG_8_FD_185780 | JGI IMG/M metagenome (GOLD analysis project Ga0207990, IMG submission 185780) | Marine microbial and viral communities from oxygen minimum zone, Eastern Pacific Ocean - ETNP201406SV75 (SPAdes) (version 2) | ecosystem: Environmental > Aquatic > Marine > Oceanic ...
AAAACTATGTCCCTCATTAATCCAAAAATTCTTTAAACCCCACGCAGGGCCAACAATAGGGCTACCGTCTGGCGTATAACAAATGGCACCATTATAAACTTTTTTCACTCCTACTTCGCCAAAAATAGGAACACGTTGAATTGCAGATTCAATATGTGACTCTAAACGATCTAGGTCTTCCTGGAATAACTCAAATTCTGAATCCTTGCTGGGTCCATCAACATAACATGCTGGAGCGTCCTTTTCATATGGACCCAATATCAAACCTCCCGCTTCCTCTCGCATATACCATGAACTATCAGAGTCCCTTAAAACGCCCATTTCAGGCAAACCTTGTTCTTTACGTTTTTGAATTTCGGGATGTGGTTCGGTAACGATATATTGGTGCTCAACAGGAATAACAGGGAGATCTAATCCAACCATTTTTCCTGTTTGTCTAGCAAAGTTTCCTGAACAAGAAACAACATGTTCACATGCTATTTCCCCCTTATCTGTTTCTACTGTCCATGTTTCATCATTGTTTTTTTTAATGCCAATAACGTTGGTATTGCGATAAATTTCTGCACCTTTGTCTCTTGCCCCCTTGGCTAAAGCTTGTGTTAAATCAGCTGGTTGAATATAACCATCTGCAGGATGCTGTATTGCTCCAATCAAACCGTCTATATTGCACAATGGCCAGATGTCTTTTATTTGAACAGGAGTCAAAAATTTTACTTCAACGCCAATTGTTTTAGCAACGCCTGCATATTGACGATACTCATCCATCCTATCTTGAGTAGTTGCCAAACGAATATTGCTGACAACACTAAAACCTACATTTTGGCCTGTTTCTTCTTCAAGTGTTTTATAAAAATCGACGGCATATTTATGCAATTGCCCAACAGAATAACTCATATTAAACAAAGGTAGGAGTCCTGCAGCGTGCCATGTTGAACCAGAGGTTAATTCCTTTCGCTCTACAAGAACAACGTCACTCCATCCCTTTTTTGCTAAATGATAGAGAGTGCTAACACCAACAACGCCACCTCCAACAACTACGACTTTAGCCTTTGATTTCATAAAAATTAAAATTCCAAAAAATTTCTGTACTTCTCTAATCACATTAAATATGGTGGGTCAATCATGGGTTTAAGGCTAAGTCAAATTATCACAGTATTTCTTTTCTGCCTAAACGGGGAACATATCCAAGCTGAAATGACGCTTACAGATCTGATCTATGATGAAAGTATTCCGTATCATTTAAAAGTTCTCGATGCATTGCCAAGCGAAGCTAAAATTCAAGTTGGCTCTGATAGTGCAAAACACACTATTATTGAATTCATGGATTATTTCTGTGGTTATTGTAAAAAAATACACCCTGAGTTAATTGACTTAGCAACTTCAAGGGAAGATGTGAGGTTAGTTTTTTTGCACCATCCCATTTTAAATGAAAGTTCTTTGGTTCTTGCTAAAATAGTAATTGCCGCCAGTTTACAAGATAAAAGTTTTGAACTTCATGATGCAATTTTTTCCATAGAAGGTTCTATTACCTCTGAAAAATTAAAATCAGCAATTAAAGAAGCTGGATTAAATGAAACACAGTTGAGAGATGACATGAATAGGGATGATGTGGAGAAAATGATTAAACTTTCTTCCTTTTTAGCCGGAGGATCTGGAGCACGAGGAACACCTGCTATGTTCATCAATGATATTTTCTCTCCTGGATATTTATCTAGAGGACAAATTGAAGGAATGTTAATGGCAAATTGAAGGAAAGCTAAAATAAAAAACGTCCCTAAAATCAATTAGAGACGTTAATTAACTATATATTTTTATACTGTTGCCTTAGATACTTCTCGAGTGTTCGCATTGAACGACTCTGTAAAGGGAATAGATAAAACTTCAGCATCTACTGGAACCCCTGGTGTGTCAGAATATTCATCTGGAAGATGAACTTTAAATTTTTGCCCTACCTTGCCAACAGGGAATCCATTGTTACTTAAAGAACCTTCAAATGGGACATATCCCATAGCAATATTTCTTTTTTGCTCAGGATGATACCAAGGAGATGTTATATATCCACAAGGATCACCTCCTTCTGCAGGAGATACTAGCCAAAAATCAGGAGCATATTCTTCGACAGGTTTTCCTCCAAAAGTCATTCCAACTAATTGAAGTTTATAAGGTTTTTGACCTGCTTGTAATTCAGCTTTCATCTTTTCTAATGCCTCTTTGCCTACATAATCAGTTTTTTTATTCCATTCACCTACACCAGAAAGAGAAACTTGATATCCTAAATTACACTGAAATGGATTATGTTGATTGTCCATGTCTTGACCCCAAGATAAAATTCCTGCTTGAATACGTCTATGATGAGCTGGAGCGATAACCATTAAATTATGTTTTTTTCCAGCATCTAATACTGCATTCCACATATCATCAGCATAAAGAGTAGCATCATATAAATAAATTTCAAAACCAGCTGCACCTGAAAAACCAGTTTGAGAAATAACACATTTACGACCTCCAACATTTGCTTCAGCAAGACCATAAAATGGCATTTTATCAACATCTACTTGATCGCCTATTAAATCTTTCATTAAGGCATGAGCTTTTGGCCCTTGTATTTGTACTGGACACACATCAATTTCATCAATTTCAACATTAAATCTTTTGTCATGATTAACTCCCTGAAGATATAAACCTATATCTGAGTCAGAAAGTGAAAACCAAAATTCATCTTGAGCGACTCTTAAAAGAATTGGGTCATTTAAAACGCCTCCCATATGATTACAAAGTATTACATAGCGTGCAGCTCTCACTGAACCATCTACTTTCATAACTGGAATTCTAGTTGCATCGCGAGTAATTACATAATCTACAAAAGCCTCTGCATCTGGCCCTTTAACTTGAATTTGTCTTTCAACAGCAACATTCCACATTGTTACATGATTTAAAATTGCTTCATATTCAACCATAGCTCCACCATCTTCTGGTTTAACATAACCTCTAGGATGATAAACTCGGTTGTAAACTGTTGCTCTCCAGCATCCAGCTTTCATAGATAAGTGCCAATAAGGTGATTTTCTAACACGTGTAGAAATCAACATTTGCACAGGAGTTGGCCCACTTTGACGAAGGTTGTATGGAACTTTCCTATCAGATTGGTCAACTGTTGTTACATGCTTGATCATGCTGAACTCCTCAATAATAATTATTATCATGACGCGGTATCTAAAGTTCTTTTTGAACGCAATAAAAAACTTGGCATTTATCAAAATATTTTGAGGATTCATAAATCTTAAATCTGACAATCTTGGGCCTTGTTTTTGACAATAAAATGGAAGATAGAGAATTATGTATTTGCTAATGAAGATTATTTCCTCCCTTAGCCTTTTATTTCTTTTTTCATGTTCCGCAAGTTATGAAAAGCTGAGCAAAGAATCATTTAATCCCCCTACATCTTTATCTAAGCATTTAATGGAAGCTTATAAAACAAAAGCTGACTTTGAAGCACAAGAAATGCATGATTGGAACTCAGCTAAATTATATGCTGAAAAAGCTCTTGGTGCGGCTGATGGAAAAGATATATTGCCTGAAAAAATTAGTTATTGGGTTATTCCTGCTGATAAACAATCTGAATTAAATAAGGCGTACAATAATTTAATGACAGTCTATAAAGAAGCGTTACTTCTAGATCCTTTTAACCTAGCAAAAGCTATTAGTTCACTCGACTGCTGGGCTGAACAGCAAGAAGAAAATTGGCAAACATGGGATATCGATCAATGTCGGAATGATTTTCTATCCGCTATGCATGAGATTTTTGGCAGTTTAGAAAAAGAAGAAGGAATTTCAACTAAACAAAAAATCAATAATGAGATTTCTAAATTAGATGATAGTGTAAGTGATGATAGTGTAAGTGATGACAGTGTAAGTGATGATAGTGTAAGTATAGTTACTAAAAATTCAGAAAATAAAATATTGCAAATAATATATTTTGATTTTGATAAATCCAAGTTATCAGATGTGAGTATAGAAGAAATTAAGAATTTTATTAACACAAATAAAAAAACTATTAAAAAATTAATTGTGGTAGGCCACACTGATACAATGGGAACAAAGAAATACAATAAGGTGCTATCTTTAGAGAGAGCGGAAGTGGTACAAAAAGTCTTAACAGAACTTGGTATTGAAAAAAATAATATTCACATACTTGGGAAAGGTGAGGATAATTTGAGAGTACAAACTGCAGATGAAGTAAAACATCCTGCAAATAGAAGGGCGGAAATTAGCCCTTTAAATTAGCTTCTATTACTTCGCATCTTGGTGTAATACTCACTCACAATTTTCATGTACACAAAAACAACTAAAAAAATTAATATAACGGTAAATCCTTATTTTTTAGAAGATCAATCTGAGCCTGAAGATCAACATTATGTTTGGGCCTATCAAGTAACCATCAATAACTTGGGCAAAGAAAGTGTAAAGCTGAAAAATCGATATTGGAAAATAATTGACTCAAATGGCACAAAACAAGAAGTTAAAGGAGAAGGTGTAGTTGGGGAACAGCCAACACTTAATCCTGGAGAAAAATTTGAATATACAAGTGGAACCCCTTTATCAACTCCTTCAGGTTTTATGGAAGGTTATTATGAGATGGAAACAAAAAATGGATCTAGATTTGAAGCTTCAATACCTCAATTTTCCTTAGATAGCCCTTTTATTGATTCTAACAAATTAAATTAATAATAGCCAATTTTAATGCGTGATTTCCGTTCTGTATTAAATATTATTGGTTTGCTTTTGTGCATTGAGGCGTTAGCTATGCTAATTCCAATGATGGTTGATTTATTATATCAAAAGCCTGATTGGGAAAAATTTTTTTTTTCTAGTATAATAACTTTTTTTATTGGCTTAGTTTTATATTTTTCTTTTAAAAAAGAAAAAATTCTTATTAAAGTTCGACAAGCTTTCGTATTAACGATTTTTTCTTGGATTATTATAGCTGTTTTTGCTTCTTTACCTTTTGTTTTTTCTTCTGCAAATCTAAATTATACAGATGCTTTTTTTGAGTCCATTAGTGGAATAACAACAACTGGTGCCACTGTTATTAATAATTTAGATGACTTAAATGAAGGTATATTAATTTGGCGATCTTTACTTCAATGGTTTGGAGGAATAGGAATTATCGTATTAGCAATGGCAATTCTTCCAACGCTACAAATTGGAGGGATGCAACTTTTGCATATGGAACAAGATGATCCATACGAGAAAACTCTACCTAAAATTAATCATTTTATAATTGAGATTTTCTCTCTGTATCTAGGCTTAACAATTTTTTGTGCTCTACTATACTATTTTTTTGGTATGAGTGGGTTTGATGCTATTTTACATTCAATGACTACTATATCTACAGGTGGTTTTTCATCACACAACTCCTCTTTTGGATTTTTTGATTCATCATCAATTGAGACAATAAGTATTATATTCATGATTGTTGGAAGTTTACCATTTGTAGTCTATTTAAAATTCATGCACGGTGAGCGATCATCTATAATTAAAGATGATCAAATTAAATTATTTACCTTAATTACTATTTTACTAATTGGTTTAACAACTCTATGGTTGCAAAAAAATTCATTGCATGAAGACTTTCTTCATTCACTTAGATTATCAGCCTTTAACATCACATCTATCTTAACAGGAACTGGTTATACAAGTACTGATTATAATACATGGGGAAGTTTTGGTTTGGTAATTATGATCATTATAATGTTTATTGGAGGTTGTGCCGGATCCACAACAGGAGGCATAAAAATATTTCGTCTTCAATTATTATTTCGAGGTACAATAACTCAAATAAAAAAATTAACACAACCTCATGGTGTTTTCCTAACTTCGTTCAACGGAAGATCTGTTACGGATGATACTTTTAATTCCATAATGGGATTTTTCTTTATGTATATTCTTATTTTTATTTTTGCTTCAATTGCACTTAGTTTTTTTAATATAGATTTTCTAACATCTTTTTCAGCTGCTGCTTCTGCTATTTCAAATGTTGGTCCAGGATTAGGAACAACAATTGGTCCTGCATCAAATTATAGTTTATTGCCAGATGGAGCGAAATGGATACTATCATTAACAATGCTAGTTGGGAGGTTGGAACTGTTTACTTTTTTAGTATTATTGTCTGTTGGTTTTTGGAAAAAATAAATTCATAAAATATATCCTGACATGTGTATCTTTATGAGTTCTTCAGTTTTTTTAGCAAAATCAATTAAAGCGTCTAAAATAAGACTCTCAATTATCCTGTCTGACTCCATCAAAGAAATAAATTTTCCTGAAGTGATAGAACGCTTAGTTTCAACTGTTGTGGATGATAGTATTGCATTTGAATCATCATACAGGATATATTTAGCTAAATAATTAATTTCAAATAAATATATTGTCTTTTCTTCATATTTTTTAGCGTTAGCATTTGCAACTTCTGATTTTGTTAATGATGAATCAATTATATTAATAATTAATTTGTTTTCTGTTCCAATAATAGCAAAATTACTTTCTATCCAAGATTTTAAGTGTTCTTTCGGAGGTTTTGGCAAAGAATAATCAATAAATGGATCACTAAATTTTGTTTCATATGTTTCTTTTACTTTTTTTTGTTCAGCGCTAAAAACAATTTTTGGAAGTTGGTCATAATCAAAAACAATTTCGTCTAAAACTTCAATTTTATTGCATGAAGACACTGCAAATAAAAAAATTAACAAAATAAAGAATTGCAAAAAATTATTATATATTAGCATACAATATTAACTCTTAAGCAAAAAATTTAGAATGCTCTGCTGAACATACGTTCTGTTCTGAGCTTGTTGCCACACAACTGACTGCTTTCCATCAATAACTGAATCAGTCACTTCCTCATTTCTATGTGCTGGTAAACAATGCATAAATATGGCATTTTTTTTTGCATATTTCATAACTTGCTCATTAACTTGAAAATCTTGTAAAATCATTTTTTTTGATTTAGAATTTTTTTCTCCCATCGAAACCCAGACATCTGTCATAACACAATTAGCGTCTTTAACTACTTTTGAAATTCGTGTGGAAAATTTTGAATATCGTAAATTCATTTTTTTAATCTTATTTTTATTTGTTATTAATATTGACTCCGGAACTGCAATCTTTAGTTTAAAATTAAAAATTTCTGCTGCTTGAAGTAATGAAATTAACACATTGTTAAAATCTCCTACCCACGCAATAGTTTGATTTTCTATTTTTCCTAAAGTTTCTTCGATAGTAAAAATATCTGATAAAATTTGGCAGGGATGGCTATGATTGGACAACCCATTAATAATAGGAAGAATATTCAACGACGCTAGTTCTAATAATTTGTTATGATCATCGTTTCTAATCATAAGCAAATCGAAGTACTGTGACATTGTCTTTAATAAATCTTTTGTAGTTTCGCGACTTTCAAATCCAACATCATTTTTATTTAGTTCAATAACATGTCCACCTATTTTTTGCATGCCAATAGAAAAAGATAATCTTGTTCGAGTAGATTGCTTCTCAAATAATAATCCCAATGATTTTGATTTAAGAAGAGAAGAATATTTAAGTGGATTTTTCTTTATAGTTTGAGCAAAAGAAAGAATTTGACGTAATTCTTTTTTTGTAAAACTATCTAAATCAATAAAATGCTTAATCATCAATTTCTTGTAGAGTTTTTTCTATAATGTCTATTGCTTCATCAACTTCTTTTTTCAAAATAATAAGTGGAGGAGCCAATCGAATAATATTATCATCGGCTGGTACAGTTAACAAGCCATTTTGCGTAAACAATTTACTAATCTCCAAATTATTTTTACGCGTTTTAATACCAAGTAATAATCCTGCTCCTCTGACTTCTTCTATTTCATTATAATTTTTTTCTAAAAATTTAAGTTTATGCCATAAATAACGAGCAACTTTATCAACTTTTTCAAAAAAGCTTTCTTGCATCATCTCCTCTATCACAGCTTTTCCCACGGCAACAGCCAGGGGATTGCCTCCATAAGTTGATCCATGAGTGCCTTTTGTCATTCCAATACAAGCATCTGCAGTAGATAAACATGCTCCCAAAGGAAAACCTGAACCAATTCCTTTTGCTACAGCCATTACATCTGGTTCAAAATTAGCCCATTCATAAGCAAAAAATTTACCTGTTCTGCCAAATCCACACTGAACCTCATCAAGAAAAAAAAGTACCCCCATTTCATCACATAATTTTCTAACTTGTTCTAAAAATTTTAATTTTGCCGGTCTTACCCCGCCCTCTCCCTGAATAGGTTCTATCATTACACCGCCAGTATTTTCATCAATCGAATCTTTTATCGCTGTATAATCATTAAATGGAATTTGTATAAAACCTGATAACAAAGGTTCAAATCCTTTAGAAAATTTTTTATTTTTTTGTGCGGAAAGAGCGGCAAAAGTTCTACCATGAAATGCACCTTCAAATGTAATAATATTTTTTTTATTAATATTTTGATGATAGTGATGGTAGCTGCGGATCACTTTCAATCCACATTCAACTGCCTCAGCACCAGAATTGGTAAAAAAAACTTTTTGAGCAAAACTATTCTGACAAAGAAGTTTTGCATATGCTTCCTGTGTTGTGTTAGAATATAAATTGGAAATATGCCATAATTTTGAAGATTGTACCTGAAGAGCTTTAATAAGTTTAGGGTGACAATGGCCGAGAGAATTAACTGCTATGCCACTTCCAAAATCCAAATATTTTTTATTGTCAGTTGAAATTAAATAAACGCCTTTTCCTTCCTTGAAATCAAGTGTTCTTTCACCATACGTTGGCATAATATAACTGTTAACATTGTGTTTCATACTAAAATTTATGATTTTAATTTATATCCAGTTTTAAACATTAAATAGCAGAAAAAAAATAATATCAAATTAATTGTAATCAGTGTGACACTGCCAACAAATAATGAGCTATCTGACTGGCCTAGAAATGCATAGCGGAAACCATCGATGTTATAAAAAAAAGGATTAAAATTGGCGAAATTTTGCCAAAAATCTGGTAAGCGGGAAATTGAATAAAAAGTGCCAGACAAAAAAGTGAGGGGCAAGACAATAAAATTTGTAATTCCTTGCTGTTGATCCCATTTATCAGCCCATATCCCAACCATTGTTCCTAAAGAACCCATCATCAAACTTCCCATGATCGCATAGAATAAAAGGGCAGCAAAAGAATAAATTGATAAAGGTATAAAAATAATCATTCCTATTGCCGTTACAAGTCCACAAATTAAACCTCTAGCAACAGACCCTCCGACATATCCCAGAGCTAATTCAAAATCTCCAAGAGGAGCCATCAAAACATCAACGATGTTTCCTTGTGATTTTGCTTGCCCAATGCTTGACGCAGAGTTAGCGAAAGCATTTTGTAATATAGTCATCATGATTAAACCGGGGGCAATAAATTTAGCAAAGGAAACTCCGTTAATTGTTTGAACTGATCGACCTAACGCAAGATTGAAAACTGCTAAAAAAAGTAAGGAACTGACTGCTGGACCAATAATGGTTTGAATTCCAACCTTAAAAAATCGAAAAACTTCTTTTTTAAAAAGTGATAATACTGATAGATAATTTGAAGAAATCATAAAAATGTTTATCCTATTATCTTAATATACAACTTTTAACAATTTTAAACCTAATGGATGATCAAATGTCTTTAATGAAATATGCTATTGATTATCTAAGTAAATATAGTTCAAGCAAAAACAACCTAGAACGAATACTTAAAAAAAAAATAAGTCGATTGAAAATCGAAAAAAAGGAAAAGTTTATATTATATAATTCTATCAATCAAATTATGCTGAATTTAGAAAAAAACAAATTTATTGATGATAATAATTATGCAATATTCAAAATACGATTATTTGCAATGCAAGGAAAATCAAAAGGTTTTATAAAAAGCTATTTAATACAAAAAGGAATTGAAAAGAATATTTTGAATAATTCTTTAGATCAGTTTGAAGAAGAGGATCCTGAATGGGAAAAGAAATCAGCAAGAATTTTTGTAAAGAAAAAAAGGCTAGAAAATTCTAATGAAAACAAACAAAAAAATTTAAGCAAAATGGCTAGAGCAGGATTCGATTACGATACGATTAAGCAAGTTTTAGAATTTGATTAACTAATTTCTTTGATGGTGCAAGTTACCTTCAAGCAATCTAGCGAATGGTAAAGTTGTTTCAAATTTTTCCAATGAAATTTTTATAATCGCGGTAATAGGAGCTGCCAAAAAAACACCCACGACTCCCCATAAAATTCCCCAAAAAATTAAAGATAATACAATAGTGACAGGGTGAAGTTTTAAAGCTGATCCAAGAACCTTAGGTTCAATAAAGTCTCCGATAATAACTTTAAATATTGTAGGCAATGCTATTATTAAAATGATTGGTAGGGGACTTGTGTATTGAATAAAAGCTACGGGGATTGGCAAAATAACTGCAATTACAGCTCCGAAAACTGGAATGAATGTTAAAAAAAAAGTTAAACTTGCAAAAACAATCGCTAGTTCTAAATCTAAAAACCAATAAGTAGAACCAAATAATGCAGCTGTAGCTGAAGCTATGATAAACTTTGTCGAAATATATTTTTTTACACTGTAATCAATTTCATGCCAAATTTGAGTTTTTTTCTTGCTACTATCGCCAATAACTAAAAATAGTAAAATTACTAATATTATGAAAAAAGTTTCGAAAAAGTGAGCTGTGTGACCTAGTAGTTCAGAGGTCCATTCTAAAAATGGCAAATCTTTAATTGATTCCTCTATTAACATAATATCCAAATCAATATTAAATTTTTCTTGAAGCCATCTTAAAATAAAAT
>Ga0207990_1001712_pt1 | contig 10861 bp, 10 predicted proteins | sample ETNtaG_8_FD_185780 | JGI IMG/M metagenome (GOLD analysis project Ga0207990, IMG submission 185780) | Marine microbial and viral communities from oxygen minimum zone, Eastern Pacific Ocean - ETNP201406SV75 (SPAdes) (version 2) | ecosystem: Environmental > Aquatic > Marine > Oceanic ...
TCTTTGAAAAAACTGTCTGTGTTTTAACCTTGAAGTAATTTGGAGGTTATATGGGTTATGATATGACTATGGAAATCTCTGCTCTTAACGAGATATTCGTGGAGTTTTATTACTGGATCACTGTGCCTTTAATGTTCCTGATTCACGTTGGCTTCTGTTTGTACGAAGTCAGCATATCAAGAGCAAAGAACCACATACATACCTTGATGAAGAACGCAATGCTGATCCCAATGGTAACTATTACCATGTTTTTATTCGGTTTTTGGATTTACTTTGCGGGTCAAGGGCCTTTTGGTGACTTCGCTGGGGGATCCACTGGCTTGCCATGGGATGCAACTATGGGTTCGAACTTTGGTGATCACATAATGGGTGTATTCTGGGCGGCCTTCCTCCTGTTCTCGTGGACTGCTGCTTCAATTGTTTCCGGTGCAGTGATTGAACGTATTCGCACCGGCGCTTTCCTCATTCTGGCCGTTTTAGTTGGTTCCGTAACTTGGATGATTGATGCGGCATGGGGTTGGAGCGCAGGCGGATGGATGGTTACTGATTGGGGCTATCACGATGCATATGCTTCTGGTGTTATTCATGGCATCTGCGGAGGCGCAGCACTTGGTATCCTGGCTGTGTTGGGACCACGCATAGGCAAATTTGCTCCAGACGGTACCCCGCGTGACATTCCTCCGCAAAACCCGTGGTTGGCGGTCATCGGCCTGTTTATAATTTATACAGGATTCTGGGGCTTTTATGCAGCGTGTAACGTTCCCATCATAGAATTCGACGGTGTCTGGACAGCAACTACTATCTATGGGACACCAACTACCCTTAGTACAATTACGTTCAACTTCCTCATGTCCCTTGCGGGTGGCTTGATGGCTGGGTACTATATGTCCAAGGGAGATTCTTTCTGGACCTTTTCCGGAGGACTGGGTGGAATCATTGCTGCTTCCGCCGGAAATGACCTCTATCACCCACTGCAAGCGTTCCTGATTGGCATTGTTGGGGTTTGGGTCGCTTACAAACTCCACTACTGGGTCGAGCGCAAGTTCAAGATTGACGATGCCGTTGGTGCCGTTGCGGTACATGGCTATGCCGGCTCTTTCGGAGTGATAATTTGCGGATTCATGCTCTGGGGTTACCCCGCACTGGCTGACGGTTCTGCTACGATCACCCCTTGGGGACAAATCGGTGGCGCAATCATCATGTTTTTTGTTCTGGGATTCATTCCGACCTATATCGTTGCAAAAATTTTGAACGCGATGGGAATACTTAGGATTCCAAAGGAAGTTGAGATAGCAGGGCTGGATTACGTGGAAAATCAAGCAAGCGCTGCAGCCGGGCAAGAAATCGTCAACGCTGAATTGGCAGAAACAAACGCTAGTTCCTCTTTATAACTTTTAAATGGAGAATATTTATGAGTACTGGATTAGAAAGCTGGACTCCTGTCAAAGAAGTAGCTGCCTTGTCCCCGTTCAGTGGTGGGGAAGTCTTATTGACCATCATTGCGGTGGTTCTTTGGATTGGCTGGCAAATCTGGCAGATTAAGTCTGAAAACAGCTCCTACGACGAGCAAGTGGCAAAACTGCGATGAAACTTGTCCAATGTGCTGTATCTGGAGACTAAATCATCATCTGACACGATGAGTGATTTGAGCTCTGCCAAAAAATTAACGTTGCCGTACCTTGTGTGCGGTGACGTTCCTGCCTTTTAGATTTTTTACAATAAACCCAACGGTGTAGCAAAGGGAAATTCAACCGTATTATTTGCCCGGAACCCAATCTGTCCCGGATAGTGGAACTTGTGCCATTGCGGCGGCTTCCACTGTCAAGGCGACCAAGTCTTCCGGTTCAAGATTGTGGACATGACTTTTACCGCAAGCACGAGCGATGGTCTGTGCTTCAAGAGTCATCACCTTGAGATAATTCGCCAATCGCCGACCTGCCAAAACAGGATCAAGCCGTTTGGATAACTCCGGGTCTTGAGTGGAAATTCCGGCAGGATCCTGCCCTTCGTGCCAGTCGTCATAAGCTCCGGCAGTCGTACCGAGTTTCCGATATTCCTCTTCCAGTTCCGGATCGTTGTCTCCCAACGCCACCAATGCGGCGGTTCCGATAGAAACCGCATCCGCTCCCAATGCCAAAGCCTTTGCGACATCGGCACCATTCCGGATGCCTCCGGAAACAATCAACTGTACTTTCCGGTGCATTCCCAATTCCTGCAACGCTTTGACCGCCGGTCTAATGCAGGCAAGCGTCGGTTGTCCGACATGTTCGATAAAAACTTCCTGCGTGGCCGCCGTGCCGCCCTGCATTCCGTCCATCACAATCACATCGGCTCCGGCTTTGACAGAAAGTGCGGTGTCGTAATATGGTCGCGCTCCGCCGATTTTGATAAAAATAGGTTTCTCCCAATCCGTGATTTCCCGCAATTCGCTGATTTTGATTTCCAAGTCGTCCGGCCCTGTCCAATCCGGGTGGCGACAGGCAGATCGTTGGTCAATGCCTTGCGGAAGATTACGCATTTCCGCTACACGTTCTGAAATTTTCAACCCCAATAACATCCCGCCGCCGCCGGGTTTTGCGCCTTGTCCGACGACGACTTCAATCGCATCGGCTTTGCGTAAATCATCCGGATTCATGCCGTAGCGTGAAGGCAGATATTGATAAATCAGCGTTTCCGATTGCCCTCGTTCTTCCGGAGTCATGCCGCCGTCTCCGGTTGTTGTGGAAGTTCCGGCGATGGTTGCGCCTCGACCCAGGGCTTCTTTGGCTTGCGCCGACAACGAACCAAAACTCATTCCGGCAATTGTGATGGGAATTTTCAGGCGCAATGGATTTTTTGCAAATCTAGTTCCCAGAACCACTTCAGTTCCACAGTTTTCACGATAACCTTCGAGCGGATAACGCGACATGGATGCTCCAAGAAATAGCAAATCATCGAGTCCCGGCAATGGTCGTTTTGCACCTCCGCCACGAATATCATAAATTCCGGTAGCTGCTGCTCTGCGGATTTCAGACAAGGTATAATCGTCAAAAGTTGCCGATTTGCGTGGATGAGTTTGTGCGGTGAGTTTTGTCATTTCAAATTAGTAGGCATCAGCATTATCAATATCAAAATTATACAGTTTGCGGGCCGAACCGTAACGGCGAAAATCGGCGGGATCGGCTTTTAATCCGGAAGATACTAAAAGTTCGGAGAGTTTTGAAAAATGTTCCGGAGTCATTTCTTTTTCAATGCAATCCGCTCCCAAACCGGAAACCTCACCACGCACAAATATTTTGGTTTCATAAATCGAATCGCCTAATGCTTCTCCTGCATCACCGCAAATCACAAGGTTTCCGCTTTGCGCCATGAATCCGGACATGTGACCGACCGAACCCCCAACGACAATATCCACGCCTTTCATCGAAATTCCGCAACGCGAAGACGTATTGCCTTCAATCACCAACAAACCGCCATGTGCGGTTGCGCCTGCGGATTCGGAAGCATTGCCCGTTACACGAATATTTCCGGACATCATGTTTTCGGCAAGCCCAACTCCGGCGTGTCCGGTAACCGTGATTTTTGCAAATTTGTTCATGCCGCCGCAATAAAAACCAACATGCCCTTTAATTTCAACAACCAGGGGCGCATCAAGTCCACACGCAATGGAATGTTGACCTTGCGGATTTTGAATTTCAAAATTCTGCCTGCTGTCTTGGGGCAAATCATGAAGTGTGGAATTCACTCCACGCACTCCGATTTTTTTCAGATCAAGAATTTCCATTATTCTTCACCCCAAGTATAAATGGTTGCGGGTTCCGGTTCCCAAATTTCCGCATTTTCTGACCCGCGTAAATGGGCAATTGCACGAAATTCTGTGGCCATAGCGACCCAGTCATCGGTTTCGGCCAGCACTGCATGTTTGCAGGCAATAGGGTCACGCACGACCGCAAAGCCGTTTTGTGTGCCGATGCAGAATGTGTAAAAACCGTCAAGTTCTCGAATGCCGTCTTCCAATGCTTGACGCAGAGTTGCTCCGGAACGGAGTTTCCAGGTCAAGTAAGCCCCGGCAACCTCGGTGTCATTTTCGGTTTGAAAACGGATACCCTCGCGCTCCAGATTTCTGCGGAGGATATTGTGGTTTGAAAGCGAGCCGTTGTGAACAAGACAAAGGTCTGCTCCGGTTGCAAAGGGATGGGAACCGGCAGTGGTAACTGCACTTTCTGTTGCCATTCGCGTATGACCGATCATGTGAGTTCCTGAAGCATGACTTAGGTTGAATTGCTCGTAGACCGTTTCCGGAGGTCCAACTTCCTTGAATATTTCAATCGACTGTCCACTACCGACAATCCGGATTTCAGCCAGAACGTCCGGTGCGGACTGTGAATTTTTCAACCACCGGACAACTTTAGCTTCGTCCGCATCTGTAACGAGAATACAATGCGTTCCCACCGTTTTAATGGAAACAGAACACTGCAGCGTTGCAGCCAATTCAGTTTCCAGCGTTTCCCAAGAGAAATCCGGATCATCGTGCGCCAATGAAAATTTCGTCTGTCCCGACTCTACGGGGTTCCGGTAAATGGCCACTCCTGCTGAATCCGGACCTCGACTGCTCATTTCCACCAGCATGGGCTGAAACATGCTACCCAGTTGTGACTGCAATTCAGCATTTTTCAAATACAAACCGACAATTCCGCACATGCCTAATTTTTCTGTTCAAGAGGTTCATTGAGTTCAATCACATAGCCGTCAGGGTCTTTGATGAAGGCCAGAATTCGTGTTCCGTTTTTCATCGGTGAGGGTTCTTTGGTGAATTCCACTCCGTGCTGTTTTAAATATTCACTGGTCGCATACACATCCGACACTTTAATCGCCAGATGACCCCAGCCGTTCCCCCTGACGTAGTCTTCTTCTTGATCCCAATTGTAAGTCAATTCGATATTTGTACCCTCATCCTCACCAATATAACCCACAAAAGTATTGGTGAATCGACCTTCGGGATATTCAGTTTTACGGTGGATTTTCATCCCCAGAATTCTTGTGTAAAAATCCAGACTCTGATCCAAATCTTTCACCCGGATCATGGTATGATCCAGCCGAAAATCAGGCATGGATAACGTTTGTTCAGTCATTGTTTTTTCCTTTGGTTTGGGTTAATGATTCAAAGCCGGACGAATGGCATCGGCAACCAATTCCTGAAAACTCCGGACACTGGATTCCCAATACGGAGATAAAAACCCGCCTTGTCGGGCCGCATCCGAGTGGCGTCCTTCCTGAAGCCTTTCACACATCGCATGATCTTCTTGGTGTACACTCTCCCATAGTCTGCTGATTTTCTCAACCGCTTCGGTGCTTTGATCAGAATCTTTGTGTTGATAGATCACTCGTCTTTGTCGGGTTATTTCTGCGGACACAGGCTGATTGAGATGGACACCGATTTGATCAGGATAGTAAACACCCAGCACAAAGTTTGGAAAAAGAGTCAAATATCTGGAACTGACGGACAGTGTTCCTTCCTGCGCTTGCTCCTGTTGCTCCGAAGTCAGATCAACCGCACTTCCCAGACAATGACCGTCACTGACAATATAGTGATCCACCAAGGGCTGGTTTGTGGTGCTTTTATGAACAAATTGGACATGATACGGCTCAATGAAATTTTCCATCAAAAGTTTCCAGTTTGTATTGATTTCATCAAATTCTATGTTGGCAACCGCAACAAAATCATTTAAATCAAAATCTGCTAACTGATTCCGCATGGGAGCGATATGCGATTCAAATGAAGGAGTCTCTCCATTGAGATTGACAAACAGCCAATCATGGTACAGGCGGCAAGTCACCTCATGAAGTCCATGATCTTCTAAAAGGAATTCTTCCGGAAGTTCAGTTTTACCGCCACCGAAAAATGGAGCGGCGCACAATTGTCCATCCAAATTATAAACCCAATTATGATACGGGCAGGTAATCCGGTTTTTACAATTCTGAGGCTCGTCCACCAGTTTCAAATTGCGATGTCGGCAGACATTATGAAACGCTCGAATTTGATTTTTTGCACTGCGCACTAGAAACAAAGGTTGCTCAGCCACATGCACTGGTATTACATCACCAACATCGGCAAGGTCATGCGCAAAGCCGACAAATGTCCAATTTTTGGCGAACAGCTGTCTGGCCTCAAGTTCAAAGAAATCATTACTCGTGTAGGCTGTAAAGGGCAGACCATGTTTAACATTTTCGTTTTCATCGAATGCTGAAAACAATTGTGTTTTCTTTAAATCGGTCATAGAGCAATTCTCTTTTTTTATGTAAAGTTTAGGCAATTGCAAAATATATTTTGACTAATTTAACAAATATTATAGAAATATATCATCATTATTTTGTCAATACAAAATTTTTTATCCAGGGAAAGAGAAATTGTCTTTTGCCATTCTGTAACAGATTAAATTTTCGCCCCTTTTTTGGAGCATCACTGTTTCGGTTCAAAGGACATTGATCAATATGAAATAATGGCCAGCATTGAAATGTTCAAAAATCAGTTTCTTTTAAAACGCCAGGTACTTTAACAACATTTTTTTTATCAAATTAAGAAGGAGAACAGCATGAGCATGAGCTATCACGAAAATTTTGCGGACGCACTGCCGGAAATGGCACGTGTCAAAGAAGAAAAGAAACGACTTGAAGCGGCCGGAGTCAAATACATTCTGTCGTGCTGGATTGATCTGTTGGGTGTACCGAAAACGAAACCTGTACCTATCAGCGATTTTGAATTGTTGTGTATGGGCAAGGGACCTCAGTTTGCGGTTCATTCCATTTCCTTTGTTCCGGAACTCGGCCCGGCGGATTCCGATCAGATTCCGGTTCCTGATTTGGACAGCCTGATCATCTGCCCGTGGGATTCAACCTGTGCCTGGATGTTTGCCGATTTGTGGTGGGAGGGACATCCTTACAACCTTTGTCCGCGCAGTGCACTCAAGCGCATCATTAAGGATGCAGCAGATCAGGGTTATGCGGTTATGGCGGGAATTGAACCGGAGTTCATGGTGATGAAGTGGCAGGATGGACAGCCTGTCAAAGCCTTTGATAATGATCCGAATTCCGGTCAGGGTTTGCGTCCGCGCCGACAGGCTTTCGGTTACGACGTGGAATATTCAATTGATTCAATGAGTTTCCTTGGAGAGTTGATTGACATTATTGAAGGGCTGGGATGGAATTTACATGATGTTGTGGCGGAGGGTGCATACTCTCAGTTTGAGCTGGATTTTCATTACACGGATGTTTTGCGCATGGCCGACCGCTTTGTTTTTTTGCGTGTTTTGCTCAAGGAAGTGGCCAAACGTCACGGCATGTTTGTGACATTTATGCCAAAAACCACCATCGGCGATTGGCGTTCCGGAGCTCATTTGAATACCTCCATTCAGCCGATTGATAAACCGGGGACGAATTTTTTTGAAAGCAAATCCGGAGGCTGGGCTGATTCGGTGTTTAATGCAATCGGCGGGTTATTGCGACACGGCGGAGCACTGACTGCGATTGCCTGTTCAACGGTCAATTCTTACAACGGACTCGTTCCAAGAGTCGGCGGTTTTGAAGGGGGCACTGTAACCTGGGCACCGACTCACATGACCTACGGCTACAACAATCGATCAGCCATGTTACGCTTGCCGCAGAGTCGTTTTTGTATTGAAAACCGGGCGGCGGACATGTGCATGAATCCCTACCTCTCGCTGGGCTTGACCACCGCCGCAATGACCGAAGGCATCGTCAACAACTATTCTCCCGGAGAACCGTTGAACGAGGATTTGTATAGCATGAGTAAAGAAGACCTTGAACGCTCCGGTGCCCAACAACTTCCCCGGAATTTGCTGGAAGCGATTGAAATTTTGCGAGGTGATGAACTTGCGCCGAAAGTACTTGGTGTTGCAATGATTAATTCGTTCCTCCACTACAAAACGGACGAATGGGAACGCTACCACCAAGCCGTCACCGATTGGGAAGTCGAGGAATATTTGAGATTGTACTGATTTCGATGGGGTATTGCGATGAATGTAGAGCAATTCAGTTTAAGAGGATACGCCGGATACGAAACCCGTTTGTCAGAACACCCCGATGAGGAACTGACTCAAGTCGGGCCGGAAACTCCTTGTGGAGAATATCTACGACGGTTCTGGCATCCGGTTTATCTCACCAATGATCTCTGTGATCTACCTGTTACCCTTAAAATTCTTGGCGAAGAACTGGTTTTGTTTCGAGACCTCTCCGGAACGTTGGGTCTGGTTCACAAGCGTTGTCCGCATCGGCAGGCTTCTCTGGAATACGGAAAATGTGAGGAACATGGAATCCGTTGTTGTTATCACGGCTGGCACTTCGACACCGACGGTAAGTTGCTTGATGCACCGGGACAACCAGAAAATCTTAGTGATCGTCTGAAACTACGGATCAAGCTGGGTGCCTATCCGGTCGTTGAATACAAGGGGTTGATTTTCAGCTATATGGGGCCAATCGCGGAAATGCCGGAATTTCCGGTTTTTGATTCGATGGAATTTGAAAAGATGGAAATGGTGCCTTATAAAGCTCCATTTCGCTGTAACTGGCTTCAGGTTCTGGATGCCATTCTTGATCCGTTGCACACCAGTTTTCTCCATTCCAATATAGGACGCGTCCAGTTTTCCGAGGGTTTTGGTGAAGTCGGCCAAATGGATTTTTTTGAGCGCGATGTCTGGATGCTTGGAGTTAATACCCGACGGGTGGGAGAAAACGTCTGGTTCCGGGTGAATGAATTGGTTCTGCCAAATTTCACACAGGCGGGCAGTGCTTTCGCCGCAGACGGAACACAGCGTCGTTTGTACGGACGCAGTTCTTTTACTCGCTGGGTTGTTCCGGTGGACGACGAAAACACGCTGGCACTGGCGTGGGCGAATTTCGGTGAACGGGGTGATCCTCCCGAATGGAACACGCCGGAAGGTCCGGAACTCATCGAACAGGGAGAGGTGTTTGACCGAACTTACGAGGAACGCCAACGTTCTCCCGGTGACGCGGAAGCCACCGAAGGCATGGGACGGATAACGGTTCACAAAAATGAAAACCTTGTCAGCAGTGACCGGGGAATCACTTTGATGCGCAAACGCCTGCGGGAGCAAATCCGGACCGTTCAAAACGGGGAAACTCCAGCGCGAGCTTCCGTAGCGAATTCTGGTTTGATCCCGACTTACGGCGGAGACACCGTGCTACGCATTCCACGCAAAGGAGATCCGGACGAATCACAGACTTTGAGCGAGTTGGCTCATGCGTTTATGAAAATGCAGTATCAAGCCGACGGTTTAAACGAGGATGAACGGGTGCGGTTTGTCGGTGAGAGGCTTACGGAACTGGAAACTAAAACCACAGGATAATCCAACAATCCAACCGAAATTTATCTAAATTTACAAAATAGGAATGACAAACAATAAACTCCGTATTCACATCAAGAACAATCACGCCTCTTCGGGGACTTTTCCGCCGACCATTGAAAGCGAGGAAGTCTTCACCATCACCGAGGAACGGTTTGGGGACGCTTGTGAACGCTTTCCCGCAGTCGCAGAGCAGGTGGAGGCGTTCATTGATTGGGATCTGGAGCATTTCACCAAATCAATGGAAACCGCCGATGTTCTTGTCACATGGGATTTCCCGACCACAAACCTCGCCAAAGTCGCGCCACGATTGAAACTGATTCATATTATCGGCGCAGGAGTCGAGCATCTCTGCCCGATGAACTGGGTTCCGGAAGGTGTAAAAGTGGTCAACAACCGTGGAGTTCACGCCGCGAAAGGAGGGGAGTTCGGTATGATGGCAGTGCTGATGCTCAACAACTGCATGCCATCGATTGTCGAAAACCAGCGTCTCGCAAATTGGGAATCGTTGTACTCCAGTCCGGTTGCCGAAAAAACTTTGGTGGTGATCGGGGTTGGAAACATCGGTGGTGCTGCCGGACAGCAGTGTGCAAGGCTGGGAATGGAAGTCATTGGTATCAGCCGACACGGTAAGCCTGTAGAGGGCTTCAGCCAAGTGCTGACTCCGAAAGCACTGGTGGAGGTGCTGCCCAAGGCTGATTTTGTTTTGATGGCCACGCCCTTGACTCCGGAAACAGAAAACCTGCTCGACCGCCAGAAACAAACCTTGATCAAACCCGGAGCGGGGATCATCAACGTCGGACGAGCAGGAACAATGGATTACGACGCGCTAGCAGACAACCTAAACAGTGGTCATTTTTCAGGAGCCATCATCGATGTGTTTGATCCGGAGCCCTTGCCTCCGGAATCGCCTTTGTGGACAACTCCGAATTTGCTCGTCACACCTCACATTTCGGCAGATGACGGCAACACTTATGTTGAGATGACTTTGGGTTTAGTTTTCGAAAACCTTGAGCGGTATTTCAAAGGACAGGAGTTGAAAAATTTGGTTCGTCCTGAATTGGGTTACTGAGGTTTGAACACCTTGTGACTACTAGTGTTTTGTATAGAGATTTATAAAAGAAAAGTAGTGAATTAAATACACTTTCAGGTGTACTCATTCTTTAATCAGGAAAGTCTAGTACACTCTCCGGATTCTTCCAAAATAAAAAACCGCCCCGCTCCCACAAAGGAAATGAGACAGAATGAAAATCTCAATCCTGATTTTGAGCCTCCATCGCGTCTTTCGCCATCGCAATGCCATCCAGCCAATGTGCAACAGGAACGATTTTAACCTGTTGGCGCAAAGGCAATGACATCACAAGACGGCTTATTGCAGACAAAGTGTCTGCTTCAAGCAATGCAAAATAAATGTGTTCAGGTGCGCTTAATGTAAGGAAGTGTATCTTTACGTTTAACTCTTTGGCCAATCCTTCAAGACCCTCAGCGGCCACGATTAACTT
>Ga0207990_1001715_pt1 | contig 10855 bp, 8 predicted proteins | sample ETNtaG_8_FD_185780 | JGI IMG/M metagenome (GOLD analysis project Ga0207990, IMG submission 185780) | Marine microbial and viral communities from oxygen minimum zone, Eastern Pacific Ocean - ETNP201406SV75 (SPAdes) (version 2) | ecosystem: Environmental > Aquatic > Marine > Oceanic ...
TGGAATGCGCTTTATGAAGGAACTTATTTGCTGGGGACTTCATTAGCACGGCCTTTGATTTCCAAAAAACAGATAGAAGTTGCAGGGCGGGAAGGTGCTGTTGCTGTAGCACATGGCGCAACCGGAAAAGGTAATGATCAGGTCCGTTTTGAGTTAAGCTATTATGCGCTCAATCCTAATATTCGTGTAGTAGCACCATGGAAAATTCCTGAGTTTTATAAAAAATATCCCGGTCGTACAGAATTATTAGCCTATGCGGAAAAATACGGTATTCCGGTCAAGGCTTCCAAAGAACAACCCTGGAGTTCAGATGAAAATCTTATGCACATCAGTTTTGAATCTGGTATGTTGGAGGACCCCTGGCAAGCTCCACTACCGGAAATGTTCGAATTGTCACAGTCGCCGAAAGAGGCTCCAGTTGAGTCTCAGGAGATTCTGATTGAATTTCTAAAAGGGAATCCGGTCGCGGTTGATGGGAAAAAATTTTCTCCGGCAAAATTGTTGACATATCTAAATGAATTGGGTGGACAACATGGAATTGGCCGGATTGATATGGTAGAGTCCCGTTTTGTCGGCATGAAAAACAGGGGGGTGTATGAAACACCAGGTGGTACTATTTTACACATTGCACATCGGGCAATGGAGTCAATTACCTTGAACCGTGGTGTAATTAATCTCAAGGATTCACTAATGCCACGCTTTGCGCAACTGACCTACGATGGCTTTTGGTTTTCACCTGAAATGGAAATTTTGCTGGAAATGGTGAAAAAAACTCAGGAACCGGTTAATGGTACAGTCCGTCTGGAACTTTACAAAGGCAACTGCATGGTGACTGGCCGTAAATCACCAAACAGCCTCTATGATGAGGATATGGCAACAATGGAAGCGGACCAGGGTACTTATGATCCACAGGATGCCATTGGTTTTATCAAACTTCATGCCCTGCCGTTACGTATTCAAGCAGGTTTGAAAGCTAATTCTAAAACTTAGAGCAGGACTTTACTCAAACTATTTTCCAACCTGGTAAGAAAAATGAAGCTGCAAAAATTATTTCCTCTACTCACTGTGGTATTTTTTCTTTCCACCTGCATTTTGCTGTATCTCCTTTATTTTTCTGTTCCACAAACTTTACCAATCTCACAGTCGGCCCAGATCGAAATTACTGTTCCAGAACAAACAGTGATTTCTCCTGAAAATCCTCAAATTTCAGAGGAGGAAATTCAACGTTTACTGGATATTGAAAACGAACAAAAAGAACTTGTATTACTCTTTGAACGTGTTTCTGCTGATCTGAAAGAAGCCACTGGTTCCAAACAAATTCTGAATCAACTTTCCTTGGGACGTTTTATTTTGCGGGATTTCGAAAAACGTTTTTTGAACAATAAGCTTTTTCGCAAAGCTGGAGGGTTTTTAAGTTTCATGAGGAAAAAAACAAAATCTTATTTGGGCTCAGGAAAACTTGCTGTAAATCCTGCTGGAATCAAAAAGAAAGATTTGCTTAACTTCCGCAGGGAACTCACCAGTTGGCTCTTGACGCGCAGCAACGAAGAAATTGAGGCTGTGGCGAGGTTTTTGAGTTTTTTCTATGCAGAAACACTTTATGATATTCCAATGACGATGTTGGCTTCCAGGTTGACTCCTGAACTGGAGGAAATTAATTTTAGTACACCGGTGCTTCTGCAAAAAGTTCTAACTACTGCAAGCAGAGATGTCAACGGTGAAATGAATGAAAAAAGGCCTACTGCTGTTGCAGAATATTCGATGGCACAGCAGTTCTTTTTTCGCAGGGGTCCGAAAATATCCGCAAAGGCAGTTGTCTTTTTGAAGGCATACCTCAGTTACACCGATCTGTAATCCATTTGAATGAGTCTGTTGAGAACTTGGTTCTCTTGTCTAAATCCAACGCCGGAATAGTGTCATCTTCAGTTTCACTCTAATTATCAATCGCCCAACAAAATGGAAATTCGGGTTCTCAGTAGTGATGATGTTCAAAAAGCCCTTCCGATGGCAGAAGCAATCGAGGGCATGAAGCGTGCGTATAGCCGGCTTTCGTCCGGACGGGTTGAGATGCCTCTCCGCAGCCGTGTCCATGTTCCTGAGCAGGAGGGAGTGCTCCTGACAATGCCTGCCGCGCTTCCGGACGACAGTGAAATGGCTGTAAAACTGGTAACTGTTTTTGCCAAAAATCCAGCCCGTGGATTTTCCCTGATTCATGCTGCCGTGCTTGTGTTGGATACCGAAAACGGTCAAATCAAAGCCCTGATGGATGGAGAAGTTTTGACTGCAGTTCGTACCGGAGCTGGAGTCGGAGCCGCTACAGAATTGCTTGCGTCTACGGATGCGGTTTCTGTCGGAATAATCGGCAGCGGAAAACAGGCCTGTTCACAACTGGATGCTGTTTGTACTGTTCGCAGTATTCGGCAAGCGTGGGTTTATAGTCCAAACCCTGAACATGCACAAAATTTTGTGGAAGAAATGTCCGGAGTTGGTCCAATTCCAAAGGATATTCAAGCAGTTACTTCTTCTGCAGAAGCCGTAAAAAATGCTGACATTGTCTGTACTGCCACCACTTCCTCTACTCCTGTTATTTCCTTTAAGAACCTCAAACAGGGGGCTCATATAAATGCAGTTGGTTCTTTTCAGCCATCAATGCAGGAAATCGATTCAGATACTATTCAAAATGCTCTTGTCTTCGTTGATTCCCGTGAATCTGCACTGATCGAAACTGGAGATATAGTCACTCCGCTTAAACAAGGTTTGATCACAGCAGACAAAATTGTTGCAGAAATAGGAGAACTCATCAATGGAACAAAATTCCGACGAACCTCACCTGAACAACTGACATTTTTTAAATCCTGTGGAGTAGCCGTACAGGATGCCGTCTCTGCCGGGATTGCTTTGAAAAACGCAGAGCGTGAAAATCTCGGAACAATTGTCTCTATATAAAAAATGTCCAGACTGCCAAAAACTGCCTCGGTAGTAATTCTCGGAGGTGGAGTCATGGGTGTAAGCACTGCTTACCATTTGGCCAGCCGCGGTTTCAAAGACGTTTTGCTACTGGAACGCGAAAAGTTTTTCGGTACCGGCGCAACCGGACGTTGTGCCGGAGGGATTCGTTATCAGTTCAATACTGAAGTCAACATCCGGCTTTCCCAAAAAAGTCTTCCCATGATTGATGCTTTTGAGGAAGAAACCGGACAATCGGTGTTGGTGCAAAAATGTGGATATTTGTTTGCACTGACTCGGGAAAAAGATGTAGAGGTGTTCCGGAAAACGGTTGAACTTCAACGTTCCCTCGGCGTTCAAACCGAATGGCTTACCGGAGATGAAGTACGCAGTATTGCCGCTCCCTGCGACTTCCCGGATGCACTTGCTGGAAGCTTTAACGCGGAAGACGGACTGGCAGACCCCAACAGTATCGTGATGGGTTACATCAATGCTGCGCGTCGGCATGGAGCAGTCTGCATTACTGATTGTTCTGCAATCGGTATTGATGTAAAAAATAATCAAATTCGGAAAGTTCAAACATCTCTTGGAACCATTGAGACTAAAACCGTAGTCAATGCCTGCGGGCCTTGGAGTTCAAGTCTCGGAAAGGAGATTGGTCTCGAAATTCCAGTATTTCCACTGCGGCGTCAGTGGTTTGTCACTGAAGCAATTCAGGAACTTCCGGAAGACTTCCCATTTGTCATTGATTTTGCGCAAAGTCTCTATTTTCACCGGGAAGGTTCCGGACTGCTTACGGGCATGTCGAATCCCAACGAAAAAATTGGAGATGATCAAAGAATTGATTCCGAGTGGGAATTGAAACACATCGAATCTGCAATACGGCGAATGCCTTTGCTGGGAAACTCCGGAATCCAGGCACGACAAGCTGGACTGTACGAAATGACTCCGGATGCACACCCCATCATCGGCCCTACACCGGTGGAAGGATTTTACTTGCTTAGCGGATTTTCAGGACACGGATTCATGCAGGGCCCAATTTGTGGAAAGTTGATGGCCGAAATTCTCATAGACGGTGAAGCCACCACCGTTGACATCAGCAAGTTGGATTACAACCGATTTGCTGAGAAGCGCTTGATTCCGGAATACAACGTAGTTTGATTAACGTTTCCGGATTGCACCACTGTCAATTATGCTTTAAAATAATTAATCAAAACTGTCATATTATTTAAAGTTACTCGAAACAACCTTTCCCGGGAAAAACTATGCTCAGCGAAAACACGGTTGCAAAAATTTTGGAGTATGGACTTCAGCAGGGGGCAGACTTTACTGAAGTTTTTGTAGAGGACTCTGTTGCTTCTTCTATCAATCTGCTTGATCAGAAAATTGAAGAAATCAATTCCTCAAACTCATTTGGAATAGGAGTGCGACTTCTTTACGGCAACGAAGCCTATTACGGTTACAGCAGTGATTCTGACGAAGCCAATTTGCTTAAACTCACCGGCAATTTAGGGCAATCCCAGAAAGAAGGGCAGTCTGGAGATATGCAATCCCTTCAGCCTCAGTCCATCGAAGACATTCACCATATAGCGGTAAATCCAGAAACGGTGAGCAAGTCTGAGCGCGTTGAACTGCTAAGGGAACTGGATAACAAAACCCGTAATCACGGTGACGATATTCAACAGGTCACGGTCAACATGTCTGAAAAAAAACGCTCGGTACTTATAGCCAACAGCGAGGGTTTATGGGCCGAAGACTCACGAAATTATTCCAGGATGCGTCTTTCTGCAGTTGCAGAAAAAGGTGATGGACCCCAAACTGCGGCTGAAAGTCCAGGAGTTTTGGGTGGTTATGAATTTTTTCAGGATTTGAATTTGGAGGAACTTGCAGAAAATGCGGCACAATCTGCGTTGCGTATGGCCGCTGCAGGATACATCGATGGAGGAAAAATGCCTGTGATTTTGGGTAATGGATTCGGCGGTGTTATTTTCCACGAGGCTTGCGGTCACCCATTGGAAACAGAAGCGATCCGAAAAAACGCATCTCCTTTTTGCGAAAAAATAGGAAAGCGTGTCGGCCAGTCGATTCTTACTGCAATAGACGATGGAACTATTGCAAACAAATGGGGTTCGTGTAATGTGGACGACGAAGGTACGCCGACGCAAAAAACCGTACTAATCGAAAACGGAATACTCAATAATTACCTCAGTGACCGTATCGGTGCAGGTCAAGTCGGTATTTCCCGTACCGGTTCTGCACGACGCGAATCGTACAAATTTGCTCCGGTTTCCCGTATGCGCAACACCTTTATTGCTCCCGGACCGCACGAGATTGAAGAAATGCTGCGTTCCATTAAATTTGGCCTGTATGCAAAAAAAATGGGTGGCGGATCTGTCAATCCGGGGACTGGTGAATTCAATTTTGCAGTGCAGGAAGGTTATGCTATCCGCAATGGCAAAATCGCTGAACCAGTGCGCGGAGCAACGCTGATCGGCAAGGGGTTCGATGTCCTGTCGCAAATTTCGATGATTGCCGATGATCTGGATTTGGCGGCAGGAATGTGCGGAGCGGCCAGTGGCTGGGTTCCGACAACTGTTGGTCAGCCCACTTTGAAAATTGACTCAATTCTTGTCGGCGGACGATAATTGTTTTTTAATTGTTTTCACTTCCGTAGAGCAACAAACAGATAAGAAACACTTAATGCGATTTTTCGAGCAGTCAGTAGAAACCATGCCCCGCGAAGCATTGGAATTACTACAAATCGAAAAGTTGTATTCCATGCTGGAAAAAATTTATGGGAGCAACCGTTTTTATACGGGAAAGCTGGATGCCGCGGGAATTCATCCGGAAGCGATACAAACCTTAAGTGATTTGGCGAGTTTACCGCTGACTACCAAAGCGGAGTTAGTACAAGCCCAGGAGGATGCTTTGCCTTTTGGAACCAATGCGACTTTCCCGGAATCCGCTTACTCTCGTTTTCACCAGACATCCGGAACCACCGCAACTCCCCTGCGAGTTATAGACACCCCGGAAAGTTGGGAATGGTGGGGGCGTTGCTGGGGTTATGTTTTGGCAGGAGCAGGTTTGACGGAAAATGATCGTTTGTTTGTACCATTTTCTTTTGGACCATTCATTGGTTTTTGGGCAGCAGTCGAGGGTGCAAAAGGAATTAAAGCCTTGATGATTCCTGGCGGAGGGCGGGATTCATTGCAGCGGTTGCATTTGATGAAAGAACTTGGTGCGACGGCCATGTGCTGTACTCCAACTTATGCTTTGCGTTTGGCGGAAGTGGCTCGGGATTCCGGATTTGATTTGTGTGAAATTCCATTGAAAACTCTGATTCATGCCGGAGAACCTGGAGCCAATATTCCGGCAACTAAAGCCCGTATTGAATCTGTTTGGAACACAAAATGTTACGATCACGCGGGAGCTTCAGAAGTAGGGGCACACAGTTTTGAATGCGAAATTCAACCAAACGGAACACATGCCATCGAAAGTGAATTCATAGTTGAGGTTTTGAATCCGGAAACTCTGGAACCGGTTCCGGCAGGAGAACAAGGCGAACTGGTTATCACCAATTTGGGGCGCATCGGTTATCCGGTAATCCGTTACCGTTCCGGAGATCTTGTACGGCTTAATCCGGAGTCTTGCGAATGCGGGCGCACTTTTGTTCGTTTCGAAGGCGGGGTTCTGGGACGGTCAGATGACATGGTGGTTGTGCGTGGAATCAATGTTTTTCCCAGCGCAGTGGAAAATTTAGTTCGTCAATGTGAGGCAGTTGAAGAATTCCGGATCACGGTTTCAACTGAACGGGAAATGGCACATTTGACGATTGATTTGGAAATAAGCAAAAACGCTGACGAAGAAACTTCTCGACATACTGTGGACCAAGCAATACAGAACGAATTGAGTTTACGCCCGGAAATAAAAGTTGTGCCTTCCGGAACTCTGCCTCGTTTTGAAATGAAGGCCAAACGCTTTCATGTGGAAAAATAATTTAGCCACAGACAAACTCGGATAAAAACGGATAGAAAAATATCCGTGACTATCTGCGAAATCTGTGGCTGATAACAAAAAGAAAATTAAATTGAAACAACTTTTAACTCTCAAAATCAACGGCGAAACTCACGAGGTTTGGACTTCGACTCACAAAACTTTGCTGGAAGTTTTGCGTGAAGATTTGTACCTCACCGGAACCAAACACGGTTGTGAGTTGGGTGAGTGCGGAGCCTGTTCGGTGTTGATTGACGGAGAACCGGTTTTGGCCTGTCTTATTTTGCCTGTTGAGGTGCAGGGACAGGAGATCCAAACCATTGAAGGTTTAGCAAAAAATGGGGTTCCGCATCCACTGCAAACCGCTTTTGCAGAACAAGGTGCATCGCAATGCGGTTACTGTTCTCCGGCAATGTTGATGACCGCCAAAGCCCTGCTTGAAATAAATTCAAATCCGGATTCAAATACTATTCGAGAAGCCCTGTCAGGAACTTTGTGTCGCTGTACAGGGTACGCAAAAATCATAGAAGCCGTAGAGCAAGCTGCTGGAGAATTAGCACTGATGCGGCAAATATCCTAAATGTTCGAAGTATAGTAACTATGAAGATAAAATGCGTATTTTCAGAATCATAACAGGTATTGGGATCACACTTTTAGTGTCTTCCTGTTCGGTTAGCACTTTCGGAAAATTTCAGGCAGATGAAGGAATTCCGTCTTTCATCCAAGTTGGAAAGACAACGAGAGAAGAAATCATGACCACTTTGGGAGAACCTCTGGTTCATCGCTTCGTGGTCGGCAAAGAAACGCTCATTTACAATCATGAACGGGGAGAATACTTTTTTCTCTATGGAACTTATGAAGGAAATGAATTGGTGATTCGTCTTACAGATCAAATCGTTTCTGAAGTGAAACTTGAAAAAACTGGCAGTGGATGGGGATTTTTTGCTCCGGCAACTTCCAACAATCCCGGTACAAGAAGAAGCGCAAGGTAATCGTATGACGAAATTTTACTTTTTATTGCCGATCACCGGCATCTTACTTTTCATGTTGCTCGTTGGATGTTCCAAAACTCGAATTGGAAAAGTGGAATTATCCGATGAAAAACTGCCAAATTTTCTCAAAGTAGGAACAACGAGCGCGCAAGAAGTTTTGGAACAGATTGGAGAACCTTTCGGCTACCGAGAACAAGAGAATCGTTCGGCAATGATCTTCCTCGATTTTCAGGAAGATTATGTCAATTTATTGATCACAGAGATTCGGCTGGAAAAGGCATATCGGCTGGATTTGGTTTTTCAAGATGATATTTTGCAAAAAGCAGAAATCAAAAAAGAAGGATGGGGATTTGGTGCAAATATGGATCCTCAACTTTTACAATTGCTGGCCAGATAAAACACTGATTTTTCATTTTTTCAAGCATCAAATAGTTTATGAGTGAAAACAAAGATTTCCAAGCGGGCTTTACATGGATTGGTAAATCTTGGGCTCAAGTAGACGGTTTGGCCAAAGCCAAAGGTGAGACCGTTTATGCTGATGACATGTTTTTACCGCGAATGCTCTTTGCCAAAATGTTGCGCAGTCCTCACCCGCACGCTCGGATCAAAAGCATTGATTTGACACAGGCTTTGAAACGACCCGGAGTCGTGGCGGCCATGACGGGCAAAGATTTGCCGATTCCTTTTGGGATTTTGCCGGTGAGTCAGGACGAGGAATCGTTGTGTGTGGACAAAGTGCGCATGATTGGCGATCCGGTGGCGGCAGTGGCGGCCATTGACGAAGAAACAGCAGAGTCTGCACTCGAAGATATAGTCGTCGAATATGAGCTTTTGCCGTCTGTTTTGACCATTGAAGACGGTTTAAAATCCTTGGAAGAAACTGAAATTTCAAAAACGCAAATTCACGAATATGCCGATTCCGGAAATATTCACAAACAAGTTGCTCTCGAATTTGGTGACATCGAAACCGGATTTGCAGGAGCAGACCATATTCGCGAAGAACTTTATTATTACGAAGGCAACACGCATTTGCCGATGGAACAACACTCTGCCGTCGCTCAACACGGAGCCGATGGACGGATCACGCTTTGGTCTTCCACGCAAACTCCGCACTATGTTCACCGTGCTTTGGCCAAAGTTTTGGAAATGCCGGCCAGTCAAATTCGTGTAATTGCGACTCCGGTTGGTGGAGGATTTGGCGGAAAAACGGATCCGTTTCAACATGAAATGGTTGTGTGCAAACTGGCCATGATGACAGGTCGTCCGGTAAAATTGACTTTGACCCGCGAAGAAGTTTTTTACACACATCGTGGACGTCATCCGGTATTGATGTGGGTCAAAGCCGGAATGAAGTCAGACGGTTCAATCACAGCTTTGCATTTTCGTAATTTTCTGGATGGCGGAGCATACGGAAGTTACGGTGTTGCCAGTACCTATTACACCGGTGCTTTGCAGACAGTGACGTATCCGATTGCAAATTACAAATTTGAAGCGATGCGGGTTTTCACCAATAAAGCTCCATGCGGTCCCAAACGAGGACACGGCACGCCGCAGCCCCGTTTTGCGCTGGAAGTTTTGCTTGACAAATTTGCTGAGGATTTGGAACTGGATCCGGCAGAATTACGCTTGCGGCATTTGATACCGGACAACAGCAAAACCGTGAACCACCTCACAGTGACCACCAACGGTTTGGGTGAGTGCATCCGCAAAGTCACGGAGGCTTCCAGATTCCAGCAGCGTAGAACGGGATCGTCTCTGGGCAAAGGTTTTGGGCTGGGATGCGGTTCTTATTTGAGCGGTGCGGGCCTGCCTGTTTACTGGAACAAAATGCCGCATTCCGGAGTGCAAATCAAAATCGACCGCGGTGGCGGCGTAACTGTTTTTTGCGGAAGCACGGACATCGGTCAAGGATCAAATTCTGTGCTGGCCGGAATTGTGGCCGAGGAACTGGGAATCGACATTGGGAATATTATTGTGGTCACAGCGGATACAGATTTAACTCCGGTCGATTTGGGAAGTTATTCCAGTCGTGTAACACTGATGACCGGAAATGCGGCCATTGACGCTGCTCGTCCTTTACGTGAAAAAATATTGTCAGCCGTATCCGAAGTTTTGAAAATTCCGGCAGAAAAATTAATGCTCCGGAATAGTTCTGTTTTATCAAAAAACGGTTCCGGAGAACCTGTTCCCTTTGTGGATGCCGTGCAATGGGCAGAAACAAAATACGGTATGCTGGGTTCCGTCGGCAGTTACACACCACCTAGTCGCGGCGGAAAATACAAAGGCGCAGGTGTGGGGCCGTCACCGAATTACAGCTATTCCGCTTGTGTTGCCGAAGTCACTTGTGATCCGGAAAGTGGAATTTATCGTGTGGACAAACTCTGGATGGCACACGATATCGGACAAGCGATCAACGAAAAATTGGTCATCGGACAAGTCGAAGGCAGTGCGTACATGGGTTTGAGTGAGGCCATGATGGAAGAACAAATTTATCGCACCGGAAAAGACAACCCCGGAGGTTTGCACAAAACTCCGTCGATGTTGGATTACAAAAGTTTGACCGCACTCGATATGCCGGAAATCGAAACATTTTTAGTAGAAACGCATGATCCGGAAGGACCGTACGGTGCCAAAGAAGCCGGTCAAGGGCCACTACTGCCGATCATGCCCTCCATCGCCAATGCGATTTACAATGCGGTCGGTGTGCGTGTCGATGAAGTGCCGATTACTCCGGAAAAAATTTATCAAGGTTTAAAAGAGCTAAAATCCGGAAAGCCCGGAGGGTCCGGGGTTATTGGAAGAGTCGGCCCAAAGAAATTTCCAAAAATCACATTTCCGGAAGCCATAAAAGTGAAATCGGTTGACAGTTGACGGTTCTGTATGCTTCTCTGTCACTTTGACAGAGAATAATTTGTGTCTTAATT
>Ga0207990_1001719_pt1 | contig 10842 bp, 6 predicted proteins | sample ETNtaG_8_FD_185780 | JGI IMG/M metagenome (GOLD analysis project Ga0207990, IMG submission 185780) | Marine microbial and viral communities from oxygen minimum zone, Eastern Pacific Ocean - ETNP201406SV75 (SPAdes) (version 2) | ecosystem: Environmental > Aquatic > Marine > Oceanic ...
GGGTTGGATGGTCCATCAGAAATCACATCGCCTTTTTCAACCGTTTCACCATCAAATACGTTAATTACGCGCCATTGATGAATCATCATCTCAGTTAACTTGCCATCTTCATCTGTAATTAGCAGACGCTCCTTTGATTTGGTTGGTTTACCAAAACTCACAACACCGGCAGATTCCGCAAGGATTGCATGATCTTTTGCCTTACGGGCTTCAAAAAGATCTGCAACACGCGGCAAGCCTCCAGTTATGTCACTTGTTTTAGAGACAGCTTTTGGAATCTTGGCAAGGATTTCGCCTGCCTCAATCAATTGTCCATCTTCTAAATTAATCTTCACACCAGATGGCAAGTAATGTGTAGATAAGATGCGTTTCTTGTCCTTTTTATCAACTAACTTTAACATTGGCTTCATATCTCTAGCAGATGCAGGTCTTTCTCCCTCTTCAATCATTTCAAAGAAACTCAAACCTGTTAGTGGGTCTGAATTTCTCAAGACCGTTACACCTTCAGAAAAGTCAACGAAAACTACGCGGCCAGAGTTCTCGGCAATAATCGGATGTGTGTGAGGGTCCCAATCCGCAATTCTATCTTGTGCTTTAACTTTACCACCATCTTTAAAATGAACCATTGCGCCATATGGTAGTTTATAGCGCTCTTTTTCTTGCCCAACTTCATTTCGAATAGATGCTTCCGATGACCTTGAAATGATAACTAAATCACCATTAGAATTGGTAATAGATTTCATATTTTCGAAATGAACAATGCCCTCTGTATTGATAATAATGCTATTGGCTGCTGTTGAAGCACTTGCTGCGCCACCAATATGGAAAGTTCTCATTGTTAATTGAGTTCCAGGCTCGCCAATTGACTGGGCTGCGATTACACCAATCGCCTCACCAACACCAATCATGTGACCTCGCGCCATATCATTTCCATAACAAGATGCACAGACACCATAACTCGTTTCACAAGTAATCGCAGAACGTATATTAATCGACTCAATTCCCATTTCATCAATCCGACTCGAATCATTTAATGAAATTAAGTGGCCTTTTGATAGGTAAACTTCATCAGTGTTTGGCAAAATTACATCTTCAGCTACTATTCGACCTAGTACAGCATCGCCAAGTGTTTGTACCACATTTCCACCATCAATTGCAGCCTTCATAATCAAACCATGCTCTGTCTCACAATCTTCCTCTGTGATTACCAAGTCTTGACCAACGTCAACCAATCTTCTTGTTAGATAGCCTGAGTTTGCAGTTTTCAAAGCTGTATCAGCCAAACCTTTTCTTGCGCCGTGAGTTGAAATAAAGTATTGCATATTATTTAAGCCTTCACGGAAATTACTGGTAATTGGCGTTTCAATAATTGATCCATCAGGTTTCGCCATTAAACCACGCATTCCTGCTAGCTGTCTAATCTGAGCCGGTGAACCTCTAGCTCCAGAATCAGCCATCATATAGATAGAGTTAAATGATGGATTTCTCTTAGTATTACCCTCAGCATCAATCATGTCTTCATATCCAACTTTATCCATCATCGCTTTAGCTACATCTTCAGCGGTACGAGACCAAATGTCAATAACCTTGTTATAGCGCTCACCATTAGTTAAAACACCAGAAGCAAATTGTTGCTGTACGAATTTGACTTGAGAATTAGCATTCTCAATCATTTCAGTCTTCTCTTGAGGAATGATCATGTCATTTGAACAAAACGAGATGCCAGATTTTGTTGAAAACTCAAAACCCATATACATCATTTGGTCGGCAAAAATAACAGTTTCTTTTAACTCTTGAGTACGGTAACAAACGTGGATTAAGTTAGAAACAACCTTTTTCGATAATGCTTCATTGATTAAGTCAAATGACAAGCCTTTTGGTAATATTCTAGAAAAAATAGCACGACCAACGGTAGTATCAACGATTCTCTTTGAAGTGGGTTCACATCCAGATTTAGTTTTTACATAATCTTGAATACGCAGTTTAATTTTTGCATGTAAGGAGACCAACTCTTCACTATAAGCATTTAATGCCTCAGTAGCATTTGCAAAAATCATACCTTCACCTTTTTGATTTAGCATTTCACGAGTCATATAATAAAGACCCAAGATAACGTCTTGTGAAGGAATAATTATAGGATCTCCACTTGCTAAATGAAGAATGTTGTTTGAAGCCAACATCAAAGTTCTTGCTTCTAGTTGAGCCTCTTCAGAGAGTGGAACATGAACAGCCATCTGGTCACCATCGAAGTCTGCGTTAAATGCAGTACAAACTAGTGGATGTAATTGTATCGCTTTACCTTCAATTAGGAGTGGCTCAAATGCCTGTATACCTAAACGATGAAGAGTTGGTGCACGATTTAGTAACACTGGGTGTTGGTGTACAACCCTTTCAAGAATATCCCAAACTTCAGGAATTTCACTCTCAACCATCTTCTTAGCAGCCTTAATCGTTGAAGCTAAACCATTAGCCTGAAGTCTATTGTAGATGAATGGTTTAAACAACTCTAAAGCCATTTTTTTTGGTAAACCGCATTGATGAATTTTTAGATAAGGACCGCAAACAATTACAGAACGTCCAGAATAATCGACTCGCTTACCAAGGAGATTCTGACGAAAACGACCTTGCTTACCTTTAATCATGTCTGCAATTGATTTGAGTGGTCTGCGATTATTACCCATTACAGCACGACCACGACGACCATTGTCAATTAATGAGTCAACTGCCTCTTGGAGCATACGCTTTTCATTACGAACAATTATTTCAGGGGCATCCAATTCCAATAAACGAGCCAGACGATTGTTACGGTTAATTACGCGACGGTACAAATCGTTAAGGTCTGAAGTAGCAAACCGACCTCCGTCCAGTGGCACTAAAGGTCTTAAATCTGGAGGCAAAATAGGAAGCACATCAAGCACCATCCATTCTGGTTTGTTGCCAGATTGGATTAATGAATCGACCAGCTTAAGTCTTTTATTGATTTTCTTTAGTTTTGTTTGTGATTTGGTACTAAGAGCATCCTCACGTAGATTCGCCGCTTCTTTTTCAAGTTGTACTTCTTTGAGTACATCCTGAATACCCTCAGCCCCCATTTTTGCAACAAACTCATCTTCACCATACTCATCCAGTGCGTCGAAATACATCTCTTCAGTAAGGAGTTGTTTTTTTACTAATGGCGTATTTCCAGGATCAGTAACAAGAAATGCTTCAAAATAAAGCACACGCTCAATATCTTTAAGTGTCATATCCATCAAAAGCCCTAAACGTGACGGTAAAGACTTTAAATACCAAATATGAGCAACTGGTGCAGCTAGCTCAATATGCCCCATGCGTTCACGACGAACTTTGGAAAGTGTAACTTCAACACCGCACTTTTCGCAAACAACGTTACGAAATTTCATGCGCTTATACTTCCCACACAGACACTCAAAATCCTTCATTGGACCAAAAACTTTTGCACAAAATAGGCCTTCTCTTTCCGGTTTAAAGGTACGGTAGTTGATAGTTTCTGGTTTTTTAACTTCACCATAAGACCATGAGCGAATTTTTTCAGGAGAAGCTAAGCCAACTCTAATCGCATCAAAATCTTGATCTTTGTTTTGCTGTTTTAAAATTTGTAATAAATCTCTCAAGTGATTCTCCTAATTAATTTTGCTCTAGTTCTACATTAATTCCTAATGAACGAATTTCTTTCACTAGAACATTAAATGATTCCGGCATGACCGCATCAGTTCGATTATCTCCGTCAACAATATTTTTATACATTTTCGCCCTACCACCAACATCGTCAGACTTAACGGTTAGCATTTCACGAAGTGTATAGGCTGCACCATAGGCTTCCAATGCCCAAACTTCCATCTCACCAAAACGTTGCCCACCAAACTGCGCCTTTCCACTAAGTGGTTGCTGGGTAACTAGTGAATAAGGTCCAGTTGAACGGGCATGCATCTTATCGTCAACTAAGTGATTGAGTTTTAACATATGCATATAACCAACTGTTACGTCACGATCAAAAGGATTACCTGTTCGACCATCAAACAACTGCACTTGGCCACTTTCAGGCAGGTCGGCCAACTTTAACAATGACTTAATATCTTCTTCTTTGATGCCGTCAAATACTGGTGTTGCCATCGGTACACCAGAACGAAGATTGCCAGCCAATTCAAGTATTTCGTCATCCGTAAATGATTTAATATCTTCACTCTTGCCATAGCTGTTATAGATTTTGTCTAATAACTTACGTACCTTAGAGATTGTATTTTTTTGATGTTGATCTAACAAATTTCCAATCTTATAGCCCAGACCTTTCGCCGCCCAACCCAAATGCACTTCTAAAACCTGGCCCACGTTCATACGCGAAGGAACGCCTAAGGGATTAAGGACAATATCAACCGGCGTACCGTCAGCTAGATGTGGCATATCTTCTACCGGTGAAACTCTCGAAATAACGCCCTTGTTACCATGACGCCCAGCCATCTTATCGCCTACCTGGAGTGTTTTACGCGTTGCCACATAAACCTTCACCATCTTCAAAACTCCAGGTGGAAGCTCAGCGCCTTCACTAATTTTGATTCTTTCTTGTTCAAAGAATACTTCAAACTCTTCTTGCTTAGCTCTAGATTGTTTGATAAGCGCAGAAACCTCTTTATTTACTTTAGCATCTTCTACTTTCATTTTAGCAATCTCACTATTCTCAAACGTCCTAAGTAACCTTGCGTTTAGTTTTTCACCGGCCTTAATAGATCCGGCATTTTTGCTCAATGTGTTGCCTGAGAGTTTTGCGCTAATTCGACGGAAAATGTCACCATCAATAATATTAAACTCGTCATCAATATCTTTTTGAATTTGCTCTAAGCGCTCTTCGTCAATCACCATTGAACGTGAATCTTTTTCAACACGGTCACGGGTAAAGATCTGAACATCAATAACAACTCCAGATTTTGATGCTCCCACGCGCAATGATGTGTCCTTTACGTTGTTGGCTTTTTCACCAAAAATAGCGCGTAGCAGTTTTTCTTCTGGAGAAAGTACAGTTTCACTCTTTGGTGTCACTTTACCGACAAGTATATCGCCGCCCTTAACTCGAGCGCCAACATAAACAATACCAACTTCATCCAGTTTGGACAAAGCCGATTCGCTAACATTTGGAATATCAGCAGTAATTTCTTCTGACCCAAGCTTCGTATCTCTAGCATAAGCTGTCAATTCTTCAATATGAATTGATGTATAGCGGTCTTCATGGACAACTTTTTCAGAAATCAAAATAGAATCTTCAAAGTTGTAGCCATTCCAAGGCATAAAAGCAATCATCATATTTTGACCTAAGGCCAGTTCGCCCAAATCTGTTGATGGACCATCGGCCAATATGTCTCCTGCAGCAATCCTATCCTCCGGCTTAACAAGTGGTTTTTGATTAATGCATGTATTCTGATTGGAGCGTGAGTACTTAGTTAAACTATATATATCAACACCTAATTCGCCCTCCTTTGCTTGTTTTGCATCGACCCGAATCACAATCCTAGAGGCATCAACAGTTTCCACAACACCAGCATGGTTAGCAATAACACAAACACGAGAGTCTGAAGCAACTACTCTTTCAATGCCTGTCCCAACTAGAGGCTTTTCAGCGCGAAGGACTGGAACTGCCTGGCGTTGCATATTTGAACCCATCAATGCACGGTTAGCATCATCATGTTCAAGGAAAGGAATAAGAGACGCTGCGACAGATGATATTTGTTTTGAATCGATATCAATTAATGTTACTTCTAACTTATCTGCTAAAACAAATTCGTTCTTACGGCGGCAAGAAATCAGTTCATCTATCAAACGATTATTTTTATCTACTGCAGAATTTGCTTGAGCAATCGTATGGCTAATCTCATCAATTGCTGAAATATAGATAATCTCATTAGTAACCATACCGTCTTTAACTACTTGGTATGGTGTCTCCAGGAAACCATACTCGTTAGTTTTCGCATAAACAGAAAGTGTATTGATTAAGCCAATGTTTGGACCTTCAGGGGTTTCAATTGGGCATAAGCGTCCATAATGAGATGGATGGACATCACGGACCTCAAAACCAGCACGTTCACGAGTAAGACCGCCTGGGCCCAGTGCTGAAATTCGACGCTTATGGGTTATGCCAGACAATGGATTGACTTGGTCCATAAATTGAGACAACTGGGAAGAGCCAAAAAACTCTCTAACCGCTGCGGAAACCGGTTTGGAGTTAATCAAATCTTGTGGTGTCAATTCGTCAGTTTCAGCTAAGTTTAACCCTTCCCTAACTGCCTTCTCTACACGGATTAACCCTATCCTAAACTGGTTTTCAATCATTTCACCAATCGCCCTAACACGTCTGTTTGCAAGGGTATCAACGTCATCGACAACATCATGACCGTTTTTAATATCAATCAATTTCTTAATCACATTGATGATATCATCATGTGTCAATACAACCTCACCGGTTTCAGATGCTATACCCAAACGTCGATTCAACTTCATTCGACCAACACGAGAAAGATCATAACGATCATTACTGAAAAATAAATTTGAGAAAAGTGAGTTTACTGCGTCTTCAGTTGCTGGTTCCCCTGGACGCATCACATGATAAATAGACATGCGAGCTTCGATTTCTGACTGCACTTCGTCAAGACGCAAAGTTTCTGAGATATAAGTGCCATTTTCAGCGTCATTGATGTGAATAATGTCAATATTATTTATCTTAGTAGTTACCAACAAATCAATACTTGCTTGATTTAACAAAGTGTTAGCAGGAAGCAATACTTCACCAGTATCTTTGTCAACAATATCTCCAGCTAGAACTTTGTCTATAAGATATTCAAGCGGCGCATTAACAACCTTTGTGCCAGATTTTTCAAGTAATTTGGTGTGTTTTTCCGTGATACGGCGACCTTTTTCAACAATAACATTCTTGCCAGATTTAATATCAAATTCAGCAATAATTCCTCTTAAAAGAGAAGGTTCAACTACTAGGTCGCACGACTTGGCTTTTATTTTTACATTGATTCCGTTGAAAAAAGTTTCAAGAATGTCGCTCGAAGTTAAACTCATAGCGCGCAACAATGTTGTAATTGGAAGCTTTCTGCGACGATCAATTCGAACAAATAAGTTCTCATGATGGTCAAATTCAAAGTCTAGCCATGAGCCTCTATAAGGGATAATCCTAGATGAAAACAAAATCTTACCCGAGGAATGAGTTTTGCCTTTATCGTGCTCAAATATTACACCTGGTGAACGATGCAACTGGGAAACAACAACACGCTCAGTACCATTAATTACAAAGGTTCCTGTATCAGTCATTAATGGAAGTTGACCTAGATAAACATTCTCCTCGATAACTTGTTTAACGCGACGCTTTTTCTTTAAAGTAGAGCCACTCTTGTCAAAAAGAACCAGATTAAGTTTAACTTGCAATGTAGCAGCATAAGTGACACCACGCAGCTTACATTCTTTAACATTATATTTAGGCTCTTTGAGTTCATAATCTACATATTCAATTTCAGCATAACCATTGAGAGCTGTAATCGGAAATACGGAATGAAAAACAGAATGTAGGCCAATATCATTTTTTTCATCTACACCAGCCTGAATAAATGCATTAAAAGAATTGATCTGTATTGACAATAAATCAGGTTCTTTTAGAATGGATTCTCTTGTGCCAAAGTTATTTCTGATGCGCTTTTTTTCAGTAAATGAATAAGTCATGAATGCTCCGTATAAATCAATAAATTGTTTTCAAAATTACTTTTTAATAAAAACACCAAAATCCCCAGTTGGGGATTTTGGCAACATAGCGTTGAACAAATTACTTAAGCTCTACGCTAGCTCCAGCTTCTTCAAGCTGTTTTTGTATATCTTCTGCTTCTGCTTTAGCAACACCCTCTTTAACTGGGGCTGGAGCGCCTTCAACCAGGTCTTTCGCTTCCTTAAGACCCAAGCTAGTAATTCCACGAACTGCTTTAATAACGGCAACTTTTTTATCGCCAAAACTAGTCAGAACTACATTAAACTCACTTTTCTCTTCTACCACAGCGCCAGCATCTGCTGACGCTGCAGCAGCTGGAGCTGCAGCTACTGCTGCTGCAGAAACACCAAATTTTTCTTCCATTGCTGAAACCAGTTCAACAACATCCATTACAGACATATCTGCTATTGCATTTAAAATATCTTCGTTACTTAATTTCGCCATGATATTTACTCCTATATATTATTTTTTATTGTTGCTGATCACGAATAGCTGCGACAACTCGAGTTACTTTAGTTGGAACTTCATTCAAAGTTCTCACTAGTTTCTCGGTTGGTGCCAACATCAACGCCATCAACATGCTAATTGCTTGATCTTTAGTTGGAAGGTTTGCGATACGCTTAAGCTGATCTGCATCAACAAATTCACCAGCAACACCCAAACCTTTAACGACTAATGCTTCATTTTTTTTAATAAAGTCACGAAAAACACGCGCTACAGCACCTGGATCTTCTTGGGAAAACCCCAAAATAACAGGACCACTCAGCACGGGTGTGATACATTCACAACCAGTTTCCGCTAACGCTCTTTTTGCCAAGGTATTCTTTACTACCCGCAAAAATACACCTGCATCAATAGCAGATGTGCGTAAGTTAGTCATTTGTTCAACATTCAATCCGCGATACTCAGCGACACCAACAGATACTGCAGTATTAGCTACCGCACTAACTTGTTCGACAACCGCCTTTTTTGCTTCAAGATTTAGAGCCATAGTCTCTCCTGAACAATTAAAAAAATGAAAGCCATAAAACTATAACTTTCGCCACAGAGTATTTTCATACCCTCTACATAGGCAAATTGAAGAATCAATTTATTAAGCAATAAATTACAAGCAATTTATCGCACCTATGGTCTTTGAGGCATGACAAGATAACCTGTCGCCCAAAGAATTCTTTAATGGTAAATTCACTTAGAATCCACCAGATAAAACTAATTAAATATCAACACTTGCTACATCAACAGCCAACCCAGGGCCCATTGTTGATGAAACGCTAATCTTTTTAAAATAAATACCTTTTGTAGAAGTTGGTTTTGCTTTTTTTAGAGCTTCCAATAGGGCAGCAAAATTTTCTTCCAATGACTTAGAGTCAAAAGAAGCTTTACCTATTCCTGCATGAACAATACCAGCCTTATCAGCACGATAACGAACCTGACCAGCTTTGGCATTACTAATTGCTGTTGCCACGTCTTGCGCCACTGTTCCAACCTTAGGGTTCGGCATTAAACCGCGAGGCCCAAGAACCTGACCTAGGCGACCAACCACTCCCATAGCATCAGGAGATGCAATGACTACATCGTAGTTCAGATCTCCATCTTGCATAGATTTCATTAAATCTTCCATACCAACAACATCTGCACCAGCATCATTTGCTTTTTTTACGTTATCACCTTGCGTGAAAACTGCCACACGAACAACTTTCCCAGTGCCATTTGGCAGAACAACAGCGCCACGAACGGTCTGGTCAGATTTTTTAGTGTCAATACCAAGATTAACACTAACATCGATTGTTTCATCAAATTTCGCTGTCGCGCACTCTTTCACCAAGTTAATTGCATCCAGAATTGAATATCTCGCACCTGTTTCAATTTTGGTATTATTTTCTTTTTGTTTTTTTGTCAAATTAGCCATGATTAACCCTCCACTACAAGACCCATAGAGCGAGCTGTTCCGGCAACAATTTGTACCGCAGCATCCAAATCATTTGCATTTAAATCTTTCATTTTGATATTGGCAACTTCCTCTAGTTGAGCACGTGTTACAGTGCCTACTTTGTTAATATGCGGCTCACCACTTCCCTTCTCAATTCCTGTCACTTTTCGCAAAAGGAATGCTGCCGGCGGGGTTTTAGTTACAAAGGTAAAACTGCGATCACTATAGACTGTAATAATGACTGGTACCGGCATACCTTTGTCAAGGTCTTGGGTTTGTGCATTAAATGCCTTACAAAAATCCATAATATTAACGCCATGTTGACCCAATGCTGGCCCCACTGGCGGTGATGGATTTGCCTCTGATGCAGGTACCTGCAACTTAATATATGATTCAATTTTTTTCGCCATTTTTTTCTCCTATGGGTGCAAACGCCTTTAGGCTCCCCGTTATTTACTCAACCCTTTAGGTTGGCCTTATGTTTTCTCTACTTGAGAAAACTCTAGTTCCACTGCAGTACTGCGCCCAAAAATTAAAACTTCTACTGACAACAAGCTTTTTTCATAATTAACATCTTGAACAGTGCCATTAAATTCATTAAACGGCCCCTCAATAACCAAAACCTCTTCTCCAGGCTGAAATGCTACCTTTGGTTTAGGTTTATCTGCACCCTCTTGAACTCTTGCAAAAATTCTATCAACCTCTCTTTGCGTTATTGGTGAAGGTTTTCCTGAAACTCCACCGATAAAACCGATAACGTTGTTAGTATTTTTAACTAACAACCAACTTGGCTCGGTAAGCTCCATCTGAACCAGCATATAGCCCGGAAAAAACTTACGCTCAGTTTCCTTTTTTTTGCCGCCTTTTAACTCAACCACCTGCTCAGTCGGAATCATTATTTCACCAATAAACTCTTCCAGGCCTTCACGAGCTACAGCTTCTTCAATTGCAATTTTTACTTTCGCTTCATAACCGCTTCTTGCATGGATGACAAACCACTTCTTAGACATGAAAACCCTTTACTTAAAATAATAATGAGATTGACTTAACGCCCCAGGTAAAGAAGGCATCAACAATCCATAGAAAGATCGCAACGACTACTACGGCAATCATTACCATACCTGTCGTTTTCACAGTTTCTTCA
>Ga0207990_1001726_pt1 | contig 10823 bp, 8 predicted proteins | sample ETNtaG_8_FD_185780 | JGI IMG/M metagenome (GOLD analysis project Ga0207990, IMG submission 185780) | Marine microbial and viral communities from oxygen minimum zone, Eastern Pacific Ocean - ETNP201406SV75 (SPAdes) (version 2) | ecosystem: Environmental > Aquatic > Marine > Oceanic ...
TAACGCGCAATACTGATTGAAATAAAGCGTCGCGTGTTTGTTCACTTGTTCATTGGAACAAACCGCAAGCAAAAGGATCACCGCTTCAGTCGACAGTTCCGACAAGACATCATACACTTCGCTTGGTTTAAGCTCTCGCCCGCCGTTAAATTCATGCTTCGCTTGTACAAAATGTTCCCTGTCCGCGCGCATTCGAATTCTTATTTTCATAGGAATGTGAAGACGCTCCATGGCCTTTTCAAACGCCGCGTTTTTCATAACGATAAACAACGCATGAAAATAAACGAACCATGCCTCAGGTTTTTTCGACATGGGGACCATTTTCGCCCAAGTCAATACGCCATCTATTTTTTCCAGAACAAGTTTATGAGAATCACCCTCTGCTATATCGGGGGCGATTAAATAAAGCAGGGAAAGCTCCCGCATCCGGTCAAGACACTTCACAGGGTCAGACTCTAGTAAAAGAAGCTTAAACTCGTTCATGAGGCGTGTCCCACTCAACTGATTGACCAGATTGTTCTTGATCGCGCTCTTCATAAAAGCTCTTGTTTGACGACCGATACGGAAATTAAATCTCTGCTCAAAACGGATGGCGCGAAAAATACGGCACGGATCTTCTATAAAACTCAAATTATGAAGAACGCGAATAGAGCCCTCTTTTAAATCCATTGCACCATTGAAATAATCGATCAGGCAAAATGCCCCCTGTCCGTTTAACTTGACAGCCATACTATTGATAGTGAAATCACGGCGAAAAAGATCCGACTTAATAGAACTGCGCTCCACTTTTGGCAGGGCACCCGGATGCGAATAATATTCCATCCTTGCAGTCGCCACATCAATACGGGACCGGTCCTTCAACAAGACCACCGAAGTGCCAAACTTGGCATGGCTCTTTGCTCGCCCATTAAATTCCCGGGCCAGAACTTTGGCAAAGGCAATGCCATCTCCTTCCACAACAAGGTCAATATCAAGATTCTGGATATTGAGCAATAAGTCCCGAACAAACCCACCCACAACATAAACATCCACCTTCTCACGGTCAGCAATTTGAGCGATTGAATCCAGCAGAGCCATCACCTCTTTTTGCAATCGCTCCTTCAAGAGGCCCTTTACATTTTTCATGGAACCACTTTTCCCATCGAACAAACGTTGCGTATCAAATTCGTTTGAGACTATATCCCGGTGAAGCACCCTGAGTAAATCCCCCCGACTGATGATGCCTGCCAGATTTTTTGAATCCGGGTCGATCACCGGAACCAGCTTTTGTTTTTCCTCAATTACAATAGGAGCAATCGATTTAAAATAAGCGTCGGGTGTAGTGACCGAAAACTCACAAACCATAAAATCTTTTACCCTGGCATTCTTCATTTTATGATGAATCGCCTTTTCAACTATCTGGCGTGTGATCAAGCCCACGGGCTTTTCATCAGCCAACACAGGAAGCGTATTCAGATTGAACCGTGTGAGCGTTTTTTCAACGGACAAAAGACTCTCATCCTCTGTAGCCGACTGAACCGGAAAATGCATGATGTCTCTAACCCGGTGCAAAGGTTGCAAGCTATCCTGAAGGAGTTCAAATAGCTTTTCCCGAACCTGAACTAAGGTCTGGTCTTTGATACTTGCTGAAGCGGCGCAACTGTGGCCCCCACCGCCCAGACGACGCGCCACTTCCGCGACATTAACTTCGTCACAACGGCTTCGGGCAATCATATAAACTCCCTGATCGAGTCTTACCAAGGCAAACAGGGCCTTCAAGTTTTCCAGATCCATCACCTGAGAAACAACATACGACACATCCTCCACATAAAAATCCTCAGAAGCGGTGGTCATCGTTACCTCCACCCCGTTGATATTATGCGATTCAATATTCGAGACCAGTTGGTTGAGAATTTCAATCTGTTGCGGATTCAGCCGAGGTTGTACGAATCGCGCTACGGTATCCATGTTCGCGCCAGAGGCAACAAGTTTTCCTGCTGCCGCAAAATCTTCCGGAGTTGTCGATACGGAAAACAACGATTGCGTGTCCTGAAAAATCCCAAGAACCATGAGCGTGCTCTCTTCGGGCGTCAGCGAAATATTTTTCTCTTCAAGAATTTCGCAAAGAAGAGTCGTACTCGCCCCTCTTTTTCGGATAGTACACTGAGCCTCCGCAAAAACATCCGCGACTTCCTCTGGGTGGTGATCGTAGATATACACATCCACATCCGGCTTATCCCGTAGTGATTGAAATATGCCGATTCGCCTGGGGTCGTGAGTATCCACAATGATGAGCTGGCTGACCTCATCGAGATCAATGTCCTTGATACGGGAGATGCCGAAGGAAGGAGGAAACTGCTTCAGGTATTCATTGACGGCTTTTTCAGCCGAGCCGGGAAAAACCAGCCTTGCAGACGGATAAAGTTTGCGAGCGGCCACCATCGAGGCCAGACAGTCAAAATCCGCATTCAAATGAGTAGTAATGACCTGCATAATCGCACCTATTTAATGAAAATACCTATAAAACAAGTAGTTATGAAAACTAGTTTTTCTAACATTCAGGCTATATAGGCAATGCTCCCGCTCTACCCACCTTCTCTATAAATTCTATACTATTTTGGCTTTAACTGAAAAGGAAAGAACTACTGTGCGTTGGTCGTAAGGTGACCAAATACGGAAGGGTTGCTATTCCCGCTACTCCTGCTACTTTTTCTAATACAGTTCTTCTGGCCCAGCGGTATCATTTGCTTGTAATTCATCAATCATCTTCAATTCATCAGGATCATCCTTTGCCACAACCCTCCACCCTGCATCTGGCGTTTTCATAATCCCCCTAATACCTCTAACATCTCATCCACTTTTTGCCGCCTCCCTCTTCTTCGCCAATTCGTAGAACACCCCAGCCTCTTTAATCATCCTGCCCAGTATCTCATCACCCAGATCATCAGGCGGTATATCCTTGGAATTAAGGCACACGCCTTTATATTCGCCTTGCTCGGTTTTAAACAACTTGAAGGTGATACCGTTTATAGAGGTGGCAGTTTATTGTTCTAAGTTTATTTTGTAGGAACCCATACGATCTTTGACTGCATTTTATTTAAAATTATTGTAAACACCTATTCTAGAGCGGACTATTTATTGTCCGTTGGGTCTAAAATCGATACCCAGAACGATTCGGGATACACCCCTCTCATGATTGCGGCTGAATCGGGAAAAACTGATATGGTTAAATTAATCCTGGCTAAAATTGACAGCATGAAAACCTAGGTAAAAGACCGGAAATCGGCACTAAAACTGGCAAGAAAAAAGAACCATATTGAAATTATGTTTTTGCTGGGAGGCTTGCCTCAAACAGCTTCGCCCGGTCCAACGCGGTCATAACGATTAATTGAGGACTTGCTCATGAAAGTAAACACGAACTACCTAAAAAGTGCTAGAAATTCAATTGCCACCTGAACAATGAGTACCACGAGCTTTGTGGATGATATTTTGAGGTTGGCTTCCAGTCCCGAGTTAATTCTTTTGCGCTGCTTATTTGCAGGGTAGTCATTCTGCTCTCAATTTCATCTCTAACTGGAACCGCATCTTCCTCCCCATGATCAATAGCAAGGCTTAGCCACATATGGGCTAACACGACATCTTGATAAATCCCTTTCCCCTCCATGTAGATGAGACCCAATTTTGCCTGCCCCAAGGCGTTGCCTTGATCTGCCGCTAATTTCAACAACCTGTAAGCTTCTTTATGGTTTGGAGATGTCCCCTCTCCCGTCAAATGCATGGTTGCCAGGCTGACCTGAGCCTTGGCATTGCCCTTTTCAGCGGCAAGCGTGAACCATTTAACAGCTTCCTCAAAATTCTTGGAAGTTCCCTGCCCATGATAATGGAGGGTTCCCAGTAAGTATTGAGCCGAAGCATTTCCATCATTAGCCAGTGGTGTTATTTTTTCCAAAGCAAGTTGATAAGAACCGTTGCTATAGGCATCGATACTCTTCTGCAAATTGCCGGTGATACAGGAGGATAAAAATAAAAGGATGACTGACAATAAGGCGCTAAAAAGTAATTTTATCATTAGCTATCTCTCCTCCCATTTCAACGTCAACGGATAAAACATTTCTGGTTCTTTAATCTCAGAGAATCAACTGTTCCCGCCTTGCACCTTGATCTGTGTCTTGAAGGAAAGCTCCTTCGGGAGATTGCATATTTTATTATTACATGCCCGAAACACGATGGCTCCTTTTATTTCATGAGGACCTGGAGCAAAAAGTTCTGTCGTACGATACTCACGGTGGAATTCTACAATTTGCTCGTGGGTCTTCACGACCATCCCCAAGGCTCCGTCCCATACGATATTCGGTGTCGGTTCTACCCATGGCCCCTGTGGAACAAATGAACCTGAATGAAGAGTGATTTCTGTCGCCAGCGATTCCTCATGCGGCCCTCTAGCGTCAAGGGAATAGATATGCCAACCTTCGCTCACCTCTATTTTGACATGTAAGGCAAACTTGCCATCTGGATCGATGCTTTCAGGATCGGTTATTGCCGTCAATTTAAAATGAACTGACGAACCAGAGTCTTTTTGAAGTTCCTGAAATGACGGAACGGCTCGGACTATGGATGTCGAAAAAAAAACGACCATCAACAAAAAAAGGCCAACTCCTGTAGCGAGGCTTGAAATATAAGCGGAAATTCTTGAGAGAAATGCCTTCAAAAAACACATGAGGGCTTACCGGACCAGATTGGCCTCAGCACGAGAAATGGAAAGATATTTTTCGACGGATTTTTTGAATTTTTCTAATGATACCGCGCCGGATAACAACTCACCGTATACAGTCCGGGTATCGGGATCGTAGGTTCCTAGAATAAACGTGGGGGTTCCCCTGATACCCAGCTTCATCCCCTCGCTCAGGTCGTTGAGGACCCTGTCTTTATATTTTCTTTCCTTGAGGCAGGTTTGAAACCGTCGTATATTTTTAACTCCGGCTTTCTTGGCAAACTGGTGGAGGTTTGTCCTTGAAACCGGGTCACTGTTATCATAGAGGAGTCTTTGCAATTCCCAAAATTTCCCTTGGTCACGTGCACATTCGACTGACTCAGCCATATACTTTGCTTCCTTGTGAAATTCCAGAGGAAAGTGCCGATAACCGAATTGAACCTCTTTACTGTACTGCTCACGCAACTGGTCTAGGGTAGCCTGCACTCTTTTGCAAAACGGACATTGAAAATCTGAATACTCCAGGAGGAAAACTCTTCGTGAAGGCGGGTCGCCTTCATCAGACCAGAGCATCGCTGTGTTGATCTGAGCCTTCAACCTGAATTCCAGTGGGGCCTTGAGGTAAACCTTGGCCCACCCTTTATTGACTGCCAACTGATATCGTTCATCCACATAAGCCCTAGCATATACTTTCTCCAGATACACTGTGATCTCATCCCACATTTTTTCCAGCGTACCCATCTCCTTGATGCCGGGAGTATTTGCATAAAAGCGCGCAACATCATCCTTACTTGGCAACGGCGCATCCGTTAATTTCAACTCGGGGTGATTTTTAACTAATTTATCGAGAATTTTTTCTTTCAGCACTTGCGACTGCATCTGATACAGCTGGACCATCGCTTCGTGAATCTGGGCATTCTTCACATCTTCAAGAATGATAGGTTCATCGTCAACAATCGCTACAATAGGATTGTTGGTGTAGGGACGGAGTTCGTTTGATTCAGCGGCTACCAGAGAAGGAAAAACTCCCATAAGAGAAACCAAAACTGATATTCCCAGAAACCTTGCAAAATATAATGAAAGAAACTGCATGGAAGTAAAACCTTTTAGTAGGAGGATACATTGCACAAACCAACTCTCATCGTGAATGATCAATCCTTCATGATTGATGTCTGATATGCGCTTTGTTACTCTAATTACCCCTCATTTGGGGATAATTTCGCAATGCATTGTTTAAATAAATACAACTAATTATTCAGTCCCTCAGCCGGCTTTTACTTCTTCCGGATTCAAAAACTTATTACAGTTATCAGCCAACGCCAAAAAAGCCTTGGCCGCGACAGAATCGGGACGTGACATCACGACTGGCTCACCTTTATCAGACTGGGCTACAATATCCGCGTCGAGAGGGATCTTTCCCAGGAAAGGAAGAACCAGTTCCTGCGCCAGCTTTTCTCCACCACCTGTTGAGAACACGTCAATATCCTCCTTACAATGCGGACAATTAAGCGTACTCATATTTTCGATAACGCCCACAATAGGGACATTACTGTCGCGGGCAAATGAAACCATTTTTCTGGCATCGAGCAAAGCCAGTTCCTGTGGTGTCGTAACAATCACCGCGCCATCGACCTCACCTATGAAGTCAATAATGGTGATCTGCTCGTTACCTGTTCCAGGAGGCAAGTCGATCAAGAGGAAATCCAGCTCTCCCCACTGAATATTGCCCAACAGTTCGATGATAAAGTCATACTTTACTGCATCGCGCCAGGCAATATGCATATTGGGGTCTTCGATCAAAAATCCAAGAGAGGCAACTTTTAGTCCGTTAGCTGTTTCATACGGATCGATCCCTTCATCTGTAGCTTTCAAACGAATATGTTCCGCGTTCAAAAGCTTTGGGACATTGGGACCATGCAGGTCGGCATCGGCCAGCCCTACCTTGTAACCTTTTTCAGCCAGAGCCACCGCGAGGTTGGTCGTCACCGTACTTTTACCAACGCCCCCCTTGTTACTTCCAACGATAAGCTTGAATTTAATATCACCCATCCGCTTGTTGACCAGCCAGCGGTTATGTTCGTTTTTATCTGCCTTGCAATCAGTATCATTATTATGCTCACACATTTCGCATGTGTGAAGGAGCCTGCAATCTCCAGTAACTACCATCTGAACCTCCGGTTTATATAAATCGTCAAAACTAACAGGAAAACCCTGAATATTAATGAATTTATAGAGATTATGGAACTCTCTTTTGGATGTCAAGGGAAATACTGCTCGACGCAGGGGCAAGCCATATAAATCGAGAGTATTTGAATTCAGATATTACCGTCACCTCGGATCACTCGTTATTTACTAAAAATATCATTTCAAAAATTTCTGAAACTTTTGGACCCCCCGAGCAATCTTATCACCTTACGACTTCGGGCTTCTGGCTGGTAGGGGAAATGATAGCGAGTGTTCGCCTCAAATCTCATAATTTCCATCCCGGACAATCCGGTTTTTTTAACTATTGGGGCTGTCCTAGATAACTAGCCCAGACTACTCTTAACCCATTGTTTAAGTTGCTTTAGTTGTGTCTTAGGGTGGGGGTTATTAAATCGCCACTCACACTCCTTCAAAAACAGAGGAAAATGCTTGGCTGGAATACCGTTAAATCTGCGCATGTGTCTCTTGGCCTGGTTCCAAAAGTTCTCAATTCCATTGATGTGATTTTGTTTGTCAGCAAACAATATTGATAACATTTCTCTGTTATCTAGGACGGCCCCAAAATTAATATCTCCATATGAATTATTTAGTTGGACTTCCAGCGAACCCGGCACTATTTTAGATCTATGTACTACTCTCAAATTAAAAAGTCTCTTGCCCTGATTTTAGCCTTGGCACTGATCTGGACGGTCGTTCATGTCCAGCCCGTTCTGGCGAACGCGGTTAACAAAAGTGCAGTGGTCCTTCTGGTCGCAAAAGATTCAGCCGGAAAAATGCTTGGAACCGGAACAGGATTCATCGTCAACCCCGATGGGGTTCTGGTCACAAACTACCATGTACTACTCGATGCCGCAGACATTGAGGCGGTCATGTCCAATGGCGACCGGGTTAAGGTGAAGTCTCTCTTGAATGTTGACCGAGCCAAGGACTTTGCGATCCTGCAACTGGCCGAAGGTGCCTACTCCACGCTGGAAATTGGTGACTCCGATCAACTCAAAGAATTTGATTACCTGAGCGCGCTGGGTTTTTTATCGGAAAATGTTGATCCCCGGCAGAGCAATGGCCAAAGTAACGGTAAGGGGATGGTTATACAAACCTTCGGTTTTGTTCTGGGCATCCATCCGCAGGCTCAAACGGATTTCCCATTCATTTATACCACCGCTTCGTTCGGTCCGGGATTCAGCGGGGGTCCGGTCGTTAACCAGCAAAACCGCGTGGTGGGTATTGCCACAGTAGAGGGCCGGTCAATCAATCTGGCACTGCCCATCAATTTCATAAAACCGTTTCTTGAGACCAGAAATGGAATGTCTCTGGCGGACCTGTTGGAAGCTGATAAAAATTCAAAAGAAGCTCATTACTATAGGGGGAATTATTTCCTGTACGTCCGGGGAGACCCCGACCGCGCAGTGAAAGAATTTGAGTCCGTTCTCAAGCTGGACGATTCCTTCGTGCTCGCGCATTATGATCTGGCCGCCGCCTATCAAAGTCAGGGATTCTCTGACCGTGCCATTAAAGAATACGAAAGAGCCATCGCGCTCAATCCTTCTTTTCCTGAAGGAAGTTCCAATCTGGGGGGATATTACTTTCGGATGCAAAAATATGAGCAGGCGGTGAAATTATTTGAGCAGGCTCTCAAGGCATATCCAAATTTTATTCAGGCGCATTCCAATCTGGGTGCAGTCCTCAACAAACTGAACCGGTCAGGCGAAGCGGTGCCTCATCTTGAAAAAGCGATCCAGCTCGACCCGGAATTTGGCATTGCTTATTTCAATCTGGGAAACGCTTATATCAAGCAGGACAACCTTGACGAAGCTCGTGAAGCCTATGATACGGCTGTAGGAAAAGGCATCGACTTCCTGTCACTGCATTGGAACCTACATAAGATCCATAGTCGTCAGGGAAGAAGTCTGGATGCCAAACGGGAATTGGAAATCATTCTTCAAATCGATCCACAGAATCTGGACGCACAAAAAAAACTAAAAGAACTTCCTCGCTAAGCAACTGTCGATCGTAACCTCACCACTCTGCTAAAACTCCTGCGACAACCGAAAACACAACGCTCAGGCTTTCAGGCGAACATTTGTCCAGAGTATCGGAAACCTTGTGCCAGTAGGGGTAATCAAAATCGATCAGTACAACGGAAGGGATTCCCAATTTAATAAATGGAAGGTGATCGTCCTGAATGCTGTATTTGCTTTTTTCGTTAAACTGGGAAATATTCTTCCGCCGGGCCATGGTGTACACACGGTCTAGCAATTCGGGGCCACTGCGCATAGAGTAGGTCTCTTTATAAATCTCAAGGTCCTTGTCTCCTACCATGTCCACGACAAGTACTGCCTGAGGTCTTTGCTTGAGAGGAAGTTTTTCGAGCTGGCTGGCGTGGTAACTTGACCCAATAAACATTTCGCCGGAGCCACTTTTCCCGAAATCCTCTCCATCGAAAAACATGAGCCGAACCGGTTGGTTCACTGGATGATCTTTCAAATATCTGGCCAGTCCTAAAAGAACCGCCGTTCCCGAACCTCCGTCGTTGACTCCGGGAATAGGACGGTCTCTCAGTTGCGGGTCGGATTCCTGATCGGCGAAAGGGCGTGTATCGTAATGTGCACCCACCAGAATAGGACGTCCTGTCACCGTGCCATTAAAAACAAATTCGATATTGACCATCCACATCTGTTCGCCATTATGCCGTGTGATCACGAATGGATGTTCCAATACATCATCAGCAGATTCCGCTCCCACATGCCTGAGCAAATCCAGGGTCTGGCTATATCCTTTTGTGCCCACGTACCGCGGACCAAATTCGGATAAGGTCTCAAGGTAGTTCCACATAATTTGGGAATATTTATTCTTAGCGAAAGGTTCGGCTTGGGCCATTCCCTCAAAACCGGACAAAAAACTTAATACACAGAGAACAGCAGCCCACAAATAGATTTTGCTCGTTTTTTTCAATGTTTCTCCTTTAGCATCCAGCGCTCCGAAAAATAATTCCCTAAGATGTCCGCGTGACCGAACGCCAGCGGTTCGGGTAAATTATGCTCCGTAAAAATTCCTATATTCCTGGCATCCGATGCCGCTTTGGGAACCCCCTCGGCTCGTGCTAAAAATACAATCGAAATATTGTGTTGGCTCTCATCCCGACCGGGATCTGAATAAGCATGGAATTGCCCCTCAAGCTCAACCTCCAGACAGGTCTCCTCTCTGGCTTCACGTATAGCGGCATGCTCCAGAGTCTCGCTATAATCCACAATCCCACCGGGCAAGGCCTCATTTTCTCTCTCAATTAGCACAGCCCCCCTTTTATTCATCCCTATAACGATATACACCATGGGGATCGGATTCCGATATGCCATTAATAACCTTTCATTTTCCACTAAAGTCCCAAAAATCAGTGCCGTAAAATATTATGTTCGATGGCCTGCAACCCTTGACAAATTGGTTGTTTACCAGTAGCTTTATAGAGGCTGAGGGCTTATTAAAAAAGGTATAAGTCTTTTTAAAAAAGTCTTAAGTTATTAAGCTGCTTCCCGATAAGCTAATTAGCAGGTAGGCCTTGTAACAAGCTGTGGAGGCAAAGGCCCCGGCTAAAAACAATTAACTATAAATTTCAAACGTTTAAGAACCCCGGATTAGGTGTAAGTTATGGAAGTTCCCGGAAACGAAATTAGAATCAAAAGTAAGGCGATTCAGGACCGGATCAAGGTCACTGGAAAAGAGTCTGCAAAAACAGGCGCTACCGGTGGCTCCTCTGGCGCGAAAGGAACTCAGGGGTCTGGGCACATAGCCCTGTCTTCCCAAGCCAAGGACATCCAAAAATCCCACGAAGCGGTAAAAAGTTCTCCCGATATTCGTGTGGATAAGGTCGAACGGATCAAGACTGAAATCGCTGAAGGACGCTTTCATGTGGAAAGCCATGAACTGGCTGAAA
>Ga0207990_1001729_pt1 | contig 10805 bp, 8 predicted proteins | sample ETNtaG_8_FD_185780 | JGI IMG/M metagenome (GOLD analysis project Ga0207990, IMG submission 185780) | Marine microbial and viral communities from oxygen minimum zone, Eastern Pacific Ocean - ETNP201406SV75 (SPAdes) (version 2) | ecosystem: Environmental > Aquatic > Marine > Oceanic ...
CCTGGTAAGGAGGCACGAGATCCTGCTCCATACCCAACTGATTCAGAATTTTAGCAACAACAAAATCGACCAGATCATCCATGGTCTTCTGTCCGGAGTAAAATCCTGGCGATGCAGGCAGAACCAGCGCCCCAGCCTGGTCAAGAGTTAGAAAGTTTTTCAGATGAATGGTGCTGAACGGAGTTTCCCGTGGAACCACGATCAACTTTCTTTTTTCTTTCAACACCACATCGGCGGCCCGTTCCACCAAGCACGTGGATACACCAGATGCAATTCGCCCGACGGTTCCCATGCTAGCGGGCACGACAACCATCCCATCAGTATAGAACGAACCGCTGGCTATGGACGCGTTGATTATGGAGTTTGTATAGACCGTTACCTGATCCCCGGAAAAATAAGACAGGCTTAAGCCCAGTTCCAGGTTTAGCAGCTCTATTCCCCGGTCGGAAGCCACCACATGCAATTCAGCGCGTCCCTTGAGGGCGTCGAACAGGCGCTTCGCATAGCAAACACCACTCGCCCCTGTAATCGCCAGTATGAACCGTTTCATTTTATTTTATTCAATCCAATCAACTCATCGATTTCAAGAAACAACTGTCCGTGAATAACATCAGGCGAGGAGACACCGTCAACCTTTCGAATATGTGGACCATGAAACGATTCAAAAATATTCTGAACCTTCACAAGATATTCCAACCTTTCAAATGAACTGTACCCATCACGGGACTGTTCGATTCGCTTCAAACACTGTTCTGGCGGAACAATGAACAGATATGCCAGGTCGGGAACCGGTGCAAACGCCTCATTATCCCGGCAGATGGCCTCCGGATCCAGCCCCAAAGCTCCTTGATACGCGGCGGTCGAATAGTAATACCGATCCAGGAGAACCACCTTGTTTTCTCTCAGCGCAGGAAGAATATTCTTTTCTACATCCTCACGCCGGTCCTCAGTAAACCAACTCAACTCCTCTTTCGGGGTGACTGCGCCGCGGCCATCGGACAGGATTTTTCTTATTTTCTGCCCCCAGGCACCATCAGTCGGCTCCCTTAACCGAACCACGGGAACGCCGTACTCCCTCATTCGGGTTTCCATTTTATGGCACTGCGTGCTTTTACCAGTACCGTCGATTCCCTCAAAAACAATCAACCAACCGCGCTTGAGTTTCAAATTGTCTCCATTATCTAGCGGGGGGGGGCGTTGCGAACAGTATAGCAAAATTCAAAAAAAGAAAACCTCCAATCCCGCCCGGCCGAAGTTGATAGTGTTGGACTTGCTCCGGGATTAAAATCGGTTGCAGTAAAGCTTGTCACATCTCTTTTAAGTTCAGATAAGGACCTTATTTCTGCTTCACTCGATTTATTATGAATCGATTAAGATAAAAGTTCCGCTTGTTTAAACTTTCGCTACTAGTTTTGAAAAACGGAGCACTGAAAGCTCCGACTCCCCATCCGGTTGGTTGAAATCGTAGCGGATTTATACAATAATAGAGGTCATTTCCTCGTAACTTGCTTTAAATAAACAGCTAAGGGTCTTCCAACCAGGCGAAGGAAAAGTTTAGTTTGGATAGGGGTAGAAAAAAAGGGGACTGGAAAAATTGAAAAGATATTTTAAAATTTTAGGTTGGATTTTTCTGGGCGTGTTTCTGCAATTTAAGTTCAACGCCCTGTACGGGATTGTTTTTCTGGAAAACCTCAATTTTCACGACCGTACCTATTACGTTAAAATGAACCTGGTTCCCGCAGATGAAGCCGTACACCTACTTCACGTGGAAACCATCGTTCATCACTCACTGGGTTCAGACTACTTTGCTAACGTGTACATCCCAGATTCCTACCAGGTGGTCAACAAGGAACCCTACGTGGGAACCGAAGCAATACAAGGCTACCGGGCTTACAAAATGAATATGAAGCGAAAATATCGGGATGTATTGAGCATCGAAAGTTTTATACTTGTTCCATCCATTCCCGGAAAAAACATTCCGTCGGCCCCCATTCTGATTCACTTTGAAAACATGAAGCAACGACTGCATGACGACGAAACCTACAAACTGTCCATCGTCGGTAAAAATATCCGGTTGGAAGGCCCCAACATGGTCGAAGCAACATATCCGCAAAAGCTAGGCATGTAACTCTCCGAACCCACGCGAGATAACTAGACATGCAAACTCGTTTTCGAGAATTCAAAGACTACTACAAAATCCTTGGGGTTCCTGAAAACTCCCAGGATCCAGAAATTAAAAAGGCCTACCGGAAACTGGCTCTGGAGCACCATCCCGACCACAACCGCGATGACCCGAAAAGCGAGGAAAAATTCAAACAGCTCACCGAAGCCTACGGGGTGCTGACTGACCCGCTCAAGCGCCGTGAGTATGACCGCTTCCGGGCCGACTACCTGGCGGGCTCGTACGACGAGTCCTCCCAGTTCCGGTATTCCCAACAGGATATTTTTGAGGAGATGTTCCGCAAGGGATTCGGCAAGGACATTTTTGAAGAATTAAACCGTGAGTTTTCTCGATCCGGGTTCCGTTCCGGCAATGCCTTTTTCCAGTCCACATTGCTGGGCGGAACGCTTGGTGGAATCACCCGCATCCTCGGAATGATCCCGGGTCCGATCGGTAGAGTCAGTCGTCTGGCGCACATAGTGGTCCCGTCGCTATTGGCTCTCAAGAAAATGCGGGATGATCGGGCCGCTGCGGAAGGACGCGAGCCCAAAAAAGGCCCAGATATTTTTGGCGCCGCCAAGGGAGTATTCGAACGTGGAAAAAACTTGGTCCGATCGACCAACCCGCTCGACCTCAGTGTGTCCATCACTATTTCCCCAGCGGAGGCTTTAGCAGGAACACAGAAAAAAATCTCCTATCAGGTCGACGGGAAAACGGAACAGTTGATGGTCCGCGTCCCACCCAAATTCCCGGACGGCGGTAAACTACGCATCAAGGAAAAAGGGCGTAATAAAGACGAGAAATGGGGAGACCTTTTCATTCAGGTTAAATCAGGATCTCCACAATCATGACCAGAGATGAGGTCATCCTGTTCTGGCGCAGGTTCTTTGCCGACCTTCTGCTCGGAACTTTCGTCAACCTGTTTCTGTTCAGCGTGATCGGGCTCGCCCTGGGTATGGCCGGCCTTTACATAATGGACCATTTCTTTCTGGAAGAGTTAGGATGGAGCGGATGGATCGTGTGGGCAGTCCTCTTTATTGCTTTCGGCTGGTACGCCGGATTCGGCATTCTACACGGGCTGGGCGCGTGCATTATCCACACCACCAAAACGAAACTTGCGGAAGCCCTGACTGGACTCCACGGCCTACTTGACCTGTTAACCCGCGGTGTGGTCGAAAAAATTCCCCGGTTCAGCAAAAACATTCCACGCAATCAACTGGAAGAAACGTTCGATGGAATCGGAAAAAACTTTCTAGCACAACTACGCCTCAAGAGGGGAATTACCGCGCTTTTCTCCCGCATCCTGTTCGGGACGATCCTGAAAGTTCTTAAATTCTTTTTCCTTGATGATGTGGTTGAAGAGTTATCAAAAAAAGAATCTGACGATATCACATCCGCCGACATCGAACATGCCGTCCGACGTGTAGGGGTGGAAATGGTGGCGGCACCGATCCTAGAAAATTTTCTTTTACTTCAAATTATAAACTTTGTTTTATTTGTCTTAGGTTTTGCAGCTCCAATCGGTGTCCTGCTACTGTTTTAACCTGTTTTTCTCATTTAACTGGTGAATGCTCAATAAATCTACTTAGCTGCATGAAAGCTCCGATACAAGGCTGGCAGAACGAACAGGGTGAGGGTTGTGGAGGATATAATTCCACCGATTACCACCGTCGCTAGGGGGCGCTGAACTTCTGCGCCGGTTCCGGTTGCCAGGGCCATGGGGATGAACCCCAGGGAGGCAACCAAAGCGGTCATCAGTACAGGTCGCAATCGGGTGAGCGACCCTTGCCGAATGGCATCGTCGAGAGGAGTTCCCTGATTTCTGAGTTTGCTGATGAAGGAAATCATAACGATTCCGTTCAACACTGCGACTCCGGACAAGGCGATAAAACCCACAGCCGCCGAAATAGATAAAGGAATACCGCGCATCCAAAGTGAAAGGAAGCCCCCGGTCAAGGCCAGGGGCACGCCTGTAAAAACAAGTAAGGCATTTTTTACTGATCCAAATGCACTAAAAAGGAGGAGGAAGATCAACGCCAGGGTGACCGGAACGACAATCCAAAGGCGTTTGGCGGCTGAAATCAAGTGTTCGAATTGCCCTCCCCAGGAAACCCAATAACCCGATGGCAGGGAAACCTTCTCCCTGATCGCCTCTTGCGCTTCCTTAACGAATGAACCCAGATCCCTCCCCCGGATATTTGCAGTGACCACCACGCGCCTTTTACTGTTTTCCCGGCTGATCTGGCTAGGTCCCGTTAATACTTTGAAATTCACAACCGCACCCAACGGGATATAAGTGAACTTGTCGCTTGGGTCCGTAAGAACAACGGTTGAGATAGTCGTACGGGAGCGCTGTTGAGGAAGGGGAATCGGTATCTTTTTAAGAAGCTCAACGTCCATACGGGTGTCTTCCGGAAGCCGAACGAGTAAATCAAAACGCCGATCGCCCTCAAACACTTGCCCCGCACTCTTTCCCCCAATAGCAATTTTTACCGCATCCTGAACATCGGAAACATTAAGCCCTAACCGTGCCATTTCGTCACGGTCCAACTCCAGCGTCAATACAGGAAGTCCGGTGACCTGCTCCATTCTTACATCTGCAGCTCCGGAAATATCTGCAAGGATATGTTCAATCTCACCTGCCGAGGAAACAAGCTTTTCCATATCATCCCCAAAAATTTTAACGGCCACATCGCTTCTGACGCCCGCGATCAACTCGTTAAACCGCATCTCGATCGGTTGGGTGATCTCGTATTTATTTCCCGGTGCCTGCGCTAATTTTTCTTCCAGTCTTCGAATGAAGTCGGATTTGGAAGCCTCTGGATCGGGCCACTGGGAGCGTGGTTTTACAATGGCGAACACATCCGCCACGCTTGGCGGCATGGGATCAGTGGCAATATCGGCGGTCCCAATCTTTGAGAACACGTAATCGATTTCAGGAAGTTCCTTAATCTTATTTTCGACGGCATCCTGCATCGAAACCGCCTGTGATAGGCTGGTTCCAGTCACCCGCAGGGCATGAATGGTCATGTCCCCTTCATCCAAAGTTGGAAGAAACTCGGTTCCCATTTTCGTAGCCAATAACAAGCTGAGGACAACAAGTACGGCTGCAAAGCTGACGATCACGGAGCGATTGGCGAGAGAGTAATCGAGCAAGGGAGCGTAGATTTTCTTCGCCCAGCGAAGTAGAGGGATTTCCTTGTCGGACATCTCGTCGGAGGCAAACTGGGCAATCATAGCGGGAATGAAAGTCAGTGACAGAATCATCGCTCCTGTCAACGCGGCTAAAACCGTAAATGCCATGGGATGAAACATCTTACCCTCAATTCCGGTCAGGGTAAGGATGGGAAGGTAAACGATCATAATGATGAAAACACCGAAAATACTTGGGCGGGAAACCTCACGTGTGGCTTCTCTAGTAATGGAGAGACGCTCTTCCTTGCTGAGTGTCCGTCTAAATCTTTTTTGTTCTTCCGCCAACCTGCGGTAGCAGTTTTCAACAATGATCACGGCTCCATCGACGATGATTCCAAAGTCGATCGCGCCCAGGCTGAGAAGATTTCCGCTGATTCGGTTGCTCACCATGCCGGTTACCGCAAACAACATGGAAAGCGGGATCACCAGGGCGGTGATGAGCGCCGCACGGAAATTCCCAAGCAAAAGGAAAAGGACCACAATAACCAGCAATGCTCCTTCGAATAGATTGTTCCGCACCGTTCTCAAAGTGGCGTTCACCAAGCGGGTACGATCATAAAGAGTTTTGGCAACAATCCCCTGAGGCAGCGTTCGGTTGATTTCTTTCATTCTCTCAGCAACGCCCAATGAAACCGCACGGCTGTTTTCGCCTTTCAGCATGAAAACGGTTCCTAAAACGGCTTCCATTCCGTTCAACGTCGCCGCACCGGTTCGGAGTTCCTTCCCCAGTTCAACCTCTGCCACATCTTGTACGTATATAGGAACACCATTATGTGTTCCCAGAACAATCCGGCGGATGTCTTCCAAACTGCTCACCTGGCCGGGAGATCGAATCAGATACTGTTCGCCCTGGTGCTCGATGTATCCGGCACCCGCGTTCGCGTTATTTTTACTCAAAGCTTCCATCACATCGTGAAAATTAATTCCAAAGGCGATCAATTTTTCGGGATCGGGAGCGACGTGATACTGCTTGGTATAACCACCGACACTATTGACCTCCGTGACACCCGGAACATTGAGCAGTTGAGGTCGAATGATCCAATCCTGAACCGCCCTCAGCTCCATTAAAGAGGAAGGTTCCTGATCCGCACCCGAAGGCTGGTCTTCCCTTTCCACGGACCACATGAAAATTTCCCCGAGACCGGTGGCGATCGGGCCCATAGTGGGATTTGTCCCGGTGGGCAAAATCTCTTTAGCTTCCTGCAGGCGGGTGCTGATCAACTGTCTTGCAAAGTAGATATCTGTATCATCCTCAAAGATGGCAGTCACTTGAGACAAGCCGTACCGTGAAAGGGAGCGGGTATGACTCAACTTCGGTGTTCCGGCAATGGCTGTTTCCACCGGGAAGGTAATCCGTTGCTCAACTTCTAGAGGAGTGAAGCCCGGAGCTTCGGTATTGATCTGAACCTGAACGTTGGTGATATCTGGAACGGCATCAATAGGGAGAATTAGAAAGTTGTAAACTCCAACGGCGGCCATACCGATGGTGGTAACAATCACGAACAATCTTTGCTTGATGGAGAATTGTGTGAACGTATTAAGCATAATCTGATTTCATCTAATGTTGATGGGTAGCTCCGGATTTTTCGATTTCGGCTTTCACGGCAAAACTATTTTTCACGACGTAATTTTCTCCAGCGGATAAGCCGTTTAACACCTCAACCCAGGTTCCGTCATTGGCTCCAAGCTGGAGAGGGCGACCTTCAAAGAGATCTCCATACTTCACAAAGACAACGGCCCAGTCGCGCAGATTCTGAATGGCCTCGGCTTTTATGGCAATGGGGACAGCCCGTTCTTCCACAACCAGTTCGCCGCTGACAAAAGTTCCCGGGCGCCAGAGTTTTCTGGGGTTAGGAATGACCACCCGCCCTGTAACGGTTCGGTTTTTTTCGTCGATGATGGAGCTCAGATAGGTCAATCGACCCGTTTCCTCGATTCCCATCGGCTCATTTTTCACCCTCACCTTCTGCCCAAGTTTCACCGCTTTGAGATTCTTCGCAGGGATAGCAATGTTGACCCAGACGTCGGACAGGTCGACCAAAACAAAAATATTGTCATCTTTTTTCAGCGCTTCCCCGATGGTGAGATGCTTTTGTATCACGGTTCCGCTCAAAGAAGACCGTAGTTCATATTGAGTGAGTGTGAGTTTTTCCTGCGTGCCCAGTCGTTCAATTTCCGAAGTTGATAAACCCAGCGCCAATAACTTTTGAGTAGCAGTCTGCAGGTTCAATTGACCCATCTCGGCGGTTCTTTGTTTCTGCCGGATGGTCCAATCTCCGTCGTATTCGATTTTTTCCCTCAGAGCTACATATTTTGCTTCGGCGCTCTTATAGTCCTCCAGGGCGAGAAGATACTCCGATTCAGAAGAAATTCCTTTTTCATGCAGCTGCTTTTCTCGTCGGTAAACCGAATCGGTCAATTGCAGCTTGGAGTAGGCTGGGATAAGAAGCTCGCGATTCTTACCAATGACAAGATTATTCAAATGCCGATAAATCTCTTCAGGGTCCGATTGCTGTTCAAGAAGTTTCAGCATCGTTCGGGTGTTTTCATAAACACGCGTTTCCCTTTTCAAGTCTGCCACTGCCAGCTTCAATTGCTTCACAGCGGCGAGGTAATTGACCTTGATGTCCGCAAGCTCTCGACTTTCCAGAATAGCGAGTAATTCACCTTCTTTTACGTGGTCGCCCAAATCCTTAAAAACTTTCCTGACCACTCCGCTTAGACGAGGGACAATGTGGACGACCCTTTCCTCATTGACTCCGATTTCTCCCGTTAATCGGTGAACGGTTTTTATCTTAACGGGGCCTGCTATTTCTGTCGTTATTTCCGCGGTCTCGAGCGCTTCTGCGGAAATCTCGGCGCGGGCCTCAATTTGAGAAAACTGCCAAGCATAGTCCTTGCCATGCCAGCGAGCCTTGATATCTACTTCAAATGAGTGGGGCTCTTCTACGGTTTGGTTGCCGATAAGAAAATCCGGGGTAGACTTAAAGCTTATTGAGTCCACGCGGTCCAGGCGTTTCAGTTCGATGATCAAGTCCACTTCACTGGGGGGGATGTTTTCGCCTGAAACCCTGCCGGGATAAACCCTGAATTGAGGGGGGATCCCTTTTTCATAAATAGCCACCTCCAACTGGAAATCATTGTCTGAAAATAACCAGCCTCCATGGGGGCCTCGTTCAATTGAGTCATCGTAGGAGCGATTCACGTGCCCCTGATCATCGGATTCGAGTGCAGTCTGAGGCTCCATTCGTAATATCAGAATTCCCAGGAGTATTCCGAGACCTAAAATGACGATAACTGAAAAGGGGAATCGAGTTTTCATTCAGCGCTCTCCCTCGTTGTCTGGCTTCCGGGAATATTGTCTACAAATCTCAACCCATTCGTCATTCGGTTTACCTCTGCAAGGGCTTTATGATATCCGGCCAGGGCATCCAGATACTGCTCGCTCGTTTGAAACAGGGTTTTCTGGCTGTCCACGACATCGAGAAATCCGAATTTGCCGAAGCGATAGCCTTCGTTAACAGCGTCAAAACCTTTTTGGACAGCAGGCATAATTTCAGATTGGAGGGTGCTGGCTTGGGAATGAGCAAAGACAAGGGCCTGATACGCTTCCAAAAAGGTTTGGGCTATTTCGAGTTTGGCGGCTCGTCGCTCCTCTTTAGTTTGGGCCAACTTGTGCCGAGCCTCTGAAATTGCTCCCTGATTTCGATTGAAAAAATTGAGTGGGATGGAAATTCCGAAGGTTATCGCATTATCATCGGTTTCCTCTAACCGCCGGTACCCTCCCTTAAGTGTCACATCTGCAATACTTTTGGACCGTTCCAGATCGACCACGGCCTGGCGTCGTTCCTGCTCGGTTTCCCAGCGCTGAAGGTAGGGAGTTCGAGATATTCTGTGGTTAAGAGGCTCTAAGGGAGGTATCGGGAAGATTTCAAACAGGTTACCAACAACCGATACAAATTCAGGTTCGGTGCTTCCCCATGTAGAGGATAATTTTCTTCGAGATTGCTCCAACACCAGCTTTGCTCTCTTCATTTCGATCTTAAAAGTGGAAAGGACAACTCCGGCTCTGGTTTTTTCGATTGGGGCCACCTTTCCCGCTTCTACCCTTTCTCTGACCGCATTGAAAAACTGGGCTCCCAACTCAATTAGGTCTTCCGCAAGGGAAACCTTATGCTGAGCCTTGAGAACATCCACAAATGCCTTGTTCACATCCGTCAATACGTCCAAACGTTTGCTGTTGTAATTCCAGTCGGCCACCTTCTCCGCAATCCGACTGGCATTTGTCCTGGCCGCCCGTTTGCCGCCGAGTTCAATCAATTGCCCAAGTCGAACCGTCATTTCGGAACGGCCGAACCCACTGAGATTTCCCGATCCCATTGCATCGTCAACCGCAATTTCCAGCTTTGGGTTGGGAAGCAGGCTAGACTGCAGGGTTCGAGCCTCCCTCACTCGTTTTTCCAATGAAAAGGCCGACAAGCTCGGGTTCTGAAGCAGAGCTTTGGCGGCAGCTTCCTTAAGCGTGAGGTTTAGGGAACTGTTGTTTTCGATCTGAAGCTTTCCCTCCGGTTCGGCGAAGGCGGTAGAAAATAACGCGATACCAAACAGAGATGCAACGCTCCAGAAAATAAAAAAGCGTTTCATGGATCTATTCCTTAAAAAATAAACCGATGCCATACCGAGGCGTTTCCATGATTCCTGGTCATGCGAAACGATTGAATCGGGATGCGTTTATTGACTATTGGTTGTAGAAACTAAATGGAAAGAAAAGGCGGAGAGCGTTCTCGGAGTTGATACTGAAAGACTGGGTCGGGAAAGTCGTTCGGTTTCGGAGAGAAAGAATAGGTTTTAAATTGCTGATGAAATGTATAGAAGGAAGAATTTGCGGAAACCTCTAAAACCTTGAATGGTTTTTGAGGTTTTAAGGTTTCCTTGCTGAGCTCAAGTTTGAGATGGTCTTCATCTTGGCCCACCGGGTGATGCGAATGGTGGTGGTGGTCTGCCTCTGAATTATGATTGTGAGAGCGGGACAGGTGAGCAATGTTTTCCAGTTCAAGGGAATGGAAATGGGCATTATGCCGGTGCGGAGACAGCTTGTCGGGGTGACCATGCACAGAGTCCGGGTGAAAATGGTAAAAAGGCAACAACAGGAATTGGATTCCCAGTACCCAGGTCAGCGCGACCAGACGACCTTGAAATTTTCGGATACGCTTATACATAAGAAACCGCTTTGCGAAATCGAGAACTACTCATCTTATCGGTTCGAATAGAGATATTATAATGAAAATCAAACATTTAAATCAATAATTTTCAAGCGCCCTGTCCTTGAGGTGATAGAAGGGATTGATGGAACACCCACTATTTATCAAAGGTAGGTTTTTTCCCGGACAAACTAAAACACGACCAACTAGTTAAGGCCCTATCGGATATAGGGTTCGCATGACCGCAG
>Ga0207990_1001733_pt1 | contig 10793 bp, 10 predicted proteins | sample ETNtaG_8_FD_185780 | JGI IMG/M metagenome (GOLD analysis project Ga0207990, IMG submission 185780) | Marine microbial and viral communities from oxygen minimum zone, Eastern Pacific Ocean - ETNP201406SV75 (SPAdes) (version 2) | ecosystem: Environmental > Aquatic > Marine > Oceanic ...
TTTTATCTGGCGAGAACTGCCAACCTTGAGTATTTAACTGATGCGTACTAATAAATTGACTCTCAGAAGTTTTGGTTTTCAGCACAATTTCATCGCTACCTATTTCAGCTATTAACGCTAAATTAACGTCTTGCCAGTCACGTGTTCTTTTACCTGAGACTTCAACAATTTCAACCTTATTAGAGAGTTGTGCTTGAGCCGCAATAGAGTCTGGCGTGACACTTCCTATAATCGGTTTAATGCTGGGTACACCAATTAAAAACATAAAATAAAAAGCAATAACAGCAAAAATAAAGTTGGCGAAAGGCCCTGCAGCAATAATAGCGATGCGTTGATAAACGGACTTTGCGTTAAATGTTTTATCTTTATCTTGACTAGAGACATTATCAACCCGCTCATCAAGCATTTTGACATACCCCCCCAACGGGATCATGGCAATAACATACTCGGTGCCATCATGAGTTTTTTTGCGCCAAATAGCCTTACCAAAACCAATAGAGAAGCGTTCAACTTTAACACCGTTTTTTCGCGCGACCCAAAAATGACCGTACTCGTGTACTGTGACTAAAATGCCTAACGCAATAACAAAAGAGGCCAAATTCCAAATAAAGTCAAACATGTTACTTCTTAATCCTAGTATGCGTTGAACCATTTGCTGAGGTTAAACTTTTCAGTGTCAACTGAGCAAATTCTCGGGCACGCACGTCTAAGGAGATTACCTCATTAATATTACTTACCTGTTCTGAGACAAATTTTTTCACAGAAGTTTCATTTATTTTGAAAATATCGGTAAATTTAATGACTTCGTCTAAAAATGCAGCAACAGCGACTTCATTGGCCGCATTAAGTGCAGTACAAGCTGCTTGCCCGAGTTTACACGCGTCAATGGCCAGCTTTAAATTAGGGTACTTTTTATAATCAACCGCCTGAAAGTCAAATGATGCCGTGGTGAAAAAATCAAGCGGTGCTACACCTGATTCAATGCGTTCTGGGTAAGCTAAAGCATGGGCAATAGGGGTACGCATATCAGGGTTACCCATTTGCGCAATAACAGAACCATCTTGATATTGCACCATTGAATGAATTGTGCTTTGCGGATGTAAAACAACCTGAATATCATCTGCTTGTACATTAAAAAGCCATTTAGCTTCAATAAACTCTAGGCCTTTATTCATCATAGTTGCTGAATCTACGGATATTTTGCGCCCCATATCCCAATTAGGGTGTGCGCAAGCTTGCGCTGGCGTCACTTGTTCAAACTCATCGACAGACCATGTTCTAAATGGGCCACCGGAACCTGTCAGTAATATTTTACTAATACCACTTTCAGCAAGTTGGCATTGACCTACACGCTGCTGCTCTTGCCACGGTAAACTTTGAAAAATAGCATTATGTTCACTATCAATTGGGAGTAACTCAGCGCCAGAATCTCTCATAGCTTCAATAAAAATAGCCCCAGAAGTTACTAAAGCTTCTTTATTGGCAAGCAATACACGCTTACCCGCTTTAACTGCAGCTAAAGTTGGCATTAGACCTGCAGCACCAACAATTGCCGCCATCACGGTGTCAACTTGTTCAGACTCAGCTAGACTGACTAGCGCATCAACACCAGAAAAAACTTCAATATATTCAAGCCCTTCTTTGGCGAGAAGTAGAATTAATCTTTCTGCGTGGGACTGAGAAACTAACACCACACGTTCAGGGGTAAACTCAATACATTGTGCCAATATTTTATCAACACTGGCATGAGCCGATAAACTAACTATATTGTATTTTTGAGGATGCAAACGCACAACATCTAATGTGCTTTCACCAATAGACCCCGTCGAGCCCAAAATACACAGTTTACGGGGAGAGGTTGAATTTGTATTTTTTAACACTTTTTTTACCAACCAAGCAGTACGTAGCAAAGCGCAAAGACTGGTGTTGTAGCCGTTAAGCTATCAATTCTGTCTAAAATACCACCATGACCGGGTAGAATAGAGCCACTGTCTTTTACACCTGCTTGGCGTTTAAACATACTCTCATTAAGATCACCTATAACAGAAACGGTTGAAATTAAAACGGTTATAATCAGCACTATTGATATTTGGTCACTATTCCAACCAATTTGATATGCTGCTACAACAATAAGAGCACAGGCACAAAAAACACCACCAAGGAAGCCTTCGATTGTTTTTCCTGGGCTTACCATTGGCATTAACTTATGTTTACCAAAGGCTTTACCAAAAAAATAAGCCCCTATATCGGCACTCCACACCATGAGGAATAAAAACATTAATAATTGCGCACCATGATATGGGTCGTCAGGATAATTGTTAGTACGAATAATCATAAAGGCGAGCCAGGTAGGTACTAGTGTTAACCAACCAAAGATGCCTCTAATAGAACGATGGCTAGACCAAAATTTGCTATATTTTGGGTAAGTAAACATTAATACCGCTGAAACTAACCACCAAATAACTGACAGCCACAGAATGTAAATAGCGTCATCATGCAATTGTTTGTTTTCTATCCATATGGTATCGATGGGCAAGTTAAACCAAATAACCGATATTAATACACAGGTGACCATAACAAACAAACTTCGTCTTGTTTTTGTTTCAAAGCCCATAAGAGGACCCCACTCCCATGCACCTATGGCTATAACAGCCATTAATAGGGTGGCGAAATAATGTAACGGCAAATAGAATATAGCCGAAATAGCTGCGGGAGCTAAAATTAATGCGGTAATAATTCGTTGTATTAGCAAGTGGTACCCTTTTTATTTTAATTGTAAATTTCAAGCTTCAAGTTATGTAGAACCAGTACTCACACTTTGCTCTTGTTCGCTTGTCACCTTGTTTACTCGCTACTTTTATAGTAATGCTATTTTTTTACTTGTTCGCCTGTTTTACCATAACGACGTTCTCTTTGTTCAAAGACATTAATAGCTTTTTCAAATGCTTCTTCGTTAAAGTCAGGCCATAAAGTTTCAGAAAAATAAAGTTCAGCATAGGCCGCTTGCCAGAGCAAGAAATTACTAATGCGGAAATCTCCACCAGTGCGGATCAGTAAATCCAAGGATGGTAAATTTGCTAAGCAAACATATTGATTTAATGAGGTTTCATTAATATCATTAAGTGAAATTTGTTTGCTTTCAACTTGTTTCACTAATTGTTTAGCTGCATTAGTAATATCCCATCGACCGCCGTAATTGGCTGCGATAGATAAGGTTAAACCTGTGTTTTTCTCTGTTAACTGTTCTGACTTTTGAATACTCTTTTGCAATTTATCAGAAAAACGACTTAAATCACCAATCACTTGAAAACGAATGTTGTTTTTATGTAAGCGCTTAACTTCTTTAGTCAATACATACATAAACAGATCCATCAAAACAGTCACTTCTTTTTCTGGCCGTTGCCAGTTTTCGCTACTAAAAGCAAATAATGTTAAGGCTTCTACTCCTAGCTTACGTGCACCTTTAACAACAGCTCTAACAGATTCTACACCGGCTTTATGACCACTGACTCGGGTTTTACCTTGCGCTTGTGCCCAACGTCCGTTGCCATCCATTATCACAGCAATATGCTTAGGGATATTCTTAAATTCTTTGTCAGATGTAGAGCTATTTGTCACTCGTAATCCTTTAATCACATAAATATATCTAATCAAAACGCCAGTGAATAATAATTAACCAGACTGGCGTTAACGTGAAGCTTTAAATTTCCATTAATTCAGCTTCTTTTTTTACTAAAATATCGTCAACTTGCTTAACAAAAGTATCCGTAATCTTTTGGATTTCATCTTCCGCTTGATGCTGTTCATCTTCACTGATTTCTTTTTCTTTTTGTAGCGTTTTAATATCAGAGTTGGCATCACGGCGTACATTACGAATAGAGATTTTACCGCCTTCTGCTTCACCACGAACAACTTTAACTAAGTCTTTACGACGCTCTTCTGTTAACGGAGGTAGTGGAATACGAATTAACGTGCCATTAGATTGAGGGTTTAAACCTAAATCAGACTTCATAATGGCCTTTTCTACAGCCGCAATCATTCCCTTGTCAAAGACCGTAATTGACAGGTTACGTGCATCGGGTACAGAAATATTACCTACCTGATTAAGCGGTGTTTCCATACCGTAATAATCAACAGTTATATTATCAAGTAAAGAGGCATGAGCACGGCCTGTCCTTACTTTATTTAGGTTGTTTTTTAAAGCGTCAATGCTTTTAGCCATCCGCTCTTGAGCGTCTTCTTTTATTTCATTTATCACGTTGATACATCCTAAAAATCATTAATTAAATACAATTTATTTTGTAATTACCGTACCTTCAGCTTCGCCCATAATTACAGCTTTAAGGGCACCAGGTTTATTCATATTAAAAACACGAATTGGCATATTATGGTCACGCGCAAGTGTAAACGCGGCTAAATCCATCACTTTTAATTCTTTATCTAACACTTCGTCAAAAGTTAAGCTGCTATATAATTCTGCTTCTGGGTTTTTTACTGGATCTTCTGAGTAAATCCCCTCTACTTTAGTGGCTTTTAACACCACATCTGCTTCTATTTCAATACCACGCAGGCACGCCGCTGAGTCTGTTGTAAAAAATGGGTTACCAGTACCTGCTGAAAAAATCACCACTCTACCTGATTTTAATAGACTGATAGCATTCGCCCAGTTATAGCGTTCACACACGCCGGCTAAGTCTATAGCAGACATTAAACGTGTATTAACAAACGCTCTGTGCAATGCGTCACGCATGGCTAAACCATTCATAACCGTGGCCAGCATACCCATTTGGTCGCCAACCACGCGGTTCATACCCGCATCAGCTAAACCAGCACCACGAAACAGGTTACCACCACCAATAACAAGACCTACTTGAATATCCATTTCAACAAGCTCTTTTATCTCTTGTGCCATACGATCAAGTATTTTGGGATCAATACCAAATCCTTCATTGCCCATCAGTGCTTCACCACTTAATTTAAGAAGAATACGACGATACGTTGGTTTTGGGCTAATACTCATGAGAAGAAAATTCCTATGTAGATCACTTTAAAATGGCTTAAGTCAAAAAGACCGACGATATTTTAGTACGTTTAGCTAATGCAAGAAAGCCTTAACTGAAAAAAGTAACTGTTATTATGCTTTTTCTTTTCGCAAAATAAAAAAACTGCATAAAAAAGCGCCTAAGCTGACATTGCAGCATAGGCGCTTTATTCGTCATTCAAAATAATTGATTAATATAACAAGAAAATTAATACATTAATTAAGGTGAATTTAATACTAACGAGTAGAGCGAACACTATGAAGTGACACTCTCAGCATTAAAAAATTAAGATTGAGCAGCTGCTATTTGAGCTTCTACTTCAGCAGCAAAATCTTCATCTTTCTTCTCAATACCTTCACCGACCTCTAAGCGAACGAAAGAAGAAACAGTTATACCTTTCTCTTTTAACACTTCACCTACAGATTTTTTAGGTTCCATAATGAAAGCTTGACCGGTCAAAGAAACTTCACCAGTGAATTTCTTCATACGACCCGTAACCATTTTCTCGGCGATTTCTTGAGGTTTACCTTCATTCATCGCGATTTCGATTTGGATAGCTTTTTCTTTTTCAACAACATCACTAGGTACATCTTCAGGGTTGATATACTCTGGCTTACTAGCCGCTACGTGCATTGCAATATGCTTAAGTGATTCTGCATCACCTTCACCTGCAACAACAACACCAATGCTTGCGCCGTGCTTGTATGATGCTAAAGCAGAACCTTCAACATAGGCTACACGACGAACATTGATGTTTTCACCAATTTTAGTCACTAAAGCAACACGCTTTTCTTCAAATTTAGCTTGTAACGCTTCGATTGAAAGTTTTTCAGCGGCCGCAGCATCTGCCACTTCATTAGCAAATGCTAAGAAGTTTTCGTCTTTTGCTACAAAGTCTGTTTGACAGTTAATTTCAACTAAAGCGCCATCTTTAATGATGATTTGACCTTCAGCAGCGATATTACCAGCCTTTTTAGCAGCTTTTGCTTGACCAGACTTACGCATATTTTCAATTGCAAGCTCCATGTCGCCATCAACTTCTTGTAAGGCTTTCTTACAATCCATCATGCCAGCGCCAGTACGCTCACGTAATTCTTTAACCATTGCAGCAGTAATTGCCATGAGTTAATTCCTCATTTTTCAGTTATTCTCATGTCGATTTCAACACAACACAAAAATTAAAATAAATAATAGCCACAAAAACCAATAAGATTGTTTTTTGTGGCTGGTACAGTAAAAACGAATTTTTACAGTAGTATTACTTGACTAACTTTTCTTTGTTTGAAAAATTATTCAGCTTCAACAAAACCGTCTTTTTCAGCTTGTACAACGATGTTTTGCTCACGACCTTCAATCACAGCATTTGCAACAGCATCACAGTATAAAGTAACTGCACGGATTGCATCATCGTTACCCGGAACAATGTAGTCAATGTTATCTGGATTTGAGTTTGTATCAACAACAGAAATCACTGGAATACCAAGGTTGTTTGCTTCTTTAATAGCAATGTGTTCGTGATCAGCATCGATGATAAAGATAGCATCAGGCAAACCACCCATGTTCTTAATACCACCTAAGCTTTTGTCTAGCTTTTCCATTTCACGAGTACGCATTAACGCTTCTTTTTTCGTTAAGGCTTCAAAAGTACCGTCGGTACTTTGTACTTCAAGATCTTTTAAACGTTTGATTGATTGACGAACTGTTTTCCAGTTAGTCAACATACCACCTAACCAACGGTGGTTAACAAAAAACTGCTCAGATTTTACTGCGGCTTCTTTGATAGCATCACTTGCTGCACGTTTAGTACCAACAAATAAAACTTTACCTTTTTTAGAAGACACATTATTAATAAAAGCAAGTGCTTCATTGAACATAGGAACAGTTTGTTCAAGGTTGATGATATGAACTTTATCACGAGCACCAAAAATGAATGGCTTCATTTTCGGATTCCAGTAACGAGTTTTGTGACCGAAGTGAACACCGGCTTTAAGCATATCGCGCATTGAAACGTTTGACATTTTTTTATCCTTTATGGGGTTAAGCGTTCATACACCCAATACGCACGACCCTTTATTGCATATTTAACCAAATGGCTATCAGCTGGGCACCCCGGCATACCTTATGTAGATGTATGTGAGTTTATAATAATAATTGATTATGCCTTTGCATAAATCAATCGATTTAGTGTTGACTAAAACAAGTACTAAACATGCCATATTTATCGAAGATTTACTCTGTAAAGCAACGAGAATACAAAAAAATGATTAGCAGCTAAGATTTTAGCGGGCACTTTATACCATAAAACAGCTAATTTAACCAGATAAATAATTCTCTGGGATAATTTTCTTTATCGCGTTAAAATCACCTAACATCAATTAACAAACCATTTCAAATCAATCAATTTAGGTAAAAAATGACAGCTCCCTTATCAAACGTTGAGTTATACTTTTTATATGACAGTCATTGTCCTTGGAGTTACGCTGCAACACCATTAATCAATGAAATCCATAAAGCATACCCGCAAATAAACTTACACCTTTGGCATAGTGCTTTTTTTTCATCCTTGAATGAAGCTGATATAACGATTAGCAAACAAGAAGTTAACGATGTAGAACAGTTAGCTAACATTAATTTTTCAACTAGCTATAAGCATACGCTTGAGCAAAATAGAGATTCAACCCTGTCAGCAAATTTAATGAGTTGGGCCCAATTAAAAACCCCAACGTTAGCACTGCCTTTATTAAAGGCGTTGCAAGAAGCACATTTTGAACAAGGCAACAGTTTATCTTGCCAAACACAATTCACTGACATTATCGCTCGATTAAAATTATCTCCTCCAACGAAAGTATTCAAAGCAGATAAATTAAGTAATGATGCTCAAGAGTTAGTTCAAGAAGTTTTTGAATTACAAGAGATTATAGCTACACAAGCTATTCCGGCCTTATTGCTTGCTATTGATGATGAGTTAATATTACTTAATCATAACTTTTATTTAACGCAACCTAAAGCCATCGTAGAAGCGGTGCAACTAGAGCTAGAAAAACACAATCATTAAAGAGAACCGTATGACCATTAAGATTAAAAATAAAGAAGAAATAGAAAAAATGCGTATTGCTGGTCAACTCGCCTGTGATGTACTAGAAATGATAGCCCCCCACGTTAAAGCCGGTGTTAGTACAGACGAATTGAATAGCTTATGTGCACAATACACCGAAAAAGTTCAACAGGCTATTTCCGCACCATTAAACTATCACAACTTTCCTAAGTCTATCTGCACTTCAATCAACCATGTGGTTTGTCATGGCATTCCCGATGAGACAAAACTTAAAGACGGCGATATTATCAATATTGATATTACCGTTATTAAAGATGGCTATCACGGCGATACTAGTAAAATGTTTTTAATTGGGGATGTCTCTCCTGAAAATAGCCGGTTGTGCCGCCTAGCACAAGAAGCATTATATATTGGCTTAAAAAAAGTAAAACCCGGTGCTGATTTTGGTGAAATAGGCACGGCTATCCAAAAGTTTATTAAAAGCAAAGGTCGATACAGTATTGTTAAAGACTATTGTGGTCATGGTATTGGCAGTGAATTTCACGAAGAGCCTCAGATTGTTCACTATAAAAATAGAGCAGGACAAAAAATGGTCGAAGGCATGTGTTTTACCATAGAGCCTATGATTAATTTGGGTAAAGCAAAAACCAGCTTAGATAAAGAGGATGGTTGGACTGTATACACCAGCGACGGTAAAAACTCTGCTCAATGGGAGCATACGATTGTCGTAACAAAAACGGGTTGCGAAATTTTAACCTTACGTAAAGAAGAAAGCATTAATCGACTTCTTCATAACTGATAAATAATAGATAACACTAGAACCTTATTACTTATTTAAAAGGGCATACTCTTGACAAACTGTGAGTTAACAAAAAGCTTCATTCCGCATTACTTTATTGACAGCCTAGCCATAACCGCTCAATCACTTTCAAGCAAAGCGATATGTCAATTAACTGTTGATTTTAACGCTTGGTTAAAAGATGCCTTTAGTGATAATGATGTTAATTATCTATTAGGCGCACGAGCAACCTTTGTTGACGCCATTTTAGCTAAATTATGGTGTCAACATCATTTAGATGAATTTCAAATAAGTTTAGTTGCTGTTGGTGGTTATGGTCGAGGGGAGTTACACCCTTTTTCAGACATAGATATTCTATTACTGACTCAAGCTGACATAGAGGTTGATTTAGAAGAAAGAATATCCAGCTTTATCACTCAACTGTGGGACATAAAGCTTGATATTGGCCACAGTGTTCGCTGTATCAAAGAATGTTTAAAACAAGCTGTAAAAGATGTCACAGTTGCCACCAATTTAATGGAAATGAGGCAGATTGCAGGCAATAAAGCACTCACTCAACACTTGTCGCCCTTACTTGATGAAGACGTGTTTTGGACATCAGAAAAATTCTTTGTTGCCAAACGTGAAGAGCAAGAGAAACGTCATCAACAATACCACGGCGCAGCCTACACGCTAGAGCCCAATTTAAAAGCGAGTCCAGGGGGGCTTAGAGATATTCAAACAATAGCTTGGGTAGCAAAGCGCCATTTCTTAGCAGACTCCTTAGAAGAGTTAGTTCAGCATCAATACCTATACCCCAATGAATTAGCAGAATTAATAGAAGCACAAGATTACCTATGGCGTATGCGTTTTGCTTTACACTTTGTTGCAAAACGAAGCGAAAATAGACTCTTGTTTGATTATCAGGCAGATGTCGCCAAAATGATGGGCTTTGGTGATGAAGGAAAAGTTCCCGTTGAGCGAATGATGAAACGCTTCTTTCGTATCATTGCCCGAGTTGGTGAATTAAACACTATATTGTTACAGCGTTTTGAACAAGAGATCATTCAGGATAAAGAGCATATCGATAGTATTACAATCAACCAAGACTTTGAAATGGTTGACACTTTAATTAATACTACCAATGATAGAATCTTTATGCGTCCGTCAAAAATGATCGAAATGTTTTTGATTATTGCTCAACAGCCAAGTATTAAAGGGATTCACTCTCACACAGTAAGACTGATGAGAAACGCACGTCGGCGTTTAATTTCAGGCTTGATTGATTATGCCCAGTGTCGTGAAATTTTTATGGCGATCATGAGGCATCCTCGAGGCTTAGGTTTAGCTTTTAATTTAATGCACCGTCACGGTATTATTGGCTCATATTTACCTTCTTGGCGAAATATTGTCGGTCAAATGCAGTTTGATTTATTTCATGCATATTCTGTTGATGAACACAGCTACCGAGTTGTTAAAAATCTCTATCAATTTAGTCAAAAAGAGCATAATCACAAGTTTCCGCTTTGCAGTAAAATCATGCAGAAAATTCGCAAACCTGAAGTTTTATATTTAGCCGGTATTTTTCATGATATTGCTAAAGGACGTGGTGGAGATCATGCTGAACTTGGCGCTGTCGATGCGCTGATATTTTGTAATTCGCATCAAATGAGTAAACACGACAGTAAAATGGTTGCTTGGTTAGTGGAGCACCACTTGTTAATGTCGGTTACAGCACAGCGCCGTGACATCCATGATGAAAATGTTATTCGCACCTTTAGTGACATAGTTCGTGACGAGGCTCATCTGGATTATTTATATTGCTTAACGGTTGCAGACATGCGCGCGACCAATGAAAGTTTATGGAATAGTTGGAAAGGCAATTTATTACACGACTTATATTTTAATACCCTAAGAG
>Ga0207990_1001735_pt1 | contig 10786 bp, 6 predicted proteins | sample ETNtaG_8_FD_185780 | JGI IMG/M metagenome (GOLD analysis project Ga0207990, IMG submission 185780) | Marine microbial and viral communities from oxygen minimum zone, Eastern Pacific Ocean - ETNP201406SV75 (SPAdes) (version 2) | ecosystem: Environmental > Aquatic > Marine > Oceanic ...
AAAAAAACCAATCCAGAAGCCAATGAGGACGAATCACACCACTGTTTATCCAAAAGTTAAAATTTGCGGGCTAACCAGTCCTGAACAGGCTTTGTCCTGTGCAGAATTAGGTGCAGACTGGATTGGACTAAACTGCTGGCCTGGTTCTTCCCGTTACATTTCTCCGGAAGAAGTCCGCAAAATTGTAAGTGCGCTTCCGGAATCGGTGACAACTGTGGGTATTTTTGTCAATGAATCACCGGAATCGCTGGAAAAAATAATGATTGAAACACACCTGGACTTGGCACAATTGCATGGCGATGAGTCTGTTGAATTAACTGCTAAATTAGGTGTACCATTTTATAAAGCATTTCGTGTGTCTGCTGAATTTAAGCTGGAACAGATACAAGAGTTTGGGAGAGAATACTTTTTACTGGATGCCTTCAGCAAAAATCATTACGGAGGTTCCGGACAAAAAATTGACTGGGACCTGGCAAGTACTGCTTCAGGTTTGGGAAAGCTGATTCTGGCAGGAGGGTTGACTCCGGAAAATGTTGCAGAGGCAGTAAAGATTGTACAACCGTGGGGAGTGGATGTTTGCAGCGGTGTAGAAAGCGAACCTGGAATTAAAGATTTGTGGCGAGTTGAAAAATTTATTCGAAACCTTAGAAATTGATTTCTTTAAACACTTAAAATTTACTTGAAGCCATGAATAATTCAACTTTTACAACGCAGGGCGGTATCAAAATAGAAAAGTCGATTACACCGCTGGATGCTGAACATGCACTCGATAAAATATATCAATATATTGACACTAAAAAAGGAGCACTTTTTGTCAGTAATTACGAAGTTCCGGACCGTTATTCCCGCTGGGATTTAGGTTTTGTGCATCCTGCATTGGAACTGATTGCCAGGAAAAGACAGTTTGAAATCAACGCGCTGAATCCGAATGGAACGCGCCTGTTGAAATTGATAGCTCCTGCTTTACAAAATCATCCCCATCTTGAATCACTGGTTTTTGGAACTGATCCGAATCTTCCTGCAGAAAAAATTTCCGGTACTGTGAAACCAAGGCCGGATTTCTTTGCGGAAGAAGAACGGAGTCGCCAGCCAAGCGTGTTTTCTGTTATTCGCAAAATATTTGAACTGTTCCGGAGTGTTGATCCTTATCTTGGATTGTATGGAGCATTTGGTTACGATTTGGTTTATCAATTTGAAAATATTGAAGCTAGACATAAACGGGATCCGGAACAAACTGACTGCCATTTGTTTTTGCCTGTCGAATTGGTGGTTGTCGATCGGCAAAAAGAGGAGGCTTCCAAAATTGAATATCACATTGAAACTCAGGACGGTATGACTGAAAGCTGGTGGAATACTGGCGAGGAATTCCAAGTTGCCGAGGGAAAGGCTGATGGTAAAATAAACTGTGATCACGAAGCAGGTGAGTTTGAACAGAAAGTGGCCAAAATTCAAGAAGGCTGCCGGCGTGGAGATTTTTTTGAAGTCGTACTGTCCCAATCTTTTTCTACTGGTTTTGCAGAACAGCCTTCAACTTTGTTCAAAAGAATTTGTGAACAAAATCCCAGTCCTTACAGTTTTTTGATCAACATGGGTAAAGAGCAACTGGTTGGTGCATCTCCGGAAATGTATGTACGTGTCAAGGAAGAACGTTTTGAAACCAGTCCTATTTCAGGAACAGTACCGGTCGGAGGTGATCCGATGGAAACAGCAGAACGGATAAAAGCACTCATTTCTTCGGAAAAAGAGGAGTCAGAACTCACCATGTGCACGGATGTTGATCGTAACGATATGTCCAGAATTTGTGAACCCGGCAGTGTTAAATTAATTGGACGGCGTTTGCTGGAACGTTATTCACGCCTGATTCATACAGTTGATCATTTGGAAGGTGTTTTAAATAAAGACAGAGATGCAGTCGATGCTATTTTGACGCACATGTGGGCCTGTACTGTGACAGGTTCACCAAAACCTGTTGCCATGCAGACAATTGAAAATATGGAAAATTCACCGCGCGGCTGGTACAGCGGCTGTATTGGTTTTTTGTGGTTTAACGGTTTTGTCAGCACCGGAATGACATTGCGTACGGTTCATCTTAAAAACGGCCGAGCTTCAGTGCGTGCCGGTGCAACACTGCTCTATGACTCAGATCCGGCTACAGAAGAACGGGAGACACACATCAAGGCTTCAGCCTTTTTAGGTGCGACTTTGGGCAGTAAACCGGCTGCTGCTGAAGACATTGATTTGCCGCAAACGGGTGGAGAAAAAACGGTTTTATTTGTCGATAATCAAGACAGTTTTGTACACACATTAGCAAGTTATGTCAGGCAAACCGGTGCAAAAGTTATTACTCTCCGCTCCGGATTCCCTTATAAAATGCTGGACGAAATAGCTCCGGATTTACTTTTCATTTCGCCGGGTCCGGGGTTTCCAAGTGAACAAAATGTTCCGGAACTTGTTGGTGAAGCGCTTGCGCGTGAAATACCAATTTTTGGAGTGTGTCTTGGTCACCAGGGGATTGCACAACATTATGGTGCAAAATTGTTGACTCTTGAGCATCCGGTTCATGGCAAATCCGCTGAGATTTTTCACAATGCAGAATCGTTTTATTCCGGGCTTCCTAACCCCTTCAGCGCAGGACGCTATCACAGTCTTTATGTGGATTCAGTTTCACTTCCGGATTGTCTGGATGTTACCGCCAAAACAGACGACGGCTTGATAATGGGGCTCCGGCACAAAACACTGCCCGTGGCTTCAGTACAATTTCATCCGGAATCCATTCTGACACTCAAAGACCAGGCAGGATTAAGGATGATAAACAAGGTGATGAGTGAATTGATCGGAGAATCAAGACAGAAAGAAGGCACAAAATAATGCAGGCAATTACACTTGATGAAATCGAAGCTGCCGCCCGAATCGTTTATGCGGAAATGCAGGCGACTCCTCAATATTGCTGGCCGCTGCTTTGTGAACGTTTAGGCACAGAAGTCTGGGTCAAGCACGAAAATCACACACCAATTGGTTCTTTCAAGATACGGGGTGGATTAGTTTATTTCGCCCATCTCGCAAAATCCTCTGAAATGCCAAAGGGAGTTGTCAGTGCAACCCGCGGAAATCATGGGCAGTCTGTTGGTTTTGCTGCTCGGCGCTACGGAATTCCCGCTACAATCGTAGCGCCACATGGAAACAGCGTGGAGAAAAATGCTGCAATGCGTGCTTTTGGTGTGCAGCTGATAGAGCATGGTGAAGATTTTCAGGCAGCCCGTGAATATGCGAAAGATCTGGCACATGAAAAATCACTGCAAATGATATCTTCGTTTGATCCACTATTAGTTACAGGTGTCGCCACCTATAGTTTGGAATTGCTGAGAGCGGTCAAGGATCTTGATGTTGTTTACGTTCCCATTGGATTGGGATCCGGAATCTGTGGAATGCTTGCAGTACGAGATGCATTAGAACTGAATACGGAGATCGTCGGAGTTGTATCAGCACATGCCAATACCTATGCGGAGTCATTCGTTAGCAGAAGTTCCATTGAATCACCGGTGAGTACCAAAATTGCCGACGGAATTGCCTGCCGAGTTCCGGAACAGTCTGCGTTGGATTTGATTTGGAAAGGTGTTGAACGGATCGTTGAGGTCACAGATAACGAAATTGCAGATGCCATGCGGATGTTGTATGAGTGCACTCATAATGTTTGCGAAGGGGCTGGAGCAGCAGCAATTGCGGCAGCACTACAGGAGGCGTCCAAAATTAAAGGCCGCAAAGTGGCGGTAATTGCTTCCGGTGGGAATGTCGATCGAGATGTTTTTGCTGCTGTACTAAAGGGTGAAACTTTCGTTTCATAACACTGTAGATTCAGCCAAAAACTTTCAGAGGTTGCAGCGATACTTACCGGAAGGGAGAGTAACTTCTGAGGTTCGAGGGAGAACAAAGGTACGGTCATTCTCAAAAAAAATGATGACCTTGCTTTCATTAATAATGAGCCAGGCGGGTGTTGATTTGCTCCAGGATTGATGTGGCGCTTTTGCATCCAGATATGGTAAGCGGCAAAGATAGCGTACCTCCATTGCTTTCTCAGAAGGATATATAAAACGGGAAGGGGCTGAAGATTCACAGCCGGGCAAAAATGTTAGAGAAAGAACAAGCAGTATTAAATATTTTTTCATGATTGTATTTTGTTGAAGCAGAGATTGATCAACACCGAATACAAACATGCATGATAAGAAATATCAGGCCGAGGAAGCTTCTTCTTCCGCAACTTCAGGAAAGTACAAAATGCGCGAACAATTAGGGCAATTTTTGTGGGAATCTGTGTTTGCCATCAGTTCGTTAACAAGCTGTGGCAATAAAACCATGTTACAGCCGCTGCAGCTTTTATCTTCAATGGCACAGATTGGGGTTGAAATTCCACTGTCCTGGCAGCGCTCAAAAAAACGTTTGATTTTTTCTGGAACTTTTTTCAGTAAACGTTTGCGTCTAGGCTCAAGAGTTTCAATCTTTTTTTCTGCTCTTGCCTGTTTTTTTAGCAGACCGGATGTTTCTTGCTCAAATTCTGTATTTGATTCACTGAGCTGGTTGTTAATAGTTCCAATTTCTTTTTCAAGATCTTCTTTTTTCAGATCCAGATCGAGCATCTTGTCTTCCAGCAGACCTAGAATTTTTCGTGCTTCCTCCAGTTGGTTTTTACTGGTTGCAAATTCTTTTTCGTTGCGTATCTTAGGTACTTGACTGTCCAGGCGGGAAATCAATTCTTCCTGAATTTGAAGATTGTTGTTTACATCCTTGCATTCAGAACTCAATAGTTTAAATTCGTCTTTTTTTTGTTTGATTGTTTTTTGATGTTGGTCAACAACTGAACGTGCTGTATCAATCTGTCTTTCCAAATGAGATTTTGCGAAAACATATTTCTGTAAATCACGATCAGTTTCGGCAAGTTTAATCAATGATTCTATAGTTTGTGGCATGGAAGTTCTGAAAGATAAAGTCACTTTTGAAAAGTTCAATCCTATGATTCTCTCAGAATAATATTGAATTTACAAGTGTAATTTGGTTTAATTTTTGCGGGATCCATGTTGGTCTGTGATTCTGCATGGAACCTCTGTTAGCTGTCGTTTCCCATTTAAATCAGTTAAGCACACCTTCATCAAATTATTGTACAATTCATTGTGTTTTGCTGACCAAAACAGCTTTAGAGTAAAATCATTTCAACATAACATGAATCATGTTAACGCAGGTGGGCTGGAGTCCTGTTCTCCTTTGCGGAAGCGCAGCAATTGTTTGCGCAGGTATGAATGACGGTTTGGCGGATAATCAACTTCCCGAGCAGCTTTATGGATAGTTTCAAGGGCTTTAATTCTGTCTCCAGACTGAAAGTAGGCCTCGGCTAATGTATCTAAACTGTCAATTGTAGGATTCAGTTCAACTGATTTCAAGGCTAATTCCATACCTTTCTCAAGATTACGTACCTGCCTGTCTTGAGCAGTTAAATACAGCCAGGCAAGGTTGTTCAGCACCAAGTCATGTTCCGGACGGTGAGCTGCAATTAATTCGTAAATCTCAATGGTTTTGGCTTCGTTGCCTGTCAATGTATAGACGTTTGCCAGTCGGAAACTAACATCAAATGCTTGCGGATGTTTCTGTAAAAAAAGGCTGTAATGCTGCTTGCTTTTTTCCAGATTCTCCAACCTCTCGTAGACCCAGCCCAAGCGCGCGTGTATCCAGGCATTGTCCGGAAGTGCTTCTAAAACGGTCTCAAAATGACGTGCAGCAAGCTCTCTGTTTCCCAGCATTTCGTGGAAATACCCCCATTGTTCATTTATCCAGGGGGAGAGTTGTTTTGAGGTCATATCCTGCGGATCCATTTTAATTTCTTGCGGAGCTTCTTCGAGCAAATAGTGCATATTTTTCAGTACTTGCCGTGTAAAAGGATCTGTGCGAACAGTAGTAATTTCCTGCCAGGCTTCTTCTGTCCTTTTGCTGGCTAATGCACCCAGGACCGGCAGGAGCATCTTGAAGTCATCGCCGATCCAGCGACGCTGCTGTGCTTCCGGCAGCAAAAGCAAATAAAGATTCCAGGCCCAGAGACTCCCGGGATTTTCATACAAAGCATGAGTAATGTTTTGACGGGCTTCTTCTGTTTTCTTGAGTTTCCATTGCGAAAAACCCAAATGCGTCAGCAGCAAAGAGTTTTTTGGGCGGATTGTTAATAGTTTTTTGAAAATATTTTCTGCCTCTTTCCAGCGTTTCTGCAATTCATACAGCCGCCCCTGAGTTTGCAGTATTCCCGCTGAATCCTGGTACTTTGCAAGATTTTGTTCCAGCAGTTCTTCTGCCTCAGAAAAATGTTCCTGTTTCAACTTCAACTGAGACAGTTCCAGCAGCGCCCATTCTGAATTCGGCTTAAGTTTGAGAAAATCATTTAGCGCATTTTCTGCTTCATCTTCGCGTTCTGTGTTTAATAAAATTCCAATTTGCTGGACGTGTGCCCATTCAAAATCCGGAGAACTTGAGAGTGCTTTTTTAAACCAGTACAAAGCCTTTTCCGGATGTTTCAAGTTTTTTTCATAAAACCCAAGCTTTGCAAGTGCAGCACTATTGTCTGGTTTTGCCTCAATAAAACCCAAAATAATTTTTGCTGCCTTTTCAAAAAGTCTATGAGATTCATAATAAGCAAGTAGTTTTTCAATTAGCTCTGTTTCTGCAGGAAATTTTTCCAGTCCACGCAAAAGAACCTCTTCACCTTTTTCAAACAAAAATTCGTTCCAATACAATTGATTCAGACGATTAACTACAACCAGGTCGTCCGGACCTTTTTCCATCAGCCTTTCGTAACGGGTAATTGCTTCCTCATTTTTTCCCAGCATTTCCAGGGCATGTCCTGTCTGCAGAATGGCCCAGTCGTTTTTAGGGTCGGATTTAAGACCTTCCTCAAAAGCCTGGAGTGCAGATTCCCATTTTTTTTGAGAGAGATAAACCATACCCAATCGAAAATTAGCCCAGGGATATGGAGATTTTGATTCAAGAGCACGCAGTAAATGTGTCTCCGCCAGCACAAACTTTTCCTGTGTCCAGGCCAGGTTCCCCATATGTGCGTGTACCCAAATGTCGTCCGGAAACAATTTGAGCATGTGTTGAAGAGTCTGGTGCAGGGATTCCGAGATTTCATCAGAGTATTTCTGACTGGTTAGGTCCAGCTCTTTTTCCTGCAAATCCGCATAACGGCGAAGGTAAAGTTTTGATTCCGGAGAAAGTTCAACTGCCCGGAGCATTGCCAGTCTTGCCTGATGAGTTTCACCACGCCTTTCCCATAATGTTGAAATTCTCAGCCAGAGATCGGGATTCCGTCCATTTATTTTGCTGGCGGCAATTAAAGCATCAAGTGCCTGCTCTGACTGATCCGGTACATTTGAGGCAGTTCTCCGGTCTAAAATCACACCAATCAGATAAAGAGCTTCAAACAAATCAGGTTTCAAAGAAAGTGCTTTGCGTGCGTCATTCAAAGCAAGCTGCTGTTTTTCCAGACGCAGGTACAGTTGCGCTCGATCCAGAAAAAGGAGCGGTTCATCCGGATGTTTAGTGATTTGTTCTGTGTAATATTCTTGTGATTCTCTGTAATAACCCAAACCCTGAAACAGACCTCCCTCCATTCGAATGAGCGCAATCGAATCAGGAATATGCTGCTGTCCGGTACGGAGTACTGAAAATGTTTTAGAGTATCGTCCCTGAGTTTTCAGATATTGAGCCAGCCGGACGTAGCCGAGTTCGTGAACAGGATGAATCCGGATAGCATTGCGCAATCGAATTTCCTGTTCATCTGGAGCAGGACTGAAAATTCCCTGACAGCCGGTGACAAACCACAAGATGCCAAAAACAATTATTCTCATTAAGCAAAGTTTTTTCATAACATTACATCAGCCTTCAGAATTCAGTCCCTGATATGGTACTTCCCATTTCGGTAGCATTGGTTCCAGTCCAAAATTTAATCCTCCAATTTTTTCAATTGCAACCATCAATAATTCTGAAGTTAACACGCCGTCAGGATAAACCAGTAAAAGAGGGTAATATTCTGTTTTACCAAACTTTTTTTTAATATCAGTATTTAGCTGAAATAGCTGAACTAGGTATGACAATAGTTCCGGATTTTCACCTTGAAGCTGGTTCAGCAATTCATCGAGAGAGAGGCTGTGTTCCCGGTTTTCAAACAAATTGTAATATTCTAAACGATCCGCATAACAGCGGATAAAAATGGGTTTGACATATCCGGGTGCACCGACCCATTCAAATTGCAAACGTTTGGGCTCCCTGGGAGAATCTGCCTCTTCAGGAACAACAAGTAAAAAACTAATTGAAAGGAATGCTAAAATTCCCATTGTACTGAGCAGGACACTCAGAAATGGGAAAAGTGTTACTTTAGGAGAATTAGAGGCATACCTCATTGTTTTAAAGGTTGGGAATTTTCGGTTGGCGGTTCATTGTCTTTTTTGTCTTTTTTCTTTAACTCTTCAGGGTTTTCAAGGACATTTACCACTTGATCCGGGTCACTCATTTTGTCTTTTGCTTCAAATAAGGATTCACTGAATTTTTGAATCAAGGGCTGTAATCCATCAACTTGCGCTGCAAATCCTTTTGAATGACGTTCCACGGATTCAAGAACAGGTGAAACCTGTTTGCGCCAATTCTCAGAAAACTCTGCCATCTGTTCCAAATGTTCACTAACTGCGTCATCCAGCATCTCATCTCCAGGACGTACATGTAAATTCGGCAGTAAATCTTCCAGACAGTAATCTTCAACACTGAGAAGCAAATCTTCCTCTCGTTTACGCAAAGATGAAGCAAGCATCATGATCGGAACTACTCCAACCAATGCAATAAATGTAGTGCTGAATGCAACTGATAATCCACTGGTAACTCCTCCCAAAGCCGAGCGCATTTGCGTGTTCAAATCAGTGCCGCCGGTGCTGCGGATGAAATCTGAAAATTCGCCGACTGACTGTCCGATTCCAAAAACGGTACCGATAAACCCAAGAATGGGAATTGCCCAGATAAAAACGTTTAAAAGAGCATATCCGCTTTGCATTCTGTTGTGATCAATGTCTGCCTGATAATTGAGAATTGAAGTTATTTCTTCTTTTTTAGGAATGGCTTTGAGGTGTCTTAATGTGCGGCGTACTCTCCGGAAAATGACGCTGTCCTGAAATTTCTTTACTTTTTGCTCCTGCATAAACTGACTGATTTCCAATATCCTCTCGTCCACATCCCTGACATAAATGCCTTTTGATAAAGAGTCGTGCATGATCTGATTCCTGAAAGCCTCATAGGCCCGGAGTTGTTGACGAAACTGCCGCCACTTGAAAAAAATCAAAAACAGGGACCAAAGCACAAGGGCAACAATAGTTTCTGAGATATGACCTGAAAATAATTGCAGCCAGTATTCACTCCGGATGACAGGAATTGGGAAAACGAGATAGAAAATTCCGGTAAAAAACAGACTTAAAATCAGAGCTTTAATTGCATCTATTGACTCCATGCCCGGCTGTTCTGCCAAATATGCATGGCATTTTTGACAATAGGCCGCTGTGTCAGAATTGGAGCATCCGCATTTTAGGCATTTCATCAGTTAACCATTATTATGTATGAGTTTTATTGAATTGAAGTCGCTCCTGCTTGACCACTCGGGTACATTTACTTACCATGAAGAATAACATATTCATTAAATAGTTACATTTCCAAATTTTAAATGTCAAAACTGTACAACATTAAAAACTGGACTCGACAAAACTTACGTGAGTGGATGGCCGAAAAATCCATAAAACACATTAAGGTGCAGGAATTCAGGGCAGATCAAATATTTTATTGGCTCTATCAAAAAAAGGCGGAGAGCTTTTCCGAAATGCACAATATTGGCCGGGAAACCCGAAAAATTATGGAAGAGAATTTCTGGATCAGCTCACTCGAAAAGGCTGAAACACAACAATCGCAGGATGGTTCAATTAAATATCGTTTGTTACTGGATGACGGACTCAGCATAGAATCCGTGTTCATGCCGCATACCAGTCATAATACAGTTTGTGTTTCATCTCAGGTAGGATGCGGAATGGGCTGTGATTTCTGCATGACTGGAACTATGGGTTTGGTGAGAAATCTAAAAACGGCAGAAATTATCGACCAAGTATTGACAGTCTGGAAAGATCAGCCCGAGGGGAAAAATATTCGGAATATCGTTTTTATGGGAATGGGCGAGCCCTTTCATAATTACCAAAATCTTCTGCAGGCTCTGGAAATTCTAACGGATGAGCATGGTTTTAATTTTTCACAGCGCCGCATCACAGTTTCTACTTCCGGATTACTGCCGAAAATCCGGCGTTTTGGTAAAGAAAAAATCAAGGCCAATCTGGCAATTTCTTTGAATGGTGTAACTGATGATGTTCGTTCAAAACTGATGCCCGTCAACATTCCATACAATCTGGAAAAGCTCATTAAAGTTTGTCGAGAGTTCCCTTTGGAATCACGGAGACGTATTACATTTGAGTACATTCTGATTCGTGATTTGACAGATTCAATAAAAGATGCAAAGGGATTGATTAGTTTGCTGCACGGTATGAAATTCAAGATAAATTTGATTCCCTTCAACTCTTCTCAGGGCAGCAAATATCAATCACCTTCAGTGGAGCAGTCACGGGATTTCCAAAAGTACCTCCTTGATCACGGTGTTGTAGCTCCTATACGAATTTCCAAAGGACAGGATATTCAGGGTGCATGTGGTCAATTAGTTGTTGGAGTAAAGGCGTGA
>Ga0207990_1001736_pt1 | contig 10781 bp, 8 predicted proteins | sample ETNtaG_8_FD_185780 | JGI IMG/M metagenome (GOLD analysis project Ga0207990, IMG submission 185780) | Marine microbial and viral communities from oxygen minimum zone, Eastern Pacific Ocean - ETNP201406SV75 (SPAdes) (version 2) | ecosystem: Environmental > Aquatic > Marine > Oceanic ...
AACCTTTCTCTGGTTTATGACATCAATCAGCCCCGGCTCTATAAGGGGGGTGCTGCGGGTCTGGATATCTTTCGGACGCTGACCACCGGAATGGATGGGACGGCCATGGGGACCTATGATTTTCTGCGCGCGGACGAGCGCTGGCACCTGACCCATTTCCTTCAGTCGCATTTTAAGGGAGAGCACATTCGATTGAGTGAGACCGTGAATCCGGAGGTGCTGGTTGCTCGTGAAGTTGATGGACTCATAGACTTCTCGGTGGATCATCCTCTCTGGCAGACTGTTGCTCCGGTACGCGTGGCGCTCCATTCTCTCCGGATCCGTACCGCACCGGCGGCCATCGTAGAAATTAGGTCCTTGCGTAACGCCAAATCGATTGCGTTTCATGTGGAGTGGTCAGATCCAACCCCAGATAAGGCATTTGCATCGGCCCATTTTTTTCTGGATGCGATTGCGCTTCAGTTTGTAGAAAGGGGAGATCAAAATGGAAATGTCCCTTTCTTTGGTATGGGAGAGCAAGGGAAGCCGGTCAACATCTGGCATTGGAGAGCTGATGCGATGCAACAAGTTGAGCATGACGGCAAGTCTACCGCGGGTGGGGAAGATGAGACAATCCGGTTGTCGCTTGATCCGTTTCGCCGTTCACCGGTTGAAGAGTTGAACGCGGAAGGTTTCGGGAGGCTATCCGTACAGTCCCTTGAAGATCAGCAGGTCCTAGGCCGAGGCGTTTGGGCTGGCGGGCGCTGGCGGGTGGTTATGATACGCAACTTGAAAACGCCGGGTCCGCGCGATGTACAGTTTGAGGGAACGGACTCGATGTTGTTGGCTGTGGCGCTCTGGGACGGATCGGCCAAGGATAAAAATGCCAGTAAAGCAGTCAGCCTCTGGCAATCGTTAAAGATGAAGTAGGGTTCCTACCTTCAAATCAGGATCCGGGAATGGATGCCAATACGATTCGTTTTTTAATTTTTATCGCAGTGTTTGCGCTGATGCTGATTCTGGAAGCGTTTATTCCAAGACATCCGATTGTCGATTCGAAGCTTCGTCGGGTGGGGATTAACCTGACACTCACGGGCGTGAACATTCTGCTGGTCAAGCTGGTGTTCGGTGCGGCGGCGATTGGCGCGGCCAGGTTTGCCGAGGATCGGGGTTGGGGGCTCTTCAATTATCTGGAATGGCCGGATGGGCTGGAGTTTTTCCTGGCCATGGTTTTTCTCGATTTGATGATCTACCTCCAACATGTAGTGGTTCACATGATTCCCCTGTTTTGGCGGTTTCATGTTGTGCATCATTCCGACCTCGACCTCGATGTGTCTTCCGGCCTTCGCTTTCATCCTATAGAGATTCTAGGATCGATGGTATACAAGATCGGGATTGTTTTTGCGCTCGGACCCGATCCGCTGGCGGTTCTGGTGTTTGAGGCGATCCTCAACGGAATGGCCCAGTTCTCTCATTCCAATATCACACTACCGGAGAAGCTGGACTATGTCATGCGCTGGGTGCTTGTGACGCCAGATATGCATCGCATACACCATTCGGTGGTGGTACAGGAAACCAATTCCAATTTTGGGTTCAATCTATCTGTTTGGGACCGCATGCTGGGAACTTACATTCGGGATGCTATGAAACGGCAACCCGAAATTATCATTGGTGTCGATACGTTTCGCCGCTCCGAGGAAGTCTCTTTTCAAAAACTTCTGGCAATGCCATTTCGTAAGGTTCCTCAAGCGTACACCAATGCACCGTAAAACCCTCGAAGAAGCTGTGTGAAAATCGGCTGACCGAAGTGAAACCAATGGAATTTGTGTGAAAGACGTGTTTTAAATGGCCTGAGGAGACGAGCGGAATAGTAGTTCTCCTCAAAAATTGGGAAAACCTGATAGAATCCACCCCATGTCCCCACGTTATTATCTGATTTCGGCGATCCTTGTTGTTGCTCTAACGGTAGTTGTCAGTTGGTGGCAGCAGAAGAAAACAGCCCGCGAGGTGTTCGTTGTTTTCTGTAAGGTTCTGGTTCTTTTAGTTGTGCTTTTGGGTTCAGTGACTGGGTTGGCTAAGCTTCTTGAGATTCTGGGGATTGCGCAGTCCGGATTTATTCTCCAAGGGGGAGAACTGAAATGAGGACGGAACTAGAATTTTCACCGTTCATGATGGTTGTTCTGGCGCTGTCCTTTCTCGGCATTTCATTCTCTATGGGTATGCTGGTTCATTCCGCCCTCATGCATAAGGACACGAATAATCTCAGGCGGGATAGTAAAAAGGCTTGGGTGTTAAGCATGATTGCCGGCACGGGAATCACTGGCTGGATGTTTTTATATGGCTATTACGTTAATTTTTTTTAACGGATGGAGTAGGCTACTTCGGTCGTGGGGCAGGAAACGTCTTAGTGTGGGGGGGGGCTGTTCAAGAAATCATCCAGCCAAGAGTTCGACTAGTCGGGCACAGTCATTTTTATAATGCAGAATCTCGTTCTTTTCTGCTTCGCTTAGGTCGTCGGTTAAATTTTCCTCGATCAACTGAATGGCATCGTTCAGCCCACCTGCAGTGAGATCGAGCTCCACTTCGCTTAACGAGTAGATGGAAGCGTTTTGGCGAAGTTTGCCGAATACTCGCGCGTATTTGTTTTTATACTCCAGAATACCTACCTGTTGTTTCTCTGTCAGGTTTCCCTTTAGCTCCGTATTCATGTCAGAGATAGCATCATTCAAAGCCATTTTAATGGTTTCGATGTCTTTCTCAGTGATCGTGGCTAGAGATTTCATTAAGCTTTCCTCGAGAGTAGTTACATTAAACCGCTGATAAATCCGGTGACTCTGAAAAATTCTACCAGTTCAAAACCCGTTAACACAAAAAAAAGAATTTGCGGTAAAAGTTATTAATCCTTGTAAAGTTTAGTGGGCCCAGGAGGATTCGAACCTCCGACCATCCGGTTATGAGCCGGGGGCTCTACCAACTGAGCTATGGGCCCCAGAGTGTTTCAACCTTCTACGAAACTACGAAGCTTTTTACTGCGGCTGGGATGTCTGAGCTTGCGCAATGCCTTAGCTTCGATTTGTCGGATGCGCTCGCGGGTTACGGAGAAATCCTGTCCAACTTCTTCCAGCGTGTGTTCGGAGTCAAGCCCAATACCAAACCGTTTGCGGAGAACTTTTTCTTCTCTACAAGCGAGCGTCGACAAAACTTTTAAAGTCTGTTCCTTCAGGTTCTTTTTGACCACGGAGTCGATTGGGGACAGAATTTTTTTGTCTTCGATGAAATCGCCGAGGTGACTGTTTTCTTCCTCGCCGATGGGTGTTTCAAGCGAGATTGGTTCTTTGGCGATTTTAAGAACCTTGCGGACTTTATCCACTGGCAGGTTCATTTTCTTGGCGATTTCATCAGGTGTGGGTTCGCGCCCGAGCTCCTGAACCAAGTGTCGAGATATGCGGATCAGTTTGTTGATTGTTTCGATCATATGGACGGGAATGCGGATGGTCCGCGCTTGGTCGGCAATGGCCCGGGTGATAGCCTGGCGGATCCACCAAGTGGCATAGGTGCTGAACTTATATCCTCGCTGGTATTCAAATTTATCCACAGCCTTCATGAGTCCGATGTTGCCTTCTTGGATTAGGTCGAGGAATTGCAGGCCTCGGTTAGTGTATTTTTTGGCGATACTGACCACCAGCCTGAGGTTGGCCTCAGCTAACTCTCTCTTAGCGGCTTTGTTCTTGACACGCCCGCGGGCAATGGAACGAACCGTTGCGAGCAGCTGCTCTTTAGGTGTATTGGTTTGCTTTTCGATTTTTTTTATTTTTCTGCGTCCGGGCTGAAACTGGCTTAGGCAACGGTCATACTGCGTGCGAGTTACGGTTTTCCCGCGTGGGAGTTTAACGCTTTTTTGTTTGGACCAGTTCTTGGCTTGTCTTCTAACCTCCGCCAGTGTCATTCCCCACTCCCGTTCGAGATCCCGTTCCTGTTTTCCCGCCGAACGAATCGCCGCAGCACTTTCATAGATTTTTTCGATAATTTTGTCCGTGACATCGGAGTTTAGGTTGGTTTTTCGAGTGGACTCTTCCAGGATTTTTCTTTGAGTGGTTTCCTCTTTTTCGAGTTTTGAGCGCATTTTCTCTGTCAGCTTTAAGGTAAGGCGTTTTTGGATTTTTCGGAGTCTCTGCTCCTGCGACTTAAGATACCTAAAGTTTTTTAGAAAAATTTTCGTTTCAGATTTTTCCAGTGCCTGTTTTTTTTCTTCGGGTTCAGTAGTATGAACGATATCGAATACACTCAGCGTTCCATTTTTGGCTTGGGCGCCAAGGGCAGCGATTTCACTGATGGTGATCGGGCAGTTGGCCACAGCCGAAAGCACCTCATTTTCTCCGGCCTCGATTTTTTTTGCGATTTGCACTTCACCTTCACGGGTGAGCAGGGAGATGGTCCCCATTTCACGCAGGTACATGCGAACCGGGTCATCTATTGAAATATTTTCACCGCGATTGGTCGATGATGCGCTAGTGCCGGAGACGCCTTTTGCTGTCTGTGTTTCTTCCTGGTCGGCGATGAGCTTCTCCCCTTTCGTGACCGAGTCCACAATATGGATTTTGTTTTCTCCGAACAGATGTACCAAGTCGTCAATTTGCCCTGGTTCCACGACATTAGGAGGCAACGCGTCGTTGATCTCCCCGTAGGTCAGGTAGCCCCTTTCCTTCCCTTCAGTGATCAATCGGTTGATTTCAACGCTGTCAACAGTTTTTTTCAGCTTTGGCATCGTGAAGACTTCTCCTTTTGATTTGGTCAAATTCAGTGGGTGTGTGTTTTGTTCATCAAGCTTAGCTCCACCCTGAAATGAGTGTCGACCGCAGTTCGTGCAATTGGTTCTCCAACTCGCGGGAGCGCTCTGGTTTCCCGGCGGCGACAGCTTCATTGCGCTGGTGTTTGAGGGTGGTAATTTTTTGGTCGAGCAGCCTTTTTTTAACTGCACGAATACAGTCGTTCGCCGTCCGCTCTAGATTATCGAACGGAATCGGATCGACGCCGATTCTACTTAAAAGGGCTTTGGTTTCCAGTTCGTCGATGTAGTCGATAGCGTGATCAACGCGCAATTCCCGGTTTTCATTGATCAGATTGTAAAACAATTCTATGATTCGACGGAGTGCAGGGTCTTCGAATTCTTCCGCCGAAACTTGGTTTTTGATTTTTATGGCTAACTCCTTATTGGCCAGCATCAGTTGAACTAGGTAGAGCTCTGGGTTTTGCTTGTTTCTTTGTTCTGCGGCCTTTTGGGTTGGTCTAAGTTTGGTCCGGTCTTGCCTGAGAGCATTTTTTAATTCGGCTAACAGAGCCTTGTCGTTCACAGCGGCCCGCTCTGTTAAAACGCGCATCCATTCGGTGCGTTCTACGCTGTTTTTGACTTTGGTAAGGATCGGCAGAACGCGGTTGACGACCTCCGTTTTCCCGGCGGGGGTAGAAAGGTCTCCCACATTTACGGCATTCATTATGTAAGACTCCACAAACGGTCTGGCGTTTCCTAACTCCTGACGAAATTTTTCGGGACCGAACTCACTGATGTAGGAATCTGGGTCGTGTCCGGCAGGAAGCCTAAGTACCTCGACTTCCAGTCCCGTTTCCAGAAGCACCTCAAACCCACGCTCAGCGGCCGATGCACCGGCGGAGTCTCCGTCAAAGATCAGGGTCGCCCGGCGGGTGTGGTTTTTGAGCAATCCGGCCTGCGCCAGAGTCAGGGCCGTGCCGCATGTAGCAACGGTGTTGCGGATACCATGTTGGTGCGCGCGTATCTGATCGAAATAACCTTCAACTAAGAGAGCCCGGTTCTCCTTTCGTATAGCTTCCCGAGCGAGGTTGAGTCCGTAAAGGTGTTTCCCTTTTATGTAGAGTGAGGTTTCCGGCGAGTTCAGATACTTGGGCTCCTCACCGTCGAGGGTCCTTCCAGCAAACCCGATCAGGTTGCTGTGGATATCTTTGAGTGGAAAGATGATGCGACTGCGGAACCGGTCATAATAATCACTTTCGCTGCCGCCCTCCTTCTGTTTGATGAGTCCGGCCCGGGCGATGTCCTTGCGGGAGCATTTTTCCCGGTTCTGCAAATGGATCAAGGTGTCTCTCCATCCCGGCGTGGCCCAGCCGATCCCGTATTCGGTCAGTAGAGCTTCATTGTGGAAGTCCCTGGACTGAAGGTATTCCCGTGCGGCCCGCCCACTTTCCTCATCATTGAGGAGTTGGGTGAAATAGGCCGCTGCCTTCTGGTTGATGATCAAGAGCAATTCCCGTTCTCTAGAAGCAGGATCGGGCTTCCCGTATTTCTGCGCGGGAAGAACCACCCCCGTGCGGGAAGCCAGTTTACGCACCACGTCCAGAAACGGTAGGTCTTCCATTTCCATTAGAAACTTGAACGCGTTCCCGCCGGCGCCGCAACCGAAGCAGTGATAAATCTGTTTGTCGGGACTGACGGTAAACGAGGGGGTTTTTTCGGAATGAAACGGACAAAGCCCTTTGTAGTTTTTCCCGCTCTTCTTCAACAGCACATGCGCCGAGACGATTTCCAGAATATCGGTGCGAGAGCGGATGTCCTCAATTAGGGTTTCGGGAATATGGTGTGCCAAGGAGTTGGGCCTGTAGTATCAGGCTTGAGGAATGATCCTCGCTGGAGGTCAAGCCTGAGGGGGTTCTTTTTAAAAAATATCTTTTGGGCAGTCTGCGATTCCAACAGGCTCTGCCTAAACGTTTATTTTTCCAGTTGTTCAGCGACCAAGTTTTTGATCACGCTATTGTTGGCGCGTCCCCTGAATTCCGGGATAAGTGTTTTCATGACTTTCCCAAGGTCTTTCATCTCCACGGCCCCCAATTCGGCGACCACTTCCCGGACCCGCCGCTGCAAGTCTTCTTCGGAAACCTGCTCGGGTAGGTATTCCTGCAGGACGGCCATTTCTTGGTTTTCCTTTTCGCAAAGGTCCGCACGGCCTCCTTTGTCGAACAAGGCGGCGGCTTCCTTTCGCTTTTTGATCTGAGTGGAAATGATGGGGATGATCTCGTCATCCCCCAGCTCTTGGCGGAGGTCTATCTCCCGATTTTTGATTTCGGCGTTAAGACCGCGAATGGTGTTAAGCTTGAGCGCATCTCTTGCCTTAAGAGCCCCTTTCATGTCGGAAAGGAGTTTTTCCTTTAAACTCATAGATTTAAATTGCGCCCAAATCCCTCAATATAGTAATAGCTTCCTGTTTTGTCAATAGGTGGCCCTAATTTTTCCCAATAACTGGTGTGGGCCAGGTAAATTCAAGCTTACCCACTGTCAATAATTACCTGTGTAAGGGGGGATATGGTCGGAACCGGGATGCTCTTCTTAGGGAATATTTTCTTGGGGCAGTGCACCCAGAAGACCAAAAATAAATTGATTATGACCGCTTTGGAACGACGTAACTTCAAAAAAATGGTGTGACCAATACGCTGGACCATTCCCGCTTCACCTTCGACTGCAAGTTGTCGAGGGCCCCGGACAAAATGAAGAAATAAGGGGGTTGTCTCAGTAAATGAGATACTCCTCACGCTTCTGGAGAAACTCCTCCGTCTCCCCGTTCCACGATGCTTCCAAGTCCGGGAGGGAGATACTGCCCGATTCCATCCCTTCGCGCAGGGCTGGGTTCCCGTAGAGCAGGTCGATGGCTGGACGGTCGCTGACGAACTCGTATGGCTCGGTGCGCCAAGAAAAATCCCCAGGATGAAGTTTCTTTATCGAACACAGGACAGCGATGCCGGTCAGAAAAGGTTTGAATACGTCACGATCCTTCACATGAAGCTGTACTCCGCCGCAGATCTCGCCGCTCCATTTCTGGAACTGGGGTTTGAAATAGTGTGGGCGGAAGAACAAGCCGGGAAGGTTTTCTGCGTTCAGGGTCTTTGTGAGCGTTTCGGCCTGGATGTATGGGGCGCCAACTTGTTCGAAGGGCAGGGTGGTGCCACGCCCTTCGGAAAGCAGGGTTCCCTCGATAAGGCACATTCCCGGATACACGGTCGCTGTTGACAGCGTGGGCATGTTGGGCGACGGGGCAACCCAGGGAAGGCCGGTCTGGTCATACCACATCGTCCGCTCCCAGCCTTGCATGGGAATGACTGTGAGGTCGCAACCGATTTTAAAATGGTTGTTGTACAGGTTCGCCAGTTCGCCCACGGTCATTCCGTGGCGGTTGGGAAGCGGATACTGCCCGACGAAGGAACGGTATTTCCCACCCACGAGATTGCCTTCGACGGTCACACCGTTGATGGGATTCGGGCGGTCGCAGACGACCATGTGCGTGTCCGTTCTGGCGCAGACCTGCATGCAGTTGGCCAGAGTATAAATGAACGTGTAATAACGCGAGCCCACGTCTTGGATATCGAATATCAGGTTGTCGAGTCCACGCAAAAGATCGGACGAAGGAGTGAGCGAAGAGGAGTCGGTTCCATAAAGGCTCTTTACGGGAAGACCAGAGGTAGAATCAACATGGTCGGCAACGGCGGCCATATCTTGGTTCACGCCGTAGAGTCCGTGCTCGGGCGCAAACAGGGTGGTCAGTTGGAACCGGCCTAAGCTGTAGAATCGGGGAATTGAGGGGTATCCGTCGCTGGTCTGGCTTGTCTGATTCACGACCAGACCAAACGTTTTCCCGCGAAGATATGCTTCCGGGTCCGTTAGGAGCCTGTCGAGCCCAAGGATAACCTGTTTCATATTTGAAGCCTTTGTCCTTCGCCCAGTCCCAGTCTAATTCTATTCAAGGATCAAGTGTAAAGAAGATTGCGGGTGGTTTGCAATCCTCATTAACAGGCCAAAAAAAACCCCGGCCCGAGGGCCGGGGTTAGCTGTTCAGGTTCAAGTGGGGAAATGAGCTACATCATTCCTCCCATACCGCCCATACCACCCATACCGCCCATACCACCCATGCCGCCACCGGCTGGGCCGCCGTGCGAATGTTCTTCCTTCTCTTCCGGCAGATCGGTGATCATGGCTTCCGTGGTCAGAAGCAGTCCGGAGATGCTGGCGGCGTTCTGCAGCGCCGTGCGCGCGACCTTGGCAGGATCGATGATCCCGGCCTTGATCATATCGACATATTCCCCGGTGTTTGCATCGTAGCCGGTATTGCCTTTGAGGGTCTTTACCTTTTCGACAATGACGGTTCCTTCTTCGCCGGCATTGGCAGCGATTTGTCGGATCGGTTCCTCGATCGCCCGCCGGATGATCTTGACCCCCAGCAGGTAATCGTGTCCGCCCTTTAGTTTATCCAGGGCAGGAGCCACTCTCACCAGGGCTATGCCGCCGCCGGCGATGATTCCCTCTTCGACCGCGGCCCGGGTTGCGTGCAGAGCGTCTTCCACGCGGGCTTTCTTTTCCTTCATCTCCGTTTCCGTGGCTGCGCCGACTTTGATGATAGCCACGCCGCCGACCAGCTTTGCCAGCCGTTCCTGGAGCTTCTCCCGGTCATAATCGGAGGTGGTTTCTTCGATCTGGTTCCGAATTTGCTTCACCCGTGCCTGGATGTCAGTTGCCTTACCTTTGCCGTCGATGATGATGGTGTTTTCCTTGTCAATGGTGACTCGCTTAGCCGAGCCCAAGTCGTTTATATCAACGTTTTCAAGTTTCACGCCGATGTCCTCGGTGATGACGTTGCCGCCGGTGAGAGTGGCGATGTCATTGAGCATGTCCTTTCGCCGATCGCCGAACCCAGGCGCCTTGACCGCGCACACGTTCAGGGTGCCGCGCAGCTTGTTAACGACCAGGGTTGCCAGCGCTTCGCCGTCAATGTCCTCGGCAACGAGGATCAGTGGTTTACCACCCTTGGCGATTTTCTCCAGAAGTGGAAGCAGGTCTTTCATGTTGGAGATTTTCTTTTCGTGCAGCAGGAGGTAGGCATCTTCCAGAACCGCTTCCATCCGCTCCGAGTCGGTCACGAAGTAGGGGGAGAGGTATCCACGGTCGAACTGCATGCCCTCTACGATTTCCAGGGAGGTGTCCATGCTCTTGGCTTCTTCAACCGTGATGACGCCGTCCTTGCCGACTTTGTCCATCGCTTCCGAGATGATTTCTCCGATAGCCGTGTCGTGGTTAGCGGAGATAGTTCCGATCTGGGCGATTTCATTTTTATTTTTAGTGGGTTTAGCGAGTTTCTGTATCTCAGGAACGAGTGTCTGGACCGCATCTTCGATGCCCCGCTTGATGTCCATGGGGTTGGCTCCCGCAGTGACGTTCTTTATGCCTTCCCGGAAAATGGCTTGCGCCAGAACCGTGGCGGTGGTGGTGCCATCGCCGGCATTGTCGCTGGTTTTGCTGGCGACTTCGTTGAGCATCTGTGCGCCCATATTCTCAAACGGATCTTGTAGTTCGACCTCTTTGGCTACGGTTACACCATCCTTGGTGATGGTCGGGGAGCCAAATTTTTTATCGATGACCACGTTGCGCCCCTTGGGACCCAATGTGAGCTTCACGGTATCCGCCAACTGGTTGATGCCGGAAAGGATTTTTTTCCTTGCGTTTTCGTCGTAAGCGATTTGTTTAGCCATTTAAGCAGTTCTCCTTCAAGGTAGTGAAATCTATTTTATAAAAAATTTATTGTCGGACAGTTTAGGTCAGAAATCAGGGCCGATTATTTTTCGATGATACCCAGGACGTCATCTTCCCTCATCAGGAGGAGGTCTTCTCCATCGACCTTAATCTCGGTTCCGCCGTACTTGCTGTAGAGAACCTTGTCGCCCACCTTAATCTCCATTTTGACGGGTTTGCCGTCATCGCCGATCTTGCCTTTGCCGACAGCCTTCACCCG
>Ga0207990_1001741_pt1 | contig 10776 bp, 7 predicted proteins | sample ETNtaG_8_FD_185780 | JGI IMG/M metagenome (GOLD analysis project Ga0207990, IMG submission 185780) | Marine microbial and viral communities from oxygen minimum zone, Eastern Pacific Ocean - ETNP201406SV75 (SPAdes) (version 2) | ecosystem: Environmental > Aquatic > Marine > Oceanic ...
TCCTAGAGTTTTCACCTCTCCTGACCCGATCACTTTGACAGGTGACCCGATTTCGGACTCCAGCTTCGCTCCCAATGCTTCTGCCGAAAGTGGTTCCAGCCTCCCTTTGAATCCTATTTTCTGACCTTCGTATTCTCCAAAAGGCTCGATTTCGGAAAGTCCGGACAAATCCGCCAACGCTTTATTGTTCCCCAATACCGGGTGCATGTCTAATGGCAGGTGCGCTGAATACAGGCCCAGATTGTCGCGCATCATCATGGAAAGTTTTTCGTAAAAGTTTCCCCGAATCGGTTGCACGCCCCCCCAAAGCATTCCGTGATGGACGAACATCATGTTACACTTTGCGGCGGTAGCCTTTTCAATTGTTGCCATGCATAAGTCTACCGCCAGCCCGACTTTTTTAATATCGCCGGTGTTTTGAACCTGCAACCCGTTCATCGCGTTAGGCGAATCTTTGATATCTTCAATATCAAGCAGGTTGTCGAGATAATGGCTGATCTGTAAAATGTCCATGCACAGAGTATAATTGAGCAAATGATAATTAACAAAAGATTTTGACCCCATAGGGCTATGTTTCGTTTTTGTAGTTGCCCAATTTATTGGGCGGTTTTAGAGGCGCCCGATAAATCGGGCAACTACAAAACTTATGTACCCCCCCCCTTGCGCAAACTATTGAAGCTCACAGAATTCAATGAGTCTAACTAAAGCATCATGACCCAGTTCATAATTAAAAGTATTGGCCAGCGCATTATCCTGTTGTTTTTTATCTCGGTCATTTCGCATTCGATCGTCCATCTGGCACCGGGAGAACCTAGTTTGGTGGACCCATCCAATCCCAGGATGAAAGCTGAGGATATCCAGCGCATCCGCGCCGCCTTCCATTTGGACGAACCGCTCTACGTTCAATATGTTTACTGGATGAAGGATTTATTCACCGCCGAACTAAAGTCGTTCAAGGACAACCAGCCGGTGCTTAAAAAAATATGGGATCGCTTTCTTAATTCGCTTCCACTGTTCATCGTAGGGACGCTTATCACTTGGTTCCTGGCGTTCCCTGTCGGCATAAAGGCGGCACTCAATCGCGGCTCTACGTTCGACAAGACGGGAACTTTTCTTTCTTACGCGTTGATTTCCATTCCCGGCTTTTTCCTGTCCTATATCTGCATTATTTTCATGGTGAAGACATTCAACGTTCCTGTGATTGGCATGCGCACCTTCGGGCTGGAGGACGCTGGCCTTCTGTTTCGCTCAATGGACCGGGTGTGGCACTGGACGATTCCCGCTTTAATGTCGGCGGTGGCGGGGGTGGCAATTCTTTCCCGCTATGTACGCTCGCAAATGCTGGAAGTCATCAGTCAGGATTATATCCGCACTGCCCGCGCCAAAGGACTGTCGGAAGATGCTGTCATTTACCGGCATGGACTCCGCAATGCGTTACTCCCATTCATCACCATGTTTGGGCTGACCATCCCGGGACTGATCGGTGGCTCGGTCATTTTTGAAACCATCTTCGCCTGGCCGGGAATGGGCCGATTGGGATTCGAAGCAATTCTCGCGCGGGATTTTCCGGTAATACTCACGCTCAATTTTATTTCAGCCATCCTAGTGCTCATCGGGACTTTGGTGTCAGATATTCTTTACGCGGTGGTCGATCCGCGTATCAAGTTTTAGCATAATGGAGTCAGGAATGATCGAAACTACAGAGATGCCGGACGCGGAAGGATTAAAACCAGCAGTCAGTTTATTCAGAGAACGCTGGGACATCTTCAAACGCAACCGAACTGCTTATTCCAGTTTCATATTTCTAATCTTCCTCCTTGCAATCGCCTTTGCAGGCAAAGCACTCACCCGCTGGATTGTTGTGTTCGATCCGCAAATTGTGCGCCTGCCGGAAAAACTCCTTCCTCCATTGACGTCTTTCACCAGCAACATAACTCCTGCCGAAGACGCTCCCGCCTTCAACATATACTTAATGGGCACCGATGAACTCGGGCGTGATGTGTTCGCTCGCATGCTAGAAGGAACTTCTGTTTCCCTCACGGTCGGCTTTGTCGCTGTAAGCATCTCGGTAGCTTTGGGAATAATTTTTGGAGGACTCGCAGGGTATTACGGCAATCGTAAACTTGGATTCCTGACCGTTGATACGATCATCATGCGTTTTGTCGACATCATGCTATGCTTCCCCACATTTTTTCTTATTCTGACTGTGGTTGCTTTATTGCCGCCAAGCATCTACAACATCATGATCGTGATCGGGTTGACCAGTTGGATGGGCACGGCTCGATTTGTCCGTGCAGAGTTTCTCACGCTGAGAGAACTGGACTTCGTCGCCGCCGCTCGAAGTCAGGCTATCCCGGAGTGGCGAATCATATTTGTTCACATGATTCCCAACGCTATCGCGCCGGTTCTGGTATCGGCAACCATTGGCGTCGCTTCGGCTATCCTCATTGAATCGAGCCTCAGTTTTCTAGGGTTTGGAGTCCAGCCCCCCGATGCAACATGGGGAAATATTCTCGCTGATGGAAAACAATTTATTTTCGACGCGCCATGGATCACCTTCATTCCCGGATTTTCCATTCTATTTGTTGTACTGGCGTTCAACCTCTGCGGCGAAGGACTGCGCGAGGCATTCAATCCAAAACTCCGGGAAGGAGCATGATTTTTCTCACAGCTAAACTACTATGATTTATTTGCAGAACCTAAATAAACAATTTGGCCCTAAGATAATTCTAAAAGACGCCAACTTTCATCTGCGTCCTAACGAGCGAGTGGGACTCGTCGGTGAAAACGGCATGGGCAAAACCACTTTGTTTCGCATCATAACGCAAAACCAGTCGGTGGATTCCGGACAGGTCATACTTCGCAAGGGCGCTCAGGCGGCAACTCTCGAACAGGAACTGGATGATTTCGGCGGATCGGTTCTAGAGCGGGTGGTTTCAGGGGACAGTTATTTTCAAAATGTCCGTGATGAGATGGGAAAACTGGAGAACAAAATGCGGGCTGACTCGCACTCCACTGCCGTGACCGAACGCTACGGCAAACTGCAACATGAGTTTGAGCGAATGAACGGATACGAACGCGAGCCCAAGGCTTGCGCCATTCTTTCGGGCCTTGGATTCAGTGAAGAGAAAATCAGAAAACCTCTCAAGGAGTTTTCCGGGGGATGGCGCATGCGGGTTGAAATGGCACGACTACTGTTACGAAACCCGGATGTCCTTTTACTCGATGAACCGACCAACCATTTTGATCTTAAGTCAGTCGAATGGCTGGAAGGATTTCTTAAAAATTATGCCGGCAGTCTCCTTCTCATCTCTCATGACCGCCGATTCCTCAATAGTCTCGTCACACGCGTCGCTGAACTCGACCGGGGAACCCTGACTTGTTACTCAGGTAATTATGATGACTACGAACGGCTGAAACAGGAGCGGGAAGTTCAACTTGAATCGGAAGCCATGAACCAGCAACGGCGCATCAGCGAAATTGAACGCTTTGTCGAACGCTTCCGCGCCAAGAACACCAAGGCGACTCAGGTGCAAAGCCGAATCAAGATGCTCGATAAAATGGAGCGTGTCGAAACCATGACCCGCACCAAAACGGTAAGTTTCCGTTTCCCCCAACCCGCTCGCACGGGTCGCATCTCTATGGAATTGACCAATGTGGACAAGAGTTACGGCGACAATATTGTCTACCAGAACTTTTCCTTCACACTTGAGCGAGGCTGGAAGGTGGCTCTCGTCGGTGAAAATGGCGCGGGAAAATCTACTCTCATGAAACTACTGGCAGGAATCATTGATCACGACAGCGGGGAAATCCACCCGGGCCACAACGTAACCCGTGCCTATTACGCCCAACACCAATCCGACTCACTGGATTCTCACAAAACGGTTCTCGAATCTATGGACGGACTGCCACAAAACATTTTGCGAACTCAGGTGCGTACGATTTTGGGATCCTTTTTGTTTTCCGGTGACGATGTGGAAAAAAAAGTAAGTGTCTTGTCCGGCGGCGAGCGGTCCAGGCTGTCTCTTGCCCGCATGCTGGCATCGCCTGCATCCTTATTACTGTTGGACGAACCCACCAACCATCTCGACATGCGCTCCTGTGAAGTTCTCGCCGCCGCGCTGTCCGATTACGAGGGAACACTTTGCGTCATTTCCCACGACAGGTATTTTCTTGATGGGTTCATCAATCGGGTATGGGAAGTCAATGATGGTACAGTGCGCCAATATATTGGCAACTACAGCGAATATGAATTGGCAAAAAAAAAAGAGGCCGAAGCCGCATTGCTGAATCCGACCAAGTCAACTCAGGAAACTTCAACGTCGGCAAATCAGCTGGACCGTGACCGCAAACGCCGTGAAGCTGAGGACAGAAACAGGAAGCATAAAATCATTAAACCGCTGAAGTCTCGTCTGCAAAAAGTCGAAACTCGATTGGAAGAAGTGCTGGCGGAAAAAGCAGCAGTGGAATATAAACTGGCCAACTCCGCTATCTACGAATCGGCAAACAAACCCGACCTCATGGAAACTCTGAGTCAGCAAAAAGAATTAGTCAGTGAAGAAAAAACCCTAACAGAAGAATGGGACCAGCTCTCAACCCGGATCGACCAAGCTGAAACTGAGGAAGTTTCTGAAAGCTAGCGTAATTTGTTAGAGGAAGTTTTCTTACGTGTCGTGCTGAGCCTGTCGAAGCATGCACCCTTCGACGGGGCTCAGGGTGACAATTTATTTTAGCTCACAAAATATTTCACAACCCGCTATTTATGAAATCTAATTACAGGTGATGACTACTTTTTACATCCTCATTCTGGCATTTTTCATTTTACTTGCCGCGATGGTTATTGTGCCTGTGTTTTTCGGAGCGCCCTGGCACCCTCTATCCGACGAAAATATTGAACAGATAATAATTTTCGCCGACCTTCAACCGGGTGAAAAATTTTATGACCTTGGTTCGGGAGATGGGCGCGTCTTGATCGCCGCGACGCGCGATAAATGTGCGTATGGTATTGGGGTAGAAATTGACCCGATCAAAGTCTGGCTTTCAAGATGTTTTGTAAAGGCGGCGGAACTATCTAAAAAGATTAAAATTCACCGGGGAACTATTTACGATTTCGATGTGAGTGAGGCGGATGTCATTTATCTCTACTTGACCCGCCAGGCGCTGGACCGTTTGTTTCCGGAAATTCTTGATCGCGTTAAACCTTCGGCGCGAATCGTCTGCTACCGATTCTGCATTCGCAATATGGAACCGGCCAAGGTCAATGAGGATAAAAATCTATTTCTATACCGGGTCAATAAAAGCAGGTCGGTGAATGAATATTCCTGAGTGTGTGCGATACAGGCTTGGGAAACTTATTCCGTAGTGACCAGTCCGCTCCAGACATAGGCTTTGCGTCCACCCGCATCAACCACCAGCCAAGGCTTACCATTGAAATTGACTGTCGTAGAACGGATCAGGGGCAGGCGATCACCTTTTTTCAATCGCCCTACTTCAGGAAATTTCGGACTGGGTCCATTCTTCAAGGAAACTCCATACCGAAACTCGCCGGGCCTCATTGTTTGATTTGATTTTTGGAACTATGCTATACTTGTCAAAGGATCTTTATATTGGCGAATTCCCTTCCGCATGTTCCAACAGTTGATAACCCAAGTGCTAAACCTGTTTTTCATTCCACGGACTTCGTGAAGGAAGACCTTTAATGGCAAAAAAAATTCTGGTCGCAGACGACAGCATCACTATTCAGAAAGTCGTCGCTATGGCCTTTGAAAAAGAAGATGCTGTAGTCGAAGGCATCAGTAACGGGAAAGAAGCGTTCGACAAAATGAGCGACTTCCAACCCGATATCGTTCTGGCAGACGTTGACATGCCGGGCCTGACCGGGTTTGAGTTGTCAAAAAAAATTAAAGCCGATCCGAGTTTTCATTCTACCAAGGTGCTTCTGCTCGCCAGTGACTTTGAAGACTTCAATGAAACTTTGTATAACGAATCTGGCGCTGACGATCATATTTCAAAACCTTTCAAATCAGACAATATTGTAAAAAGAGTTGTCGAATTGATTTCAGGAGACACCGCCAAGGAAACTGTCGACCTTTCCGCAGAGGACATGGATGAAGCCATAGAGCCTGCTGAGGCCGCTGTTGAGCTTTCGTCAGACAGCATGGTTGAGCAGGAAGAAAAGATCATCGAGGCCATCGAGCCTGCCGCAGACGATGTCGTTGAGCCTGCTGCTGCAACTGAGCTGACGCCGGTTGCGAAAGTATCACCACAAGAGGAGGAAGACGTCCTCGATGAAATGATTAAGGATGTAGAGTCGCTCAAAGAGATGACCTACCCTTTAGAAGTCCATTCAGATTACGATGAACTGGGCGAAGTCGCTCCCACGGAAGAGGATGATATTGGCGAAGAACTGGACACAGCCTTCCGGGAGATAGTAAACTTTAGTTCGGGAGTGGAACCAGAAAACTCCCCCACTATCAGGCAAGAACCAATACCTGAACCTGTAGCGGCGATGGACAGTATTATTCCCGAGCCGGAGGATTTATTGGGAAAAATGACTCCCTCGGCACTGGCCCGCAAGAAGGGAATAGCAGGTCCAAACTTGATTCAGGAAAGCCTCTCTTATCTTTCACAGGCATCTCAGGAACCGAAAAGTCAACAGGCCATGGCATCGCATAGAACTGAACGAATAAAGGATTTTGCTCAATCGATGGACCCGGAAGATGAACGATTCGTCAGAGTCGTGGGTGAACACGTTAAACAGATTCTGGAGAACTCACTTCATACTTCCATTGAAAAGGAAATTGCCGGACTCTCCGACAGCATTACTCAGGCAGTGCGGGAGGTCGTTCGGGAAATTACTCCACAGATTACGCGCGAGATCATTAAAGAAGAAATCGACAAGATCAAAAAAGCATGAGAAACGCCAGCCGTTCCTCCGATCCAGTCTCTTTCTAAAAACCGAAATTCAATTAATTTTTATATATCCTGCACGGTGAAGGCCGCCGTGTAATATTTTTATTATTTTCCCGTTCCGCTCTGGAAAGGGATTTCTATGGAAAATTTTAATCAATCATGGATCAACTAGAAAAAGTTTATAGTCCGAAAGAAGTTGAAGAACGCTGGGGGAAATACTGGGAAGATAACCGCTTGTACCACGGCGACGAAACTTCAACCAAAGGTCCGTTTTCAATTGTCATCCCACCTCCCAACATTACGGGAACCCTGCACATCGGGCATGCATTCAACAGCACGCTTCAGGATATCCTGACCCGTTGGAAGCGTATGCAGGGTTTCGCCGCTTTATGGCAACCGGGAACCGACCATGCGGGCATTGCCACTCAAAACGTGGTCGAGCGTCAACTACACAGCGAAGGCACCACCCGGCAGGAACTGGGACGGGAAGATTTTGTCAAACGCGTCTGGAAGTGGCGGGATGAATCGGGCGGGGCCATCAATAATCAGCTGAGAAAACTGGGTGCATCTCTGGATTGGGAAAGGGATCGCTTCACAATGGATGAAGGACTTTCCAAAGCAGTGCGTGAGGTTTTTGTCTCTCTCTATGACGAAGGCTTGATCTATAAGGGAGATTACATCATCAACTGGTGTCCCAGATGCCACACCGCCCTTTCCGACTTAGAAGTAGAGCACAAGGAAACCCAGGGACATCTTTACAATATCAAATATCAATTCAAAGACAGCGAAAGCTCGTTGACTATCGCGACGACACGTCCGGAAACTTTGCTGGGCGATACCGCAATCGCGGTTAATCCTGAAGACGAACGTTATCAGGACAAGATTGGGCAAACGCTCATCCTTCCCATTCTGGGTCGTGAACTTCCGCTCATTGGGGACAATTATGTCGACACTTCATTCGGATCAGGAGCGTTGAAAGTTACTCCCGCGCATGATCCTAACGATTTTGAACTTGGACGCCGTCACAACCTCGATTTAATTAATGTGATGAATCTGGACGGCACCATGAACGACGATGCAGGTTCTGCCTATAAAGGATTGGACCGTTTTGCCTGTAGAAAACAATTGGTCGAAGATCTTAAGGAACTGGATCTGCTGGCAGGTGTAGAAAACCATATGCATTCAGTAGGTCATTGTTACCGATGCCACACCGTGGTGGAGCCTTATGTGTCCAAACAGTGGTTTGTCAAAGCCAAGCCGCTGGCCAAACCAGCGATTGAAGCCGTTAAGAATGGTTCCATCCGCATCACTCCCAAGTTCTGGGAAAACACCTATTTTGATTGGATGGAAAATATTCGCGACTGGTGTATATCGAGACAAATCTGGTGGGGACACCAGATTCCTGCGTGGAATTGCCCGGCCTGTCAAAAAATGACTGTAGCTCGAGAAACCCCTGCCAAGTGTTCTCATTGCGGCGCGGGCGATCTCATTCAGGAAACCGATGTGCTCGACACCTGGTTCAGTTCCGCATTGTGGCCGTTCTCAACCCTGGGCTGGCCCGAGCAGACCCAAACCTTGAAAAAGTTTTATCCCACTTCGGTGCTTTGTACAGGATTCGACATCATCTTCTTCTGGGTGGCGAGAATGATCATGATGGGAATCAAGTTTATGGATGAGGTTCCCTTTCGTGATGTCTACATCCACGCGCTGATTCGCGACACCGAAGGCCAGAAAATGAGCAAGACAAAAGGTAACGTGATTGATCCATTAGTCATGATGGACAAATACGGTACCGATGCCCTTCGTTTCACATTGGCGGCATTCGCGGCCCAAGGCCGTGATATCAAACTGGCCGAGGAACGCATCGAAGGTTACCGAAACTTTTGCAACAAACTGTGGAATGCCTCGCGTTTTGTTCTGATGAACCTGGAAGACTATAAGGGAACCTGTGAGTTGGATGCAAATCTAGAGCGTCCTGCTTCACACCAATGGATTCTCAGTCGGTTTAATGAAGCATGCGGGGAAGTTAACCGCGCACTTGAGGAATTCAAGTTCAACGATGCGGCTTCGGCGATTTACAAATTTATCTGGAACGAATACTGCGACTGGTTCATAGAACTGTCCAAACCGCATTTATATAAGGGAGAAAATCGGGAAGCGACCCAAAACATTCTGGTCCACGTACTGGAAGCCAGTTTGCGTCTGCTTCATCCCTTCATGCCGTTCATCACCGAAGAAATCCGAAGCAAACTTCCCGCAGGCGACGGAAGCATTATGGAGGCCTCGTTTCCGCAATTCGAAAAAAATAAATCTGACGCAAAAGTGGAAGAAACTTTTTCCACGATCATCAACGTCATCACCTGTGTACGCAACATTCGCGGAGAGATGAATTTGAATCCGGGTCTCAATCTTGATCTGCTGATCCGAACCGAACAGGCCCAACACACTGAAATATTAGAGGCTCACTCTCTTTACATCAACACCTTGGCGCGAGTAAACCTTATTGAATCGGGCCCCGAAGTGGAAAAACCAAAGGTCTCTGCCTCGTCTGTTTGGGGCGGAATGGACATCTTTGTCTCATTAGAAGGCAAGATGGATTTTGCGGAAGAAAAAAAACGTATAGAAAAAGAGTTGAAAAAAATTAAAAAAGATATCATAGTTTTAAGTAAGAAACTCTCCAACAAGAACTTCATCGATAAAGCGCCTCCAGAGGTTATCGAGAAAGACAATCAGAGAAAACAAAATCTCTCTGAGAAACAAACCCGGCTCAATAATCATTTAGAAACTGTTGACCAGGCACTCTCCTGACATCAGCCGGGGAGATCGGGTAACGACCCGAATTTTTAATTAGACCATTTATGGAAGCTACAACAAAACCTGTAACCCGGGAAAATATTTCTGATGAGTCCAAATGGGATCTCAGCGGTTTATATACGCAGAAATCCGATTGGCAGGAAGACTTCGATCAACTGGAAAAGGACATTGCCGGTTACGAATCTTTCAAGGGAGCCCTTGCGGACTCGGTGAGAAGAATAAAAGCCTGCCTTGAGTTTGACATTGATATCTCCCGCAGGATAGAAAAGCTATACACCTATGCCCACCTTCGCAACGACGAAGACAAGACCGATGCACCTAACCAAAGCACTTTTGAAAAGGTAGTTCGCCTGCACACACGTACCGCGCAAGCCAGCAGTTACATACCATCGGAACTCATGGCCATCCCGGAAGACCGGATGAATGAATTCTTACGGGACAAAGAACTGGAATTCTACAAACTGCATCTGGAGCGGATACTGAGACACAGAAAACACACCCTTTCTGAAGCGGAGGAAAAACTTCTCGCGTCATCGACGGAAATGGCCAGGGCCGCACGCGATGCCTTTGAAATGCTCGACAACGCAGACCTGAAACTTGGCACCGTGATCGACGAAAACAAAAATGAAATAGCCATCACCCAGGGAAATTTTCAAAGCCTGATGCAAAACCAGGACCGACGGGTCCGGAAAGAAGCATTTGAAACTTTCTACAGTGCCTATGCAGACCACCAATACACATACGCGTCACTTCTTGCCAGTAGTATCAAAAAGGATATTTTTTATGCCCGCGAGCGAAATCACGAATCGGTCAGAGAAAAAGCCATGTTCAGCGAGAACATCCCGGTTGAGGTCTATGACAACCTCGTCACTACCGTTCACGAAAATCTGGCTCCCCTGCACAAATATTTCTCAATAAGAAAACGTATCCTGAAACTTGACGAACTTCACATCTATGACACAAGCGTACCGCTGGTCAAGGATGTTCACTGGCATGTTGGGTACAACGATTCTGTTACAAAGATCATTGCCTCCTTGCAACTTCTGGGAG
>Ga0207990_1001749_pt1 | contig 10733 bp, 11 predicted proteins | sample ETNtaG_8_FD_185780 | JGI IMG/M metagenome (GOLD analysis project Ga0207990, IMG submission 185780) | Marine microbial and viral communities from oxygen minimum zone, Eastern Pacific Ocean - ETNP201406SV75 (SPAdes) (version 2) | ecosystem: Environmental > Aquatic > Marine > Oceanic ...
TGATGTAGGATACCATGCAATATGTGACAGCATATTTGGCGCATTATCCCTAAGAGACATAGGTTATTATTTTAATAATAATAATAAAAAATGGAAAAACGCTGATTCTAAAATATTTATGCAATTTTGCAATCAACAACTTAAAAGAAAAAAATTTCATATAGTAAATCTGGATATTAATTTTATCTGTGAGAAACCTAAAATAAACAAATATGTAAAACAGATGAAAATTAATATTTCAACCTTACTTGAGATAAATAAAAATAAAATTTCTATCAAGGCTACGACAAATGAGAAGATTGGATTTATCGGAAAAGGAGAGGGAATTGCTGCAGAGTCAATTATACAAATTGTAAATGAATAAAATTTCTCAAATATTTTCAACACTTTTTTTTATAGGATATGTTAAGTGGGCACCTGGAACTTTTGGTTCAATTTTTTCACTAATAACAATCATTTTTTTACATAATATTGTTAATAAAAATGAATTTATCATTTTATTTATTTGTATTTTATTAATGGCCACAATATGTATAAAAATATACTCAAAATCAGTAAATAAGCATGATGCAAAAGAAATAATTATTGATGAATTTTTAGGAATTTATTTAATAATAATTTGTTCTTATGATTTTAAAATATTTAATAATGAATTTGTAAAAATATTTTTGATATTTTTATTTTTTAGAATTTTTGACATTATAAAACCTTTTCCTGCAAATTGGATAGATAAAAATTTGAAAAATTCATATGGTATAATACTTGATGATATAGTTGCTGGAATTTACACTATAATCACCTTAGCTTTGATTAATGTATTCGTATAAAATAATTATTAAAAAGTTATTAAAAAGAAATATTTCAATTTCTATCGCAGAATCATGCACTGGGGGATTGCTTAGTTCAAAATTCACTTCTGTTGCTGGTATTTCTAAAATTTTCAATATGGGTTTAATTACCTACTCAAATAAATCAAAATCTAGTTTGCTTAAAATTTCTCAAAATGATTTAAAAAAATATGGCGAAGTCAGTCATCAAACTGCTGCCCTTATGGTAAAAAATTTACAACGACTAACAAAAAGCAAATTGTGTATTTCAACAACAGGAATTGCTGGTCCTTCGGGAGGAACAAAGGCAAAGCCTGTGGGCTTAATATATTTTGGAATTAAATACAGAAATAAAACTATTATATTAGAAAAAAAATTTAAAGGATCAAGAATACAGATTCAACAAAAAACGGTAAAAGCTATTTTTACTACACTTGAAAAATTAATCTAAAATTTCATCAGCTCTTTTTTTAAAAGAATCTATCATTTTGTTTTCAATTAACCCAAAAAATAATTCTGCCATCTTTTGATGTAATAATCTTTGAAATTCAAATTTTATAATGAATATAATTTTTGTTTTTTTTATTTCTAATTTCTTAAAAAGCCACTCTGTACTTAAATCTTTCAGAGGTCCTTTGATGTAATTAGTATTAATTAATAACTTATTTGAATCAAACATTACATAGGAGGTAAATGTTTGTGGCAAAAAATATCTATAGCAAACAATCATATCTGCTAACATCTCATTCTTGGATCTTGTTTTAATTATTATTTTTTTACACCAAGGAATATATTCAGAATATTTTTCTATGTCTAAAACAATTTTATATAAATCTTTTGCTCTATGATTAATAATTATTTCTTGCTTTGAAGACTTCATTTAAATTATTTTTAGTGACGTTTCTCTAGCTTTTTTTAGCTTCTTGAAATCGTTTGATGCATGATAACTTGAGCGGGTAAGTGGAGATGCTGAAACCATAAGAAAACCTTTGGTATATGCAATCTTATAAAATGTATTAAATTCCTGCGGTGAAATAAATTTTTCTAATTTTGCATGTTTTTCTGTTGGTTGAAGGTATTGTCCAATAGTTAAAAAATCTACATCTGCAGAGCGCAAATCATCCATTACTTGATAAATCTCATCTATTGTCTCTCCTAGTCCAACCATTAATCCAGATTTGGTAAATATTTTTGCATTCTTTTTTTTCATATCACTCAACAATTCTAAACTCACAAAATATCGTGAACCAGGGCGTATAGTTGGATATAAACGCGGAACTGTTTCTAAATTATGATTGAATACATCAGGTAAAGATTGGGAAAGGATATTTTTTGCCTCATTTTTTTTTAAAAAATCAGGAGTTAATATTTCTATTGTTGTATTGGGACATTCTTTTCTTAAACAATTAATCACATCTACAAAATGTTTTGCCCCGCCATCAAATAAGTCATCTCGATCAACGCTTGTGATGACAACATGTTCTAGTTCTAGCTCTTTTACTGCTTTAGCTATTCTCATAGGTTCAAATATATCAATTTTCCCTGGTTTCCCTGTTTTTACATTGCAGAAAGAGCATGCTCTTGTGCAAGTATCTCCCAAAATCATAAAGGTAGCATGTTTTTTTTGCCAACATTCAGAAATGTTAGGACAAGCAGCTTCTTCACAGACTGTTACAAGATTATACTTTTTTACAATATCACTTGTGAATTTAAATGAATTAGATGTAGGGGCTTTAACTCTTATCCAAGAAGGTTTTCTTGGGATAGGATTAGATTTCTTATGAATTTTTTCTGGATGCCTAACAGTCATCAGATAACTTTCATATCTTTACCTAACAACCATAAATCTTTTTTTCAACAGATATTTATTCTTCAACTGTAATAAGTATCTCATTTTCTGCAATATAGCCGGTTTTTAATCGTAATTGTTCTTCTAAATAATCTAGATCAATCGTATTAGGTTGCAATCTTGCAGTTCTGTCAATAAATAAATCATTTTTTATTTTCAATTCATTTAATTGAGTTTTGTAAATAAGCTGTTTATTTTTTAATTTGTAATAGGAAATTATGCCTTTCTCGGGATCAATTAAAAAATAAATAAGATACAAAAAAATTAAAAAAACAAAAACAAGTGATGAAAATAAATATAATTTATTTTTTAGTGCCAAGGATTTATTCATTTTTTTTTATATAACCAAAAAATTAAGGAGGCTGTCAATCATTAATAATGGATTTACCTGCATATTCTGCTTTTTGACCTAACTCCTCTTCTATGCGAAGTAATTGGTTATATTTAGCAGTTCGATCTGTTCTAGATAAAGATCCTGTTTTAATTTGACCAGATGCTGTAGCTACTGCCAAATCAGCAATAGTTGTGTCTTCGGTTTCTCCTGATCTGTGAGAAATAACGCATGAATAGTCATTCTTTTTTGCCAAATTTATTGTTAATAAAGTTTCAGTAAGAGTTCCTATTTGATTTAATTTTACCAGAATGGAATTTGCGATATTGTTCTCAATACCTCTTTGAAGTCTATCAATGTTTGTAACAAATAAATCATCTCCTACTAGTTGAATTTTATTCCCCAGTTCTTGTGTAAGATTTTTCCAACCATCCCAATCATCTTCAGACATTCCATCTTCAATTGAGTATATTGGATACGATAATGCAAGACTTTTTAGATAATCAATCATTTGATCTGACGTGTACAATTTTTTTTCACCTTTAAGATTATATTTATGATTTTCAAAAAATTCAGTAGAAGCAACATCAAGTGATAATACTATATCGCTATCTATTTTAAGACCTGTTGCAACGATAGACTCTAAAATAAGTTCTATTACCTCTTTTGAAGAATTAATATCTGGAGCAAATCCTCCTTCATCTCCCACATTGGTGTTAAGTCCTTTTGATTTTAATTTAGATTTCAAAGAATGAAATACTTCGCATCCATACCTGATTGCTTCAACAAAACTAGGAGCCCCCACAGGAGCAATCATAAATTCTTGAATATCAACATTATTATCGGCATGTGATCCTCCATTAATAATGTTCATCATAGGAACTGGAAGAATGCAATTTTTTTCTTGAGATAAAAACTCATATAAATTTTTTTCTGATTGAGCTGATAAAGCTCTAATGAACGCCAAACTTAAAGAAAGTGTGGAATTGGCTCCGAGTTTAGATTTATTATTTGTGCCATCTATTTTAATAATCTCATTATCAAAATCTTCAAAACAATAAAATTCTTTAGAAAGTACTTTTGGTTTTACGATATTTAATATGTTTTCCAGGGCACTTTGAACCCCTAAGCCTCTATGTCTTTTTAAGTCATTATCTCTTAATTCTATTGCTTCATGTTTTCCTGTAGAAGCTCCTGAAGGCACCGCTGCCCTTCCAAAAGAATTATCAGAGAAAATAATATCACATTCAACAGTAGGATTGCCTCGACTATCTATTATTTCCCTAGCTTTTATGTCTTTTATTATTGCCATAATTAAAAAAGTAAAATTACACTCTATTTATTAGCTATGATTTAGCCAAGTTATCAAAATCTTGTAATTTTGAAACTAGTTCTTCTAAATCTTTTATATGAAGCATATTAGGTCCATCGCTAGGCGCATTATCAGGATCTTCATGTGTTTCAATAAATAATCCTGCTACTCCTATTGAAATTGCGGCAGTTGAAAGTATTGGAACAAATTCTCTTTTTCCTCCTGACCTACTTCCTAAACCGCCTGGTTCTTGAACTGAATGCGTTGCATCAAAAATAATCGGATACTCATAACGTTTCATAATCTCAAGTGACTTAAAATCATTAACCAAATTATTATATCCAAAAGAAGTCCCTCTTTCAGTAATCATAATATTTTCATTTTTTGTAGATTTTATTTTTTCAATAATATTTGGAATATCATAAGGAGACAAAAATTGACCCTTTTTTACATTAATAATTTTTTTTGTATTTCCTGCAGCAACTAATAAATCAGTTTGCCTACATAAGAAGGCTGGTATTTGAATTATATCAATCGTATCAAATTCAGCTATTTCCTTACATTGAGATTCACTATGAATATCTGTTAAAACTGGACAATGAAAATTTAGTTTTATTGCTTCAAAAATAGGTAAGGCTTCCTGAAAACCTATCCCTCTCACACTATTAATATTAGTCCTGTTAGCCTTATCAAAACTTGCTTTAAAAATAAAATTTATTTTAGCTCTTTCACATATACGAGCAATATCCTCAGCTAATCCTAAGGCATGATCTTGATTTTCAATTACACACGGTCCTGCAATTAAAGTGAAGGGCTTGTCATTAGCTATTTCAAAATTATTAATTTTAATACTTTTCATTATTCTTTTCTTATACAGGCTTCAATAAAAGAAATAAATAAAGGGTGTGGATTTTGAGGCCTGGATTTAAGTTCTGGATGAAACTGTACTCCAATAAACCAGTTATGATTTTTTGATTCCATTATTTCCGGAAGCAAATTATCGGGAGACATGCCTGAATATATAAAACCTTTATCTCTAAATTTATCTATATATTCTGTATTAACTTCATATCTATGACGATGACGTTCAGATATTTCAAGTGATCCATAAATTTTATTGATTAAAGATCCCTTTTGTATTTGACAGGGATAAGATCCTAATCGCATTGTGCCGCCTTTATCACTTTTTTCCGTACGTTTAACTTTAATATTATTTTGTATCCATTCAGTCATTAAACCTACAACCTTATTGTTAGTATTACCAAACTCTGATGAATTGGCGTCTATTAAATTTAATACATTTCTTGCAATTTCTATAACAGCTAGTTGCATACCTAAACATATACCAAAAAATGGAATATTTTTTTCACGCGCAAATTTGATGCTTGAAATTTTACCATCAATGCCCCTATCCCCGAAACCACCGGGAACTAATATACCTTGAACTTTAGAAAGTTTATTTAAAATATCTTCTTCACTTAACTTTTCTGAATTAATCCACTCAATATCAACTTTAGTATTGTTTTGAAACCCGCCATGAGTTAATGCTTCGTTTAACGATTTGTAACTATCTTTTAAATCGGTATATTTACCAACAACGCCGACAGTTACTTTGTTTGAAGTATTATGAATTTTTTTAACAACATTGTTCCAAGCTGATAAATCTAAAGAATGTTTTTTTTCATTATAACCTAGCTCTTGAAGAAGAACTTTATCTAAACCTGCCTTGGAATATAGAGAGGGAACTTCGTAAATAGAAGATGCATTGAGTGCTGGTATTACGTTGCTATTTTTCACATTACAAAAAAGTGAAATTTTATTTAATGCCTCCTGATCAATTTCTTTTTCACAGCGACACATAATTATATCAGGTTGAATTCCCGCATTAAGAAGCTCTTTTACTGAATGCTGAGTAGGTTTTGTTTTTAATTCATCTGCTGATGAAATAAAAGGGACATAAGTCATATGTATCAATAAAGATGAAATTTTTCTATCATTTCGAATTTGTCTGATTGCTTCTAAAAAAGGTAGTGATTCAATATCCCCGACAGTTCCGCCTATTTCATAAATAATAATATCCTCGTTATTTAGATCACTATGAATAAAATTCTTAATTTCATCAGTGACATGTGGAATTACCTGAATAGTAGCGCCTAAATATTTTCCTTTTCTTTCTTTTCTTAGAACATTAGAATAAATTTTACCTGAGGAAATGCTGTCTGATTTTTTCGCAGAAACATTCGTAAATCTTTCATAGTGGCCTAAATCTAAATCAGTTTCCGCTCCATCGTCTGTTACAAACACCTCTCCATGCTGATAAGGGCTCATCGTACCAGGATCAACATTCAAATAAGGATCAAGTTTTCTGATTCTGACTTTAAAATTTCTTAGCTGGAGAAGTGATGCAAGAGCAGCTGAAGCAAGTCCCTTTCCTAATGAAGAAGAAACTCCGCCCGTAATAAAAACATAGTGCATTACGGAATACCCTGTTACATAATAATGAATATTATATCAAGGTATTAAAATTAATTATTTTCAGGAATTGATGGTTCTGTAGAAGTATTAGTGCCGCTTTCTGTAGTATTGACATCAGGAAGAGATTCCAGAATGTTTTTATCCGAGCTCACAGAAGCTGATATAGTTAAAATAACACTCATAATCATAAACAAAGTTGCTGTAATAGCTGTTAAACGAGACAAGAGATTAGCTGATCCGCGTGCAGACATCATACCGCCAAGACCGCCGCCGCCGCCCAAACCGAGACCTTCATTATCTGAACCTTGTAAAAGTACAAAAATAACTAAAAGAACAGCTAGGATTAATTGAATAATGATTAAAGATGTCATGTAAAATGCTTATATTTAAGTAATAAAGTTATTCAAGGAGAATATTGGAGACAGGATTTTATTAAATTCATCAACATTTAATGAAGCTCCCCCGATTAATAAACCGTCAACACTATCCAAATTTAATATTTCCTTCGAATTAGCTGATTTTACCGAACCGCCATAAAGAATTTTATAGTTTTCATACCCTTGTATTTCATTTTTTATGAAATTATGAATCTCATCTATCTCATCTAAAGATGGGGTTATTCCCGATCCAATCGCCCAGACTGGTTCATAAGCAATTATAGTATTATCATTGTTTGAATCATCATTCATACTTTCACTAATTTGTTTAGATAAAATTTCTTTAGTTTGGTTATCTTTTTTTTGTTGAAGTGTTTCACCAACGCAAATAATAGGGTGAATATTGTTTTTCAAAGAATTAGTTGCTTTTGTTGAAACTTCATCATTCGTTTCATTAAATATCATTCTTCTTTCTGAGTGGCCGACTATGCAAAACTGACAACCAATATCATAAAGCATTGAGGCACTAACATCACCAGTATAAGCACCTTCAAGAAAAAGAGAGCAGTTTTGTCCCCCTAAGTAACAATTTTTTAATTTATTAGCTATAAGATAAGAATAGGTAAAAGGCGGGCAAATAATAATACACATAGATTGATCATTAATATTTTCAAAAGTTAAATCATCTAAATCATTAAGAAAATTATTGATAAAATTAATTGACCCGTTCATTTTCCAATTAGCTGCAATAATTTTGGTAAATTTTTGTATTTCAAGCATAATTTTACTTTCCTTTATAAAAACTATTACTATAGAAGCAACAGCGAAATAATAAATATGTTGAGGAATATTACAAAATCAAAAATTGGTATTGTTTTAGCTGTTCTATTTGGAATCAGTCTTTTTTTTATAAGAGGAGGTAAAAGATATTCAAATTTATTTGATTCTGACAATGTAGTTGCTAGAGTATCCGGAACTCCGATTTCAACAACAAAATTTAATCGCACTCTACAGATGAATATCAATCAATTTAATCAAATATTAGGTAAGACAATGTCTCGTGAAGAAATTAAAACCTTTCAAATTGATTCATTGGCCTTGGGTGCATTAATTAATGATGCAGTTTTTGAAAATGAATTTGATCAAAAGGGTTTTAAATTAGATGAAACTATTATTGCGCAAAAAACCAAGGAAAGAATACCGCGATTATATAAGGGTAATAAGCTGAATGAACCATTCTTAAATCAATTTTTACAACAACAAAATCTTAAAATTGAAGATATGGTTCAAATTATTGATTTTGAAACTAGAGATCAGTTTTTTAATGAAGCTTTTTTTAATATCAATTACCCAATAAATTTTACGAAAAAAATCTTTGCGCATGAACACCAAACAAGAAAAATAAGACACACTGAGATGCCTTTAGAATTAGTAAGCATAGAAGAAATTCAAACAAGTGTTGGTAATATTGATAAAGTTCTTGAAGATTTTTACAATGAGAATCTTAATGAATATATGTCTGATGAAAAAAGAAATATTGAATATATAATCGTAGATAAAAAAAAATACATAAGTAATTTCACTCCATCGGATTTTGAAATTTCAGAATATTATAACAATAATAAAGATCTATATATTGAAAGAGAAAAAAGAACCTTTATTCAGTTTAATTTTAAAAGTTTAGAAGAGGCTAAAAATTTTAAAGACAAAATAACTAGTTTTAAGGATGATAAGGAAATAATTGAGTACGCCAATTACAACAATATTAAATTTAATTCTTTTAATAATCTTTCTTCAGATGATGTATTAGAAGAAATTGCAGACGTTTTATTTAAACTTCAAATAAATCAACAATCTGAAATTATTGAAACAACTCTATCAAAACATATAATTATTCTCCAAAATATTAAGCCAGAATTGCAACTTCAATTGACTGAAGTTCAAAATGATATCAAAGAAACTATAACCAATATTGAAGTCAACAACTACCTTAGTGAACTAAACAGTGATATTGCAGAAAAAATTGTAGAAGGCAAATCGTTAAATGAAATTGCTAATTTGTATAATCTAGAACTGCTAGCACAAAACAATTTAACAAAAAATTTTTCGAACTTTGAAAATGATAAAAAAGATTTTTATAAAAGTTTAATTTCCAATGTTTTCGCTGCTAATAAGGACTTTGTAAATGATATCGTAACAATCAATCCTAATAGTTTTTATATTTTTAATGTTAAAGATATTGTGCCCTCTGAGCCAATTGATCTATCTGAAATTAAAGATAACGTCTTAAAAGATTGGCAAAAAACAAAAAGAATAGAGAAAATATTGAATGAAAGTAAGAATTATTTAAATTTTTTTGATGAATTAAGTGATCTTCACAATCTGACAATAAAAGAAGCGGAAATAAATATAGATTCCCAAGAATTACCAATAAAATTAATTTCTGATATTTTTGAAGCCGATAAAGGAGCTGTCGTACAGTTATTTGAAAAAAACAAAGTATATATTGCAATAATCACTGATATTACAATACCTAAGAGTGTAAACGAGGTTAAAGATTTATCTCTTCAAAATGATATGAAGGGAAGTTTTGGCACTGAATTAATAAAAAACAAGGAAATTTCCACCAATGATAAACTCATTAACGCTGTTATAAATAATTATTAATGCTAAATGTCAGTAAAAAAAAATTTATTGATAATTATATAAGAAATATACCTCAAATTTTATCTCATCAAATTGTTGCTGATACTGAAACTCCAGTATCAACGTTATTAAAAATTTCTAAAAATGAAAAATATTCTTTTTTACTTGAATCTGTTGAGGGAGGTAATCAAAGGGGGAGATATTCTCTATTAGGATGTAAACCTGATATTATTTGGAAAGTAAAGAATAGAAAGGTTTCTATTACAACTAACTGCAAGTATATAAAAGACAATGTTAGTACTGATTTAAATCCTATTCAATCTCTTAGAGACATACTTCAATTATCTAAAATACAAAGAGATTTTAATAAAACTCCTTATCCTGTGCTTGTAGGCTATTTAGGATATCCGATGATACAGTATATGGAAAAAATAAATTTAAGTAATCCTGATACATTGAATATTCCTGAAGCAGTAATGATTAGACCCAAAATTGTTGCTGTTTTTGACAATATCAAAGATACGATAGATGTAATGACTGCTATCTATCCAGAAAAGAATATAAAAGCGGAAACTGCGTTAAAAAAAGCTAAGAAATTAATTGAGGAAAGTGTTGAGAAACTAAATACACAAATAGCAAAAGATGATGTTTCAAATCAAAAAAATATTCAAATAAAATCAAACTATAAGAAAGAAGATTATCTAAAAATTGTTGAAAAAGCAAAAAAATATATTTGCTCAGGGGATGTATTTCAGGTTGTTCCTTCTCAAAGATTTCAATGTGAATATATTTTAAGCGCTAAAACTTTATATCGTTCCTTGAGAAGGCTAAATCCTTCCCCCTTTCTAGTAAATTTAAATTTTGATAATATCGGTCTTGTTGCTTCAAGCCCGGAAATTTTAGTAAGGGTGAGAGA
>Ga0207990_1001760_pt1 | contig 10667 bp, 9 predicted proteins | sample ETNtaG_8_FD_185780 | JGI IMG/M metagenome (GOLD analysis project Ga0207990, IMG submission 185780) | Marine microbial and viral communities from oxygen minimum zone, Eastern Pacific Ocean - ETNP201406SV75 (SPAdes) (version 2) | ecosystem: Environmental > Aquatic > Marine > Oceanic ...
TTGAGGTAAGGTTGCGGGAACCGGTCGATGGTTTTTCCCCGGTCGCGAATGCGTTGGGCCAGGCTTACGATCTCGATCAGGGCGTCGGTGCTGGTGGTGAAAAGTTTTTCCCACTGCATCGGATCATCGACCGAGTTATCTAGCGACGCGCCTTTAACTAGCCCCGTTGCCAGGAGTGCGATCATTTTCTCGGTCAACTCTTCCTGTAAGGCGATTAAGCTCTCCAGTTCTTTTGCTGAGTCGAAAATGGTGAAGGTGTATGCCTCGGATTGGCCGGTGTTCGGACCTCGTACGTTGTCGTTGTCTTTAATCTCAAGGTAGTACTGGACCTCGTCACCTGGATGAAGCTCGATTTGCGATAGGGCCCAAGTGTAGTCGCCCTTGGCTTCCTTCTCGTGTTCTTTGAACCGTTTGACCGGAAAGCGCTGGATTTTTCCGTTGATGTAGGCCACCAGTTCGACGGACCCGATACCGAAGTCGTCGCTCCCTTCATAAAACAGCTGGACCTTGTCGGTGTTGAAGTAAACAGGTTTTGGGTTGGCGAGGAATAAAACGATGCTGGGCGAGCGGTCTTGGCCGAGCGTTACCGGATACTTTTGCGCGAGTAGATGTTTTTTTCCAACCGCATCTTTGATTCGGAATTGGTAGAAGCCTTTTTCCTTTATAAGGAGGCGTCCGTTAAGGTTCGCTGGATCCTCCATGCTCATGACGAAGTTGTCCTTGCCGTTAAATATCAGGTCGCCCCCGGTTGTGGGGAGGTTGGTGCGGACTGAAATTTTCACCTCGCTTCCGGGAAGGACGTGAATCTTTCCGTTGGAGGGTTTTACAGTTTTTGTCCTCATTTTCGTATACGCTGGAAAATGAAAAGTCAGACTCAAGGAGTCGATCGCATAGGCAGTTTTGGCGGCAGTGGGTTCCAAAAGGTCTGGTTTTACCGATTTGTCAATTGCGGCTTGGTGCGGTTTAGGGGGAGGCATCCAGCGGTTGTATCCCTGTGTTAGAAAATCGGGAAGAAACAACGCCACTAGAATAAGCGAGCCTAAAGCTCCAACAAACCAGTTGCGGCTTGACACCAAGTTACCCCGGTCAATCACTGATCTTGGGTCGATTGCTTCGATGGTCAGGCGGGTACGGCGGTGCAGTTCGTGGATGAATTCCAGAGATGATGGTTTTTTCGCTTCAGGACACTTCAGCCGACGCGCCAACTGGCACGAATTGATGAGAGAATTGTTTAGGTGGGGGTGCCGCAATTCCGTCAACAGCGCCGCATCGTCAAGCGAAAAGGACACGAATCCGATCCGGAGGACGTAGCGGAAGACTATGTAACCCAATCCCCCTAGAAACAGGGCTCCCACCAACCAGGACCATTCATGGGCTGCGGGATAAAACCAAGCCAGCAGGTTGGCTGTTAGATAACTTATTGAAATATAAGCTATTATTATGTTGAACCCGTGAAGTAACTGGGTCCGCGTATGCAGGCGGCGTACTCGGTTCAGGAAATTCTCAATGAAGGCGTGAGGTTCCATTGGAGCGGCTCGATGAATATCGTATCCTTATTTATTCTAATGCATCCTCTGGCAAACCCCAAGCAAAAGGGAAGTAAGGGTGGGCCCCTAATAGTTTATTTCGAGGGCCTGATGCGGGTTATGGTCAGAGGCCATCGGAGCCCGGCTTTTTCTGTTTGGAAAAGCCCTCGAACAACTCCAGTGGGATGGGCACGAACATGGTGGTGTTGCGGTCGGTGGAGATGTCTAGCAGGGTTTGCAGGAATCTCAGTTGCAGGGCCGGAGGGTGCGCCCCGATGGTGTCCGCGGCCTGGCTCAGTTTTTCTGCCGCTTCGTATTCGCCCTTGGCGTTGATGACTTTGGCTCGACGTTCCCGCTCCGCTTCGGCCTGTTTGGCGATGGCACGCTGCATCTCCTGGGGTAGGTCGACGTTTTTGACTTCCACGTTTGCGACCTTTACGCCCCAGGGCTCGGTTTGTTCATCGATCGCTTTCTGTAGGTGGGCGTTGATCTCGTCGCGCTTCGAAAGCAGATCGTCCAACTGGCTTTGGCCCAGGATACTTCGTAACGTTGTTTGCGCAAGCTGGGAGGTGGCGTAAAGGTAATCTTCGACCTCGATGATGGCCTTTCTGGCCTCGATGACGCGGAAATATAAAACCGCATTCACCTTAACTGTGACATTGTCACGGGTGATGATGTCCTGCGGTGGTACGTCCATGACTACCGTGCGCAGGCTTACCTTGATCATCTTCTGAATTCCGGGAATGACGATGATGAGTCCCGGACCCTTCACTTTCCAGAATCGGCCCAGAAGAAAAATGACACCACGTTCATATTCACGCAGAATTTTGAGTGCGCTGAAGAGAAGCAGACCCAGTATTATTAGGGCAACGATTGCGCCATCCATGACCCACCCCCTACATGTGTTACGGTTTGGATAAGTATACCAATTTTCGGCCCCAATGGACAGGTGGCAAGATGGCTCCGTGTGAAACCATGATAGAATCACCTTCTATGGAGAAACTTTGCGCAGGTCTATTGCTGGTGTTTTTTTTGACAGCTGGGTTTTCCTCTTCTGTGTGGGCGTCCCCGCTGCAACTAACCACGCAGGCGTTGGTGGATGATGACGGTAGGGTGTGGGTTCGTTTGACGGTGAAGAATAACGGACGTGAGCCGCTCTATGATGTACACCCTATGTTCCATTTTCATCACAGCATGGTGATGATGGATAAGATCGTCAGACTTGATCCGGGGCAGGGGGTCACGCTGGAGAACACCGACCATCCGCCGGTGTTGAGAACGGGACGCTACCCACTCGTGGTTATGGCGGAATATAAAACCGGCGCCAAAGACGAAGCGCCACTTACGCAGATTCATACCGACTCATTTTATTTCCGCGAGCCAGTGAAGTCAGTTATCGATGGAGAAATCCGAACGACCCGGCAGGGAGATGGATCGCTACTAAAAATTTTTCTCCGTAATAACTCGTCGTCGTTTAAAAATGTTCGGCTGATGCTTCTTCTTCCCCCTGGACTGGTCGCGGACGAGTTTGGGCAGATGATGGGATTCACCATTCGCGGCGGTGAGGAAAAATCATTCGAGGTGCCAGTGCATCGTTCGGCCGAGAACACCGAGACCGTTTATCCCGTGCATCTCATGATCGAATATGCCGAAATGCTGAAGCACTATACTGGTGAGATCGGAGGAGAGATTGATTTTCGTCCGGCTTGGGATCGTGTCGCGCTTGTCCCGTCCGCCTCTGCCACGGGAATATTGGCCTTGCTTGTGTGGTACTCCTACCGGAAACGTTCCAAAGATATCTTCTCTCCTGTAGGAAAAAGGCTGGGGCGAGAGAATGGGTAAATCGAAATCCACCTTTGAGGGTGGTTTTAGGGATTATAGTTTTTATTGGAATGCCCACGCATCACCCAGGCGAAGGTGAACCAGCCGGCTATAAAGGAGAGTCCGCCGAGTGGGGTGACCGGACCAAATAAACGGGGCCCATCGAAGGTGAGGATATAGATACTTCCAGAGAACATGAGAATACCCGCCAGAAACAGGATGCCGACTTTCTTAAGTGCTTTCGCCCTGTCGGCTCCAAGATGCAGGCAAAGAATACCGACGAGTATCAGTGCTAGACCGTGGTATCCCATGTACTGAGTTGCCGTGTGGAAAGCCTTGAGTTTTTGTTCGGAGAGAATATTTTTGAGTCCGTGCGCCCCGACTGCTCCAAGCAGTACGCTGAACCCGCTGAAAACCGCGCCTGTAGGAATCCAGTTCATTATTTGTCCCCCCTTTTTTCTGCGTTTTTGAGGCTCTGTGCGAGATGAAACGGAGAGCTTAACCCACGATGTTGTAGCGTCGGGGCCGGTAGTCGATATCGAACTCATTGCAGGCCATATCTTCACATTTTGTTTCATTGACGCCGTCCTGATGCGTTACGATGGTGGCCTGCACTTTCGGAATGTATTTTTTGGATTCCTCGATGAACTCCTTGACCTTGTCGTAGAGGCCTTCGCGCAAGCCGGGTAGGGGGCGGACGATTTCATCGTAGGCCTCAGGAGTGTCGGCGTTGAGGCTGATTGAAATCGCATCAACCAGTCCCTTGAGTTCGGGCAGGATATTGCGTTTGTTGATTGCGTTGCCGTGTCCGTTAGTGTTCAGCCTAACGCGTCCCCCTGCAGTTTTGATTTTTTTTGCTACTTCCTTGACGACGTCGAGCCTCAACGTCGGTTCGCCATATCCACAGAAAACAATTTCATCATATTTTGTGCAGTCGTCGATCGATTCCCACACCTCTTCAGTTGTCGGTTCTCGGTCGAGTTGGAGGTTGTAGCCTTGGACGATCGGACGCGTCAAGCGGGTACAGAATGAGCAATCGGCGGTGCATCGTGTCGTCAGATTGAGATAGAGTGAGTTGCGTATTTGGTAAGACACGGTCCCGGTCTTAGCTTCCTTGCCGATGCCGAACAGTTCGAAGAAGTTGAGGGCGGTGGTACGTGCAAGGTCTTCAACGGTGAGCCCGCGTATTTCGGCAATCCGTTGGGCAATGTGATTGACGTAGGACGGTTCGTTCCGTTTACCGCGTTTCGGGACCGGTGCGAGGAATGGACAATCCGTTTCGACGAACAGGCGATCGGCAGGGATTGTTTTTGCCACTGTACGCAGTTCATCCGATTTCTTGAAGGTGACCGAACCAGAGAACGAGATGTAGAATCCCATCTCTAGCGCCCGGTCGGCCAGTTCTTGGTCTCCGGAGAAACAATGGAAGATCCCTGATCGCGCGGACCGATCTTTCGGGAAGTGATCGGAGAGAATGCTGGTGATGTCATTATTCGCATCACGACTATGGACGATGATGGGCTTACCCACTTCGCGCGCCAACTCAATCTGTTTGCGGAAATGTTCCTTTTGCTGGTCCTGGGGCGAGTAATTCTTGAAAAAGTCGAGGCCGGTTTCCCCAAGCGCGAGCATCTTCGGGTGCGAGAGCAGTTCCCTGAGGTGATCGTAGGTATGTCCATTGATGTTTTTTACGTCATGAGGATGAACGCCGGCGGTAGCGTAAATAAAATCGTAACGTTCAGCCAGTTCCCGCGAACGCAGACTGCTTTCGATGTCGCAACCAATGTTAAGGATGTAATCGACCCCGCCGTCGCGGGCGCGTTGAATCACGTCCGAGCGGTCCTCGTCATATGTGTCCATGTCGAGGTGGGCATGCGTATCTATGATCATCGCACTCGTATCCCTTTGCCTGGTTCCAGATCGAATCCGGCCAAAGTGATATTTCCGCCTTCACTGGCGGCGAGCACCATGCCCTGCGACTCGACGCCCATCAGTTTCGCCGGCTTAAGGTTGGCGGCAAGAATGACGGTTCGCCCGATCAGTTGTTCCGGTTCGTAGCATTCCGCAATACCCGCAACCACTTGGCGCACCTCGCTGCCAATATCTACTTTTAACTGCAGAAGTTTTTTTGATTTTTCGACCTTTTCTGCTGCAATGATTTTCCCTGTTCGCAGGTCGATTTTCATGAACTCGTCAATGCTCACCTGTTCGGAAGTTCCCTCTTCCATTACTTCAGCTCCTTTTTTTGAGTCCAGCTTTTCGGCTACCTCTACGGCAGCGAGAAGTTTCTCTGCTTCTTTGTCCTCAATGCGTGGGAACAGCTGGTTTCCCGGCTGCACCCTTGTTCCTGGTTTTAATCCACCCCATGTTTTGATTGTCTCCAGCCCCTGTTCCTTAATGGAAATTTCGATTCCCAATTGTTGCATCATCGTTTCGGCGCTTTTTGGCATGAACGGATAAACGAGGATCGCGATTATACGCAGGCACTCCGCGGTGTTGTACATGACCGTTGCGAGACGTTCTTTTCCGTCTTCCGACTTGACCAGGGTCCATGGGCCCTGGTGGTCGATATATTTATTGGTCACGTCAATCAAATGCCAGACGCGCTCGAGAATTTTATTGTAGGCCAGGCTGTCATAAAGATTATGAACAGTGCCGATTCCCTTTTGGAATTCATTTTTTAGATCAGCGTCTTCATTAGGTTCAGTCGGTTCGGGAATTATGCAGTCATGATACCTTTTCATCATATTAATCGTTCGGTTGAGCAGATTTCCCAGGTTATTTGCGAGGTCGCTATTGACACGTCCGATCAGCGCCTTGTGCGAAAAGTCTCCATCCATCCCGAACGGTACCTCGCGCATCAGAAAGTACCGAATGGCATCGACGCCGAACTGTTCAATTAACCTGTTGGGTTCCACCACGTTACCAATGGACTTCGACATTTTTTGTCCGTTCACCGTCCACCAGCCATGGGCGAAAAGATTGAGCGCCGGATCGAGTCCGATCGCCTTGAGCATTGTGGACCAGTAAACGGCGTGGGTGGTAAGGATGTCCTTGCCCAGTAGATGATGGTTTGCGGGCCAGAATCCGCTTCTCCTGATCTCGTTGAGCGATCCATGAATGGAGATATAGTTGATAAGTGCGTCGAACCAGACGTAGGTGACGTATTTTTTGTCGAAGGGCAGGGGGATGCCCCAAGGGAGGCGCTCTACCGGACGCGAGATACACAAGTCCCCGAGCGGTTTGTCGAGAAAACCAAGCACTTCATTACGGCGTGACACCGGTTGTATGAATCGTTCGTCCGTTCGGATGTAATTCTTCAGCCAATCCTGGTACTGCCCCATCTTGAAAAAATAGTTGTGCTCCTGGATTTTATCTACCTTGCGTTTGCATTCCGGGCAATTTCCTCGGATAAGGTCTTTTTCTGTCCAGAAACGTTCGCAGGGCATGCAGTACCAACCCTCGTAGCTATCCTTATAGATCTCTCCTTTGTCGTGTAACCGCTGTAGGATGTCGCAAACGAGAGCCTTGTGCCGTTCTTCGGTGGTGCGGATAAAATCATCATTGGAGATATTGAACCTCAGCCAAAGTTCCTTGAATCGCTGGTGTAATTTGTCGACGTGTTCCTGTGGTTCCACCTTGAGTTCGCGCGCGGCTTGCAGGACTTTTTGTCCATGTTCGTCGGTTCCTGTGAGAAAGATCACCTCATACCCTTCGAGCCGCCTGTAGCGCGCCACCACATCGGCGGCAATGGTTGTATAGGCGTGCCCGATGTGCGGGACATCGTTTACATAGTAGATAGGTGTTGTGAGAAAAAACTTTTTTCCTAAACTTTTCATGGAGATTGAGCGATTGAGAGTTTTTTGGTTTCAGATGAAGCGGAAAATTTTAAAGACTTGATGATTCTCAAGATTAAGTTTTTCTCAGATCATTTTTTAAAAGATGTTACGAATTGATAAAAGGTCGGAGCCCATCACTCCCGTTCTAGAAGGGGATGAGGGGTGTTTTTGAAAAAGTGAACCCATCCCAGCGATTGAATCTTTGCGAGTATCCAGTAGGAGAGCGCCTAATATTTTTTTCCAATGGGCTTTCAGCGCGTAGGCTGTGGTTTTTAAGAAGGCTTGGTTTTTGGTGGAAACTATTCCCGGTTCTTTGGCTTCAGGAACTCCCTCAACGCGTCTAAAGGATAGGTCATTATACTTTCATCGTCGAGCCGGACAAGGATATTTTGCTTCAGGATGTCATTGTTCAGGACCTTGCCGGGCCCGTCCGGAGTCTGGATCTTGCGGTTGACCTTGGGCATGTCTTTGATGAGATTTTTGTAAATTTCATGTTCATACTGCAGGCAACACATAAGACGTCCGCATACCCCTGAAATTTTGGTTGGGTTGAGGACGAGTCCCTGATCCTTGGCCATGCGGATGGTGACCGGAGTGAAGTCCTGAAGGAAACTAGAACAGCAAAGGGCTTCCCCACATACCCCGTAGCCAGTAATCGATCGGGCCTCGTCGCGCACGCCCACCTGTTTCATTTCGATACGGTGTCGTAGGCCGGATCCCAGTTCCTTGATGAGCTGACGGAAGTCTACGCGGCCTTCGGCAGTGAAGAAAAAAAGGGTCTTTTTCAGCTTTTGGATATGAACCACTCGACTTAGGTTCATCGGCAATTTCAGTTCCAGGATTTTTCTCGCACACAGCTCCTTAGCCCGTTTTTCCTGGTCCAATTTTCTCGTTTGAGCCTGAAAATCGTTTTCATTGGCGACTCTGAGTACGCGCTGGAATTTCTTATTCTTTTTACTTAAGTTGGGGACCTTATTAGAAGCAACTACGCCTAGTTGAGTCCCATAATTGGTTTCCGCCATCACCTGCATACCCACGCGAAGGTTCAGTTTAACCGGATCGAACAATTCCGATTTAAGGGTGTCGCCGACACGAATTCCGATGAGGAAACGAGGTTCTCTATTTTCTTTCCTAGGCTGCGCCTGTTCTTCGGTCAGTGTTTGATCCATAGTGATTCCCGTTGCATGCTATGCGGCTTCGCAAAAGTTGAGAAACATATTCTCCAGCGAAAGTTGTGCGTTGGCGTTGTATTTCAAAGCGACTTTGGTGCGGTGGACCGCATCGAACATATCGAGAAGAGCCGCTAGAGATTTTTGGTTTGCCACCTTTTCCAGTAGATGCGTCAGGTCTTTGTTTTGGATCGCCCGAGGGTTACGATTCGTTTTGAGCACTGCCGCATCGTGCACCAAATTTAAAAGTTCATCTAGGATCGACTGAAGACGGTCTGTTTTTCGCCCATAGGTTCTAATCCACTGAAACGCTAGATCCATGCGTTTAAACGAAACCTGTTCTATTAGACCGATCAAATCTCCCCGGTATTCTGAGGTTTTGAGAAGGTCTTCTTCCATGGCGCGAGCAACCTGTCCCATCGACCGTTGGGCTCTCAACTCCAACAACTCCGGTTGCGCATCACCCGTTTCGCTTTCAAGTTGTTTTGTAATGATTTTTTTAATGGTTTCCACTGCTAACGGGTAAAACCGGATACTCTGACAGCGCGAAACAAGGGTTGGGAGCAATTGGTAAGGATTGGAGGCGATGAGGATGATGATTGTTTTGGACGGTGGCTCCTCCAGTGTTTTTAAAAATGAGTTAGCTGCCTGGGGGTTCATGCATTCTGCCGAATCAATGATGGCAACTTTGGTTTGCCCCTCGTAGGGCAGGTAGATCAGTTTTTTCTGAAGCTCGCGGATCGCATCGATTTTGAGAATGGCGTCCCGTGCGGAAGGGCTGCTTTTTTCAGGTTCGAGTAGAAAAAAATCAGGATGCGTGCGTTCATCGATCTTGCGGCAGGAAGGGCATCCGTCGCATCCATCTACCGGTCCGGAGACCTCACAGTTGAGGGCCTTAGCCAGTTCGACGGCAGCGAGTTTTTTGCCTACGCTCTCCTGACCGTAGAACAGATAGGCGTGCGGGATACAGCCGTTGCGAAGGGTCTTTTTAAGTATATGTTTGGGCCGGTCTTGGCCCAGAATACGCGAAAATGACATGGCGGTTTATGGCGATCCATCTTTTCTTTTTCGAAATTGGAACGGTTGCTTTGGTTAGTCGATAAAATATGATAGATCAACAAGTTGTCGCGATGAAGGGGGGAATGCACCCTCCTCAGCAAGTTCATATTAATACACCGTCATGCGTTCTGCAAATGAAAAACCTTGCCTGCGTAGAAAGCGGAGTTCTCTAAATATGAGCGTGCAACAGGTTGTATTTAAACCTATCAGAGGTTATAGAGTGCGGGAGGTGGTGGTGTCGGGTTCGATTATTTCAAGATGCGAGTAATTATTGCAAAGTCCCTTAATTTCTGGTATTAATCCCAACCAGTTTGTCAAAAAAGGGTTTTACGCTGTGAGCTTGTGGAAAACGAGCCAACCTTTTTGAAAAGAGGATGTTGTCGTGGCCGTCGCGGAGAAAACAAAACGTACCGGACAGCGGAAGCGCAAACCTAAGATTCTTGCTGTGATCAATGATGCCTGCACCGGTTGTGGCGGGTCCCCGATCTGTCTGACGGAATGTCCGGTCGAGGACTGTATGAGCGAAGTGACGAATCCGGACGCTCCGCGGTCAAACCGGATCGAGGTTGATCCACTGCTGTGTATCGGGTGCAAGAAATGCACTTCGAAAGGTCCTATGGACACGTTTCTAGAAGGGTGCCCCTGGGATGCTATCGACATGATGCCCCTCGAGGAATACGAAGAGACTTTTGGCGCCCTCCCTTATTGATTCTAATCCTGAGTTGTTCTTTTTTTTGACAGGGGATTTTATTTTCTCGTTAAACTGCTATGCGCAGGGGAATTTGTCTTTCCATAGCGGTTCTTTAAGATTAGGAAGGATTTTAGACAGGGATCGGTGAAAAATGATAACGGGTGAGAGCTGATTGGATAGTTGGCTTTCTTATGTTACACTGCCCCGCTGTTCCTCTGCAGGGCTTATTTTCATCTCCTAAATTCAAACTGAATGAGTGAAGGCAACGACTTACGCCGAGGTGTAGGGGTTGGGTTCAGGGTGGGGACAGAACTTGCTGTTTCCACACTGGTCGGGGCTGTGATGGGATATGCTCTAGACTGGTTTTTGGGGACCAAACCTTGGCTGATGGTTCTGGGCGTGTTTTTTGGTGGTGCCGCAGGGTGTTTGGCAGCTTACAAAACAGCTCAAGCAACCCAATTTCCAGGAGATGACGATAGCCAAAATGGAAATTCGAAACAAAACAACGAAATGGATTAGTGCTTAAATGGAAAACCCTTTACACCACTTTGAGTTACATACA
>Ga0207990_1001761_pt1 | contig 10666 bp, 10 predicted proteins | sample ETNtaG_8_FD_185780 | JGI IMG/M metagenome (GOLD analysis project Ga0207990, IMG submission 185780) | Marine microbial and viral communities from oxygen minimum zone, Eastern Pacific Ocean - ETNP201406SV75 (SPAdes) (version 2) | ecosystem: Environmental > Aquatic > Marine > Oceanic ...
TTTCTGCTTGCCGGAGTTGGGCTTGTCGGCTACCAGGTGGTCCTGTGGATGCAAGATGGTGTATGGTCTGAGTTTCCAATAGCAATTGTGTTTAACTTTCTACTCGAAGGCACTGTCCCTGCGCAGTGGTTGACCAATCCTGAATCGTGGGTAGGACTGCAAAAAGTAGTGGAGTGGCTTTTGGCAAATATTCCACTTTCTGCAGCCTTGATCATACCTTCGCTTATGGTTATAAGTGTAATGGCCTGTATATCTGCACTGGCACTTGTTTTCAGGTTCTATCAATTCAAAAAGGATGAAAAGAACTGAATCTATTCAGCGCAAAATCGCATCTCATTTAAGAGAAATTTTATGTCGGGGTCATTACTGAAACTGATCTGACAAGGCGGGTGGTGAGCAAAGGCCTGAGTCCAGATTCTGTGCTGGTTTCAGAAATCATAACCGCGACCCTTCGTACGATGGACCAGTATTTACCAATGGATCAGGCAAACCAGTTTATGTACGAAAATAAAATCCGCCACCTTATTGTGACGGAGGAAGAAAAAGTCGTCGGAGTACTTTCCGTCAAAGATCTGGTTTCCTACTACGCAAAATCATTTCGCATGCAAGAATAAACAGTTATCACAATATCCCAATAAAAATGCCCGTCTCCCCAGAAAGGAGACGGGCATTTTTTCTTCAAATTCCTACCCTGCTTCCAATTCACGGAATAGATTCGCTTCTGATCGATTATAAATTGCCAGACTCGCGATCAAGGTACCCATAACACTTGCGGTGAGACCGGGAATAACCCCACGCACAAATCCCCCAACGCTTAAACGGGCTCGTACCACATCACTGAGCATCAATCCGCTTTGCGCAAATGCATCCCCCATATTCAGCCCAACTTCCTGCAAAGCATAAGTACAAGCACCACCAAGGGCACAACCGGCAACTGACCCAACAATCCCTACAACAAGTGACTCGCCAACTAAGCTTAAGATCAGGCGTGAATGCGTCTCTCCCATCGCCAGCCGAATCCCCATCTCGCCATAACGGTGGATGCCGTTAAGAATTCCGGCGTTCCACAACACCACCACCATCAGAAACAAAAATATACCTATTATGAATTTACGCACGACCAGAAACTTTTCAGCAATAGGACGAATATGTCTCTGATCCAGAATTGATACAGCCATAGGAAGGTCATCCCTGGCCCAGCCAGATGGATGAATATCTATGAGCGCCTTCAATTCTGACTCCAATCTCGAACGATATTCGTCGTACTCATGAAAAGAAACATGAGCCGGAAGATAACCCAGCCAATCGGTCACCATATCGTGCAGATAAAAAGTTTCCTGCGCGTCAGCCAGGTCCATAAGAGCCATTTTTTTATCCATGGCAAAAATTCCAAAGCGGACAAACCCAACCACCGTAAAATTATCCGTGGCTATTCCACCATCGAAAGTCTGACCGATCAAAGTCACCGATTTATTAATTTCAAGTTCAAGAGTCCTTGCCAACTGGTAGCCCACCAGAATTTCACCTCGCTTATCCGGCATCCTTCCACGAGTAAGAGATTCCGCAAGATTCAAGCGTTTTAACTCAGTAGAGTCCTGTGACAGCAGGTCCAACGCCATTCCCATAACCGGAGTATGACTTCTGGTTTCACCCTGCTCATCAGGGACATCCATAATTGCTCCCCATCTTATGCGTGGCGACCACTCTATTGCTGGATCGGAATTTTTCTTAAGCCAATCTCCTGTTTCCTTTTGAGAACCTAACGCACGATCCATCGGATTCAAATGTTCTTCGTCATAGAAGGGTTTATTGACAACACGCAGATGTCCCGTATCCAGGTGAGCGGTGCTATCCATCATTCCCATGATCACCCCGTCCATAAAACCCACCAACACAATCACCAAAGCGACTCCAACCGTAATGACCAAAAATGGGAATAATGATCGTGTGCGATCCCGCAACATTCCCTTGATCAACCATCTGATCATGTAATCCCCCTTCCCCTCAAAGCCATAGTAGGGTCCAGATGGGAGATTTTTTTTACCGGCCACCACGCCACAAAAATCATAAGAACAATCACCAAGCTCACAGAAGAAACCACCTCAAAAAACTGAATGTCCAAAAACACACGCTCCCGCACAGGCATGGTCGATGCGCTCAAATGCGAAACATCCAGTCCCACACTTTGGAACCACATAAAAAATGGAATCCCCAAAACCAAGGCCAGAATAACCGCACCAAACGCGGCCAGACTCCCTTCGAGAACAAACACTCGAACCACCTTATTGGCCTCCATCCCCAAAGCCATGAGCGTACCAATTTCCCTTTGTCGCTTGAATATATTTAGAATCTGCGTATTAAAAACGCTTGTTCCCGCGAGGAACATCAAAATAGCCCAGAGAATTCTTGAGTTTCTACGGTCCTGTTTCAACAAAGCCAGCAAGTCGGCCATCAACATCTCGACAGTATGAAACTCCATCCCGTCTACCGGACCTTCAAAATCACTCACGGCAACCCAACTCACCTCAGAAGGACGAACCGTCATTTTACGTAAATGGTCCAGTCGAACCCAGACAACACCTTCATCAACCCGCGGGTTAATAAAATCCGCCACATCAACAACCAGCACATTACGCGCATCAACAACATTATTACGGTCACGCCACTTAAGAACCACAGTAGAACCTTTTTCCAAATGAGCCTTTTGCGCCATACGATTCCCCACAACCACTGGAATAACATCATCCAGTTGCGGGCCATAAGCCTTAAGCCCAGACAACGGAAGGTCCAGCAAAGACTGGTCAATGTCCATCCCTCGGAGTTGAACTGGATATAGCCTGCGGTTAGGAAACAACTGCCCCTGCTGGATCAACACCTCCGCCTTTTTATTAGAGGGCAGAGCATGCAACTTATCAGGAACGGAAAAAGTTCTGTCCTCCCATTCCGTTGGCGTCAAAATATCAAAATCAGGAACTCGATATTGTCCACCAGCCATATCCGTAGAACTCATATTCCGAGTGGCCTGCACCTGGAATCCATTGAGAAGGGACAGCATGAAAATTAAGGCTATCATCGTAAGAGCCGTCACAAGAACATTCAGGAAAGCACGAATACCTTGTCGATAAAAATTTTTCCAGGCGATACTGAGAATCATTCAAAATCTCCCACACCATTTCTGCGCTTATCCCACTTCACATAACCATCCTCCAACCCGACTTCCCGGCGAACAAATTTAGTGACTTTCTCATCATGAGTGGAAAAAATAAATGCCGCGCCAAACTTTTTATTAAGGTCCAGCATTAACTCAAGAATCTGATAAGAGTTTTCCTTATCCAGATTAGCGGTCGGCTCATCCGCGAGCACCAATCGGGGTTCCTTAACCAAAGCGCGAGCAATGGCCACCCGTTGACATTGCCCCCCGGAAAGTTCAGAGGGCCTCTTATTAATCTGAGGCATCAGCCCCACCTGCTCGATAATGGACATCACACGATCACGAACAGCAGATTCCTTAAGATTGGCCAGCAAAAAAGGGAAGAGGATATTTTCATAAATATTGTAAACAGGAAGCAGGTTATAAGACTGAAAAATGAAACCAATATTTTCCCTGCGATACAAAGCACGCTGGTCAGGCGACATGTCACCGAGCGATTCATCACCAAATTTAATATCACCAGACGTGGGAGTATCGAGTCCGCCAATTAAATTAAGCAGGGTGGTTTTGCCAGACCCCGAAGGCCCCACAAAAGACATAAATGACTTCGGCTCGATACTAAGATTTATTTCATGAAGAGCAGAAAAATCCTCACCGCCGACACGAAAAACCTTGGTAATTCCATTTAACTGAATCAAAGGATTTTTCATAATTTTCAAAAATAACTTTTTTTGAATATCATTTAAAAGTACGCAACCACTGTCAAGCCAACATTCGGCTCGGTCCCATTGAAGTCAACAGTCTCCTTAAACAACCTTCCGGCAGTGCGGTTTGTCTTCAAAGTCCCGCCCCATTTTCCAGAGATATAAAGAAAAACCTGACTCGTCAACGTATACTCAACTTGCGGGACCAGTTGAAAACTTCCGTCACGAACATCAAAAAGACTGAACAACTGCCATGCCACATCAGCCCCGACAGGTTGATCCAGCAAAAGGCCAAACTGATGAATCGTACGGTCCCCCTTGGCATCATCCTGAGTGTACTGAGGTTCTCGGGTGGACAAGAAGTATTCCAGCAAAACATGAAGTCCGTCACCAATATCAAAAGTATAATCCGTACCAACAACCGCATCAAAACGAAAGGGATAGTTTTTCTTCACACGTTCAAAATCAACCCGACCTTCACTCCATAAACCGGCATGATACTCACCTTTAAAATGGTAACCTAATTGAATTAGTTCTTGACCGAACTGCGGCAGATCATCCAGATCCGAAACAGGATGATACTGAGCCACCAGTCCCGATTCAACCTCACTGATTAAAGCTTCCCAGCGCAACCCCGCAATCATTCGGTCGTTTATTTTAGCAGGCACGATCCAGCCTTGGATCGAACTGGTATCCTTCAAATAAAAAGTCGACCGCAGGCCATCGACACCACGGGTCTCTGGCACCACTCCAGTGACATTCCGGGTATCAAAAAAACCAAGCGGACGAAAGATGAATCCCGAACCAAACATAATTTTCTGCCGCCCGCCACGTATCTTTAAACGACCGTTATCCAACCTCAGCCAGGCGCGAAAAAGATCAACATCCGTTTCCTGGCTCAGAGAAGCCTGCTCACTAGGACCATCCACCTGCTTCGCATCGGCAGACAACTCATAATCCAACTGCCACTCCTCTTTTTCCCAGGCGTTTCCCAGCACCCCAAAGCTAAGCTCTGCCTCGCTGTCAAAATCCTTATGCAAATCAGGAGAATCAATTACATACTGAGTTCCCGCTTTAAAGCGTCCCTCAAATTCCCCGTCTAGCGCTGTCGCGGGCAACGCACCTTTGAGCAAACCTAAAATGTATATAAGAAAACAAACCCATAGCTTCATTGAAACATTCCTAACAAAACTAAAATAGTATTGGAGAAGATATAAGAAGGGGCATGGCTACCAGCGCGAGCATTAAACCCACTTGTAAGATTCAAGAAATTGGTTTCCAAAGCTCACGAATGATGAGCCATTGGTTTCTCTCTAACTTCCAGCGGAAGGTTCATCTCTCACTTTTATTTTTTTTCACCAGCTTCTTGCCGGGAACCGGTAAAACAATAGCAGGCCACTGATGATTTTCTTGAGTGTACGTGCTACCTCCCCGGCTTCCTGACGTGATGGATAAGGTCCCACACGAACCTTGTACCAGATTTCTTCATCACCCTCTTTTTTAACAAAAGGCGAGTATCCTTTGGTTTTAACCAAATTCACAAACTCGTCAGCGTTCGACTTCTTAGTGAACGCGCTCAGTTGGGTCACATACAACTTCTCCTTACCTTCAAAACCAGAATTTCTGCCCAGGCAGTACCATTCAATACAACGAAAATAAGGCAGGCCCAGACTACCCCTCTCGAAAAGAAAGCAGTCCAACCCATTCCCATTCTAAATTTGCGGGAAGAAGAAACGCATGTAGATAAAACTTTCATAACCTCCAATCGGTCGCAAACAGAGTTATTCCAAAATAGGATTGGAAGGCAGGTATTCTAACTAACTTATAAAAACTTTTTAAGAAATTTAACCAACTGTTCCGCTCCAACCCAGGGAACCCGCGCCCGAATGATTCCTTCGGAATCAATGATCAAAACCGTTGGCATATCTCTCTGGATATATTTTTTATGAAAGGATTGTGTTGGATCCAATAGATAGGAAAACTTGACCTTTTCAGGGAATCCCTCGAGGTAAGCCATAACCGCCTCCTTGGAATCCCCATTGGTATTGATTCCCAGAATAGCCAATTTCCCGGAAGAAAGTTGATTCTGCACCTTATTGAATTCCAAAGCCTGTTTCATACACGGAACGCATATATGAAACATCCCCAGCAAAACAACCTTTCCCTTAAAATCGGACAAAGTCACTTTTTCCCCGGTCACCGAAGTCAGCGAGAAATCGGGAGCCAGGTCCCCTGCCAAAGGAACCTTGGCATAAGAAATCTGGACAACAAAAAATATAGTAAAAAGGGTCAAACTCAGGATTCTATACATGGCCCGGCTCCTTAATTTGATAATAACTGGAATAAATAGAGGGTAAGAAGGGTCTATATAATGAAGTATGTTCTTTAAAATCTAACCTATTTTAAACCAGCTTAAATCAGGATGGAAGCCCAAACCAGTATGTTTTCACCTTCCGTGATGTTTACTGGTTTCTTTAACAAAACTTATCAATACAAATGGCGTTAAAAGCCTGTTTTTATAACAATAACTCAACCTTGACTTGCTCGTCTATTTATACTACAAAGGGATTAAGCCTTAATTTAATTAACGTTATAAATATGCGATCTATAGTCTACCTAATTCTAACTGTGATTCTGGCCCCCGGTTTGGCCTACTCCGGGACCATCAAGGGGAACACTGTATTTTCCGGCAAGGCATCCCCGTTGAAAGCCTACAAAACCGGAAAATATAAAAAAGTCTGTGGTCCAGAAGTTCCTAATGAAACGTTACTTATCGATAATAAAGGACTTAAAAATGTTGTCCTTTCACTCCATGGCAAAAAACTGAAACCAATAGCCGGTGAATACCATATAGATCAGAAGAAATGTCGGTATGCCCCGCATGTAATTGCCATGCCTGTTGACTCAGAACTGAAAATTCACACAAGTGACCCGATCAATCATAACATCCATACCTATTCCTTTGACAACGATCCTATAAACATCATGTTCACTCCAGATCAGGAAGAATACGCTCAGGAAATGGAAGAAGCGGAAATCGTCAAAGTGGAATGCGACCTGCACAGTTGGATGACATCCTGGATTGTAGTCACGCCGAACTCATATTTTTCCGTTTCGGACACAGATGGAAGCTTTGAAATTGCCGATGTCCCACCCGGCAAATATAAACTAACCGCCTGGCACGAAACGTTGGGAAACCTTTCAAAGGATATTACCGTTGTAGACGGAGAGGTCAAAATAAACTTCGATTTTGTCGAAGCAGAGCAGGAATAATCAAAAAGAATTCCATCAAATATCTTTTTCATCACTCGCACCGGGGAGACAGAACTGCCATGAAACTTAGGTCTATCATTGCCATCACTGCCTTATTATCGTTCCTGTCCCTAAGTGTAGAGAGTCGGGCATATCAGGAAATCGAAGTAACAAACGGTGGAAGCATTCAGGGTAAAGCCATTTTGACAGGAAAGATGCCCCCTCCGCGCGTGTACCATCTCATTCTGTTCCCCAACATAGACATGTGCGCCGAAATTGATGTCGATGACGAAATGAACCGCGTTCTCGATGACTTTCAAATCTCTGAGGATAACGGATTAAAAGATGTGGTCATTACTCTGGAGCATGTTGAAGCAGGGAAACCGTTTAACAAAGAACCTATTTTGATCAACTCCGAGCAATGTAAATTTTCCCCGGATGTCAGCGTTGTCCGACAAGGTGAAAGTTTCAAAGTTGATAATGTAGACGCCGTCATGCACAACAGCCAAGTGTATCAGAAAGAACGCGGGAAAATCATTCAAAACCTACCTATTCCGCCTGAAGCTATGACCGATGGAGTAGTAACTTTTCAAGGCAAATACAAAATATTCCAGATGATTTGTGGAATGCACGAGTTCATGCAAACTTGGGGTTATAGAGTTCAGAATCCTTACTACTTCAACACCAAGCTTGGCGGCGAGTTTAAAATAGATAATATCCCGCCCGGAGATTATGTCCTCAGTGCATGGCATTTCCTGATGAAAACCCAAAAAAGGAAAATACACATAGCTGAAAACGGAACAGTTGATGTTAACTTTGAGTTTGATGGCAATAAAGTAATCAGGCCCCTTTACGAGACCATCAAATCTGGACGTATCAAAAAAGATGCCGCAACACCGGGAACTGCCAAGGGCAAAGAGGTCGGGAAATAACGGTACGCATGGCATCTAAAGAATCCGGGACAAGAATACAGTTCGTCTTTGCGGTCGTTGGGTTTATTCTGGCCCTTTGTGGTCAGACGTATGCCTTTACCAGTCCAGGCGTATCTGACATGCCTCAGACCATACAGGTCGATGGTAAGCAGGTCTCCCTCAAGGACCTCAATAGTCCGGTAACGAAGTCTGAACGAGCCCACAAAGAAGGCGCGGCAATTTACATTAAAAACTGCGTTCTCTGCCATGGCGACCTGCTCGACGGGAGAGGTCTTTTCGGTGATAGTTTCTTTCCGCGCCCCGCTAACTTTCTGCACTATCAATCCGTTTTAAGCAAACCTCAGGCCTACACATACTGGCGCATCATGAAAGGCGGCCCCGGCCTACCGGAAAAGTATAATCCCTGGGATTCAGCAATGCCTGCATGGGAAGGCGTCCTGAAGGAAGAAGACGTATGGAAGGTAATACAATATATTTATAGTACGGCGGAAGAGAGAAAACAGACCAAAGAATCACCCCAGTCAGAACCCTCAGCAGACAGAGGAACAAGAGTCTACGCCGATAAATGTGCTGTTTGCCACGGTGACGAGGGTGCCGGCGATGGACCCGGTGCAAAAATATCCAGTCCGTTTCCAAGGAATTTCATTAAGGGACATATCAAGTTTCGAACCACACCCTTCGGTAAAATCCCTACAGACAAAGATCTATTCGACATAATCACCCAAGGCACGCCCGGAACAACCATGCCCGCATGGAAGCACCTGCCAGAAAGCGATCGGCACAGCCTTGTACTCTATTTAAAAACGCTCTCCAAAAAATTCGCTAAATTTGTTAAAAAGGGTAAGACCCATAAAATCGTTATGATCCCCGATCCACCAGCCTTTACGCTGGAAAGTCTTGAGCGAGGGAAAGAACTATTCACCCAAAACTGTTCGGCCTGTCATGGCGTCAAAGGAAGAAGTGACGGCGCTTCGACCAAGAAAATTGTTAACATACCGACAGACTCCATCTGGCCACGCAACCTGAGCAAACCATGGAAGTTCAGGCGCGGCGACAAGCGCAAGGAAATTTTTCTGACCCTGCGTACCGGGCTTTCCTTGTCCTCCATGCCAAGATTTTCTCCCCGAATTTTCAAGGATGAACAAATCTGGGATCTGGTTCACTACGTACAAACCCTGGCACCATCACAAAAACCAAAAACCCCGCCCATCCTGAAAGTCCAGAAGATTGATGGCGCACTACCCACTGATCCGAACGACCCTTTATGGAAAACGATGGATTCCAATTTTTATCCACTTGGGGGGCAGATCATTCAATCAAAAAAAGTACTGTACCCTATCGTTGACAATGTGGTCGTTAAAGCAATGCACAATGAGAGCGAGATCGCATTTCATATTCACTGGGACGACCCCACAGTCGATCCCATATTGAAAAAGTTTAGTACCGTAGAAGAATCACCAGCACCTCCTCTGCCCGCACACCTGCGATCAGACGATGACGAGGAGGAACCTGCCGAAGAACCAGAGGCTCAACAATTTGCAGATTCAATCGCAATCCAGTTCCCGATATCAGTGAACGGTGGTTCTGGAAAACCATATTTCCTGAATGGTGATGCAGAGCATCCCGTCAACTTGTGGCAATGGAATTCCTACCCGATGAAAGCCGTTGAAGTGAATGCCACAGGAATTGACACGCTGACAAAACAACCAGAGATCAGCCAAAGCCTGGCCTCTAAAGTTACCTTTAAATACGGACGCTATTCACTGGTCATCAAACGCCAACTCACGACAGAAGACACGCAAAACGATATTCAATTCCGCGCAGGACAAACCATCCCCATAGCCTTCAATGTATGGAACGGCTCAGCAGGAGAAACAGGAAGCCAAAAAACAATCTCCAGCTGGTTCTCTCTAGTGTTGGAATAATCTTAAGAAAAAAATAAAACTTTTTACTGCGCAGAAGCGGTGATGGCAGGCAGGGTCAATGTGCCGAGGTAGGCTAGCAGATCGGCTACTTCCTGGACCTCTAGCAAGTCCTTAAAGTTGCCGGGCATGGTGGAAATTTTCTGGGTCTTGAACTTTTTAACCTTGTCTCTGGGGATATGACGGTCCTTCCCCTCTTTATCCACTATATCGAATCCGGATTCATCTTCATTTACCTTGATCCCGGTAATAAACTTTCGATCCTTTGTCAGAATCATGATGGTCTTGTATCCCGCCGTGATGACCACATTAGGATCCAAAACAGACTCCAAAAGAAACTCACGGGTACGGCTGGTACCCACTATACTCAGTTCCGGGCCAACGGTCCCTCCTTTGCCTTTAACAAGGTGACACTTGGCGCAATTCGCAGTGCCTTCTGCATCGTTAAATATTTTTTCACCACGTACCGCATCTCCAACGGTAGACAAATACTGTTGCCAGTCATCAGGAATCCCAGCCTCAGATTCTTCTTCTTCATCATCTTCTTTGGGCTGGAATGCCACCAGAAACGCCGTAATCGCACGAGCCTCTTCCGGCTTCAGGCCCAAATTCGGCATTTTTGTAGCTGGATGAAAAGCCTGCGGATTAGAAATCCAGGCATAAATCCATTCAGGTCTGTAATTAAATGAAGAACGGTTTAAATTT